>Ga0070739_10004280_pt1 | contig 17053 bp, 16 predicted proteins | sample Coa_R1_7_FD_66445 | JGI IMG/M metagenome (GOLD analysis project Ga0070739, IMG submission 66445) | Surface soil microbial communities from Centralia Pennsylvania, which are recovering from an underground coalmine fire - Coalmine... | ecosystem: Environmental > Terrestrial > Soil > Unclassified ... | reverse complement strand
CCCGCGACCGCGTGCTGTGCATCGTGCGCGCCAACCAGGTCGCCGACGCGGCGGGGCTGGCCGCGGCGCTGGCCGCAGCGGGCATCCGGCTGGTCGAGTTCACCTTCACCATCCCCGGCGTGCTCGAGGCGATCGAAGAGGCGGCCGAGGTGCCCGGCAGCGTGATCGGCGCGGGAACGGTGCTGACGGCGAGTCACGCCCGCGACGCGGTGGCCGCGGGCGCGCGCTTCCTGCTGACGCCCGACATACGGCCGGACGTCGCGACGGCGGCGCAGGCGTGCGGCGTGCCGCTGATCATGGGCGCGCTCACGCCGACCGAGCTGAGCCGGGCATTCGAGCTCGGGGCGGCGGCGGTCAAGGTGTTCCCGGCGCGGATCGGCGGCCCGGCTTACCTGCGCGACCTGCTCGGACCGTTCCCCGGCGCCCGGCTGATCCCCACCGGCGGGGTCAACGCGGCGAACGCCCGAGGGTTCCTCGACGCCGGAGCGGCCGCGGTCGGCGCGGGGACGGACGTGGTGCCGCCGACCCTGGTCGAGCGCGGCGACCACGAGGCCATCGCCGAGAAGGCGCGGGAGTTCGTGCGGGCGCTCGAGCCGGAGCCGCAACAGTAGCGCTCCTGGGCCCGGCCGCGCTCAGCGCGTCTCAGGGTCCTTCGTCGTCTCCGCGGCGATGAACCGGACCAGTCCGCGCTGGCCGGAGTCGGCCAACGCAGTGCGCTGCCGCTGGCTGCCGTTGCCCTCCTGCAGGGTCCGCTCGACCAGCGCCGTCACCTGATCGGCGTCTCCGTGCTCCGCCAGGGCGGGGTGCACGTGCCGCAGCAGGGCGCGGGCAGCCTCCCGCGCCGCGATCGGCCTTCCCTCGGCGCCGATCAGTGAGCCGTCGAGGCCGTGGCGCGCCGCGTGCCAGCCGGCCGCAGAGGCGATCTCCGGCAGCGTCTCGGGCTCCGGCTCGCCGGCCTCGTGCCGCCAGATCGCCGTCTGCGTCAGGCCTCTGATCAGGCCGGCCAGCATGACGGCCTCCTCGACGCGCAGCTGCACGTCCGAGGCGCGCACCTCGACCGTGGAATAGCGTTCGGACAGCCGCGCCTGCCAGTAGACCTGGTGCACGTCGCGGATCACTCCCCCGGTCACGAGGCCGCGCACGCGCCGCTCGTAGTCGGACGCGTCGGCGAAGGCCGGGGGCGGCCCGCTGACCGGCCAGCGGCCGAAGACCACGGTGCGCCAGCTGGCGAAGCCGGTGTCGCGGCCGCCCCAGAACGGGGAGTTGCCGGAGAGCGCGACCAGCACCGGCAGCCAGCGCCGCAACCGGTTGAGCACCGCGACGCCGGTGGCCCGGTCCGGGATGCCCACGTGCACGTGCATGCCGTTGATCAGCTGTTCGTCGACGAGTTGCGGCGCATCCTGGTAAAGGCCGCGGTAGCGCGGGGTGTCGGTGATGACGGCCGGCCCCTCCTGCCGGAACGGGGCCGCGGCGGTGGCCGCCAGCAGGCAGCCGACCTGGCTCGCGGCCTCGCCCAGGCAGTGCCGCAGCCGCAGCAGGTGGCCGCCCACCTCGTCCAGCGTCTCGCAGACCGGGGTGGCCACCTCGAGCTGGGCGAGCAGCAGCTCGTGCTGCACCTCGGCGCTCGCGAGCCCGGGTTGCATCCCGGCCGCCCGGCAGACCTCGTCAGCCGCCGGCGCGGGGTAGCCGCTGGCCTCATCGAGCAGCAGGTACTCCTCCTCGACCCCGAGCGTGATCACCCCGACCGGATACCCTCCGACGGCGCTCAAAACCGCTCCGCACGAGTGGTTCACGCCGCACCGACGTGGGCGGTCACCTGCGGTCAAGTCCCGGCAATGGCCGGGCCAAGCCGGCCGCGATCCGGGCCCGCGACCGCCGACAGGGGCCTGCGTTTCCCGTACCGTAAGCAGCGCCGCCCGTGTCGAGCGCGGCGGGCGCGCGCGGAGCGCTGTGACGACCCCGGGGAGGGCCGGATGACGGCATTGATGTGGATCTGCTCGGTGCTGTTGATCGCCGAGTTCGTGATGGCGCCCATCAACCTTTGGACTGGCCGGACGATGCCGAACTTCACCCGGTTCACCGGCCTGTCGCCGCAGCTCGCGACGACGGTCTTCGCGCCGGTGAAGCTGCTCGCCGCGCTGTTGGTCGCGATCGGGCTCGCGGTGCATCCGCTCGCAGTGGCCGGCGCGGTGGTGCTCGCGGCGGTGTGCGCGGTCTACCTCATCCGTCTGGCGGCTCCCGGACGCCGTGACCCGGCAGGGGTCGCCGCCTTCGGCTTAGGGTTGATCTTGGCCGTGGTGCTGGCGGTGGTCCAGGCGGGCCGCTGACGGGACGTGGCGGGCGGCGGGACATAACGACTCGGCGCTAATTGCGGACGGGCGCTTGCCAAGCGGCTGATTTGAACGTGCCATGCGACATGGGCACCTCAGACCGGGGTGCCCGCTCGATGCCCGTCCGAAGGAGTTCGACTTGCGACACACCCGTAAGCGCAGATCGATCCCGGTGCTCGAGGCCGGCGCGGCGGCGCTGCTCATCGCCCTCGCGCAGTCCTCCGCGGCCGCGGCGGCGCAGACCGCGCCCCGGGCCGCCGGTTACGGCACGGCCACCCTCGCGGCCCATCCGGTCAAACCGGTGCCGGCCGTCACCGACCACGTCGATGCCAGGACCCTGACCAGTCCGCTGCCCACCTCGCAGTGCCTGACGCAGCTTGGCATCCACTGCTACTCGCCGCTGCAGTACCACACCGCGTACGGGCTCGACAGCCTGTACCGGTTCCACATCAACGGAGCCGGCCGCACGATCGTGCTCGTCGACTCCTTCGGCTCGCCGACCATCCAGCACGACCTGCAGGTCTTCGACGCGCAGTGGGGCCTGCCGGACACCACCGTGCAGATCGTGCAGGCCGGCACCATCCCGCCCTTCGACCCGAGCAACCCGGACATGACCGGGTGGGCCGCGGAGAGCACCCTCGACGTCGAATACGCGCACGCGATCGCGCCCGGCGCGCACATCGTCCTGGTCGAGACGCCGGTCGCGGAGACCGAGGGCGTCACCGGCTTCCCGGAGATGATGACGGCCGAGAAGCAGCTGATCGACGCAGGGGTCGGCGACGTCATATCGCAGAGCTTCGGCGCCACCGAGAACACCTTCCCCGGCTTCGACAAGGGCGATTTCAGCAGCCTGCTGAACCTGCGCTACGCGTTCAAGGCCGCGGCCCGGCACCACGTGACCGTGCTGGCCTCCTCCGGCGACGACGGCGCGACCAACGCGACGCTCGACGGCTCCGGGCTGTACCCCATGCCGGTCAACTCCTGGCCGTCCTCGGACCCGCTGGTCACCTCGATCGGCGGAACGCAGCTGACGCTCGACGACTCCGGCAAGCGGCTCTCCCCCGACGTGGTGTGGAACGACGGCTATGGCGCGGGCGGCGGCGGCCTGTCTGCCGTGTTCGGCCGGCCCGATTTCCAGCACGGCGTACGCGGCGTGGTGGGAACCCGCCGGGGCACCCCGGACATCTCGGCGAGCGCGGCGGTCAACGGCGGCGCGTGGGTGTACTTCAGCTACCAGCCCACCCGCGTCGGCTGGCACATCATCGGCGGCACCAGCGAGGCCTCGCCGATCTTCGCGGGCGTCGTGGCGCTGGCCGACCAGGTGGCCGGGCACCGGCTTGGCAACATCAACGACGCGCTGTACGAGCTCGGCGCCGGCCGGCACTCGGCCTTCGCCGGGGTCGTCGACGTGACCAGCGGCGACAACTCCTTCGGCGGAGTCACCGGCTACACCGCCGGACCGGGTTACGACCTGGCCAGCGGCCTGGGCACGTTCAACGCCAACCTGGTCTGGTCGCTGGCGTTCACGGCCCGGTAGTCACTCCCCGCCGGTCACCTCCCGCCGACGCCGGCCGCGCGACCGGCGCGGCACGTCCGAGGCGCGCTCGTCCGGGGTCCGCGCAACCGCCAGAGGTTGCCGCTATCCCTGGACGAGCGCGCCGAGCGGTTTGTGCGCCGGCGCGACGTAGGCGAGCAGCGGCACGGGGCGCAGGCCGTACCTGCGCTTGAATTCCCCGTTGCGCCGGCCGCATTCGAACCTTGCCAGGCCGAGCCCCGCAGCGTATTCGAGCGCCTCGTAGAACAGCAGGTAGAAGGGGCTGAAGTCCTCCGCGCCGCGCTCGACCCCGCAGGTCCACAGGTGCAGCCGCACCCCGTCGAGCAGGCAGAGGCCGAGGCCGACGACCCGGCCGTCGACGCAGACCTCGATGATGCGCGCGGCCTGTCCGAGCAGCCGCCGGAAGTGCTGGAAGCCGCCGGGGGCGAACCGGCCCGGCACGCTGTGCTCGGACTCGATCATCCGCTCGATCCTGGCGAGCCGGTCCGGTTCGGCCGATCCCGGCTCCAGCACGCGGGTCACCGCTCCGGCCCGTTCGGCGCGCCGCTGGTGCATGCGCAGGGTGTTGCGCTGGTGTCCTGGCAGGCCGGCGAGGTAGTCGGCGGCGGCGAATCCCGGCGGCAGGTCCAGGATGTAACGCTGGTCGATCGGCAGGCCGTGGGCGCCGAGGGCGGTGAGGGCGGCGGCCAGCGGCCCGGTCGCGTCGACGTTGACCAGGCCGTACCAGGGTGCGGCGAAGTCGGCGGCCAGGTGCTGGAAGGCGGTGAGCACGGCGCGGATCGCGTCCAGGTCGCCCGGCCCGCCGCGCGAGGGCAGCCAGGTGTCGTAGCAGTGCCAGTTGTGGCTGATCAGCCCGCGCGGTTCGGCGGCGATGGAGGGTTCGTATACGGCCAGCGAGCCGACCGGGTCCATCTGCGGCAGCAGGGTGACCGGCAGGCAGGCGCGGGCCGTCTGATCCGCGTCGCGCAGCACGAGGTAGGCGAAGGCGTCGGCCGGCAGCAGCTCCGACTTGCGGTAGGCGGTGAGGAAGGCGCTGCTGTAGAAGACCGGGGCCCCGCTGCCCGCGGCCAGCTCGTCCCAGTCGGGGATGGCCGCGACGTCGTCGTATGCCTCGACCGTTGCGATCACGCAGCGTCCATCTTGCACGCCGGCTCAGTCAACTGTTCGAACTCTGCGTCCACTCGGCGGTCCCTTGCAGGCGGCGACGGCGGTAGCTTGGACGCTAAAACAGTGTTCGAAGACTGTCAAGGTTGAAGATTCATCTGCCCGGCCGCGCGGCAGGCCGGGCCCGCAGCACAGCGCCGGCCGCGCCGGAGCAAGAGCTCTGCGACGCGGCCGGCGCGTACTCGGTCAGCGCACGCCGAGCAGGTGGTCCATCGCGAGCTGGTCGAGCTGCTCGAAAGCCATGCCGCGCTCGGCGGCGGCGTCCGGGTCGAAGTCCTCGAAGGCGCTGCGGTCGGCCAGCAGGTCGGTGATCGTCTCGCCCTCGGCCAGGGTGCTCTGCGCGAGCTGGTCCAGCCTGGAGGCGCGCAGCGCGGCCTGGACCTCGGGGTCGGCGCGGAAGGCGGCGGCCTTCTGCTTGAGGATCAGGTAGTTGCGCATGCAGCCGGCCGCCGAGGCCCAGACCCCGGCGTAGTCCTCGGTGCGCGGCGGCTTGAAGTCGAAGTGCCGCGGACCCTCGTAACCGGCCGATTCCAGCAGGTCGACCAGCCAGAACGCGGCGCGCAGGTCGCCGGCGCCGAAGCGCAGGTCCTGGTCGTACTTGATGCCGGACTGGCCGTTGAGGTCGATGTGGAACAGCTTGCCGTGCCACAGCGCCTGGGCGATGCCGTGCGGGAAGTTGAGCCCGGCCATCTGCTCGTGGCCGACCTCGGGGTTCAGGCCGACCAGCTCGGGGTGCGCAAGCCGCTCGATGAAGGCCAGGCCGTGGCCGACCGTGGGCAGCAGGATGTCGCCGCGCGGCTCGTTCGGCTTGGGCTCGATCGCGAAGCGCAGGTCGTAGCCCTGGTCCATGACGTACTGCCCGAGCAGGTCGAAGGCCTCCTTCAGCCGGTCGAGCGCCACCCGCACGTCCTTGGCCGCCCCGGACTCGGCGCCCTCGCGCCCGCCCCAGGCGACGTAGATCTTGGCGCCGAGCTCGACGGCCAGATCGATGTTGCGGATGGTCTTGCGCAGCGCGTAGCGGCGTACGTCCCGGTCGTTGGCGGTGAACGCGCCGTCCTTGAAGACCGGGTGGGTGAACAGGTTCGTGGTGGCCATCGGGACCTTCATCCCGGTCTCGTCGAGGGCGGCCCGGAAGCGCTTGATGTGCGCCTCGCGGTCGCTGTCCGAGGAGCCGAACGGGATCAGGTCGTCGTCGTGGAAGGTCACGCCATAGGCGCCGAGCTCGGCGAGCCGGTGCACGGACTCCACCGGGTCGAGCGGCTTGCGGGTGGCGTCGCCGAACGGGTCGCGGCCCAGCCAGCCGACCGTCCACAGGCCGAAGGTGAACTTGTCGTCCGGTGTGGGGGTAAGGGACTGCGTCATTGCTTGCTCCCAGAGGTCTCGGAGGGCTAGCCTCATTCGTAAACGCGGAATACAAATTCCGCCACCCAACCTACTCCTTCGCGGCCCCGGGCGGTATCCACCCCCCTCGGAAGCCTTCCGCGCCGCGAACCGACCGAGGGGACGAGGATGTCGCCGACCGCAGCGCGCATTGTCATCGGCGTGGACAGCTCCACCCAGTCGACCAAGGCCCTCGCGGTCGACGTCGACTCCGGCGCGGTGGTCGGGCAAGGCAGGGCGACGCACACGGTGAGCGGCGGCGCCGGGCGGGAGAGCGATCCGGAGCAGTGGTGGGAGGCGCTGGTCGCCGCGCTGGAGCAGACGGGTTACGCGGACACGGCGCAGGCCGTCGCGATCGGCGGGCAGCAGCACGGGCTCGTGGCGCTCGACGAGAAGGGCGTGCCGGTGCGGCCGGCTCTGCTGTGGAACGACGTGCGCAGCGCACCGCAGGCGGCGGCGCTGGTGGAGCGGTTCGGCGCGCAGTGGTGGGCGCAGCGGATCGGAAGCGTGCCGACCGCGTCGTTCACGATCGCGAAGTGGGCCTGGCTCCGGGAAAACGAGCCGGAGGCCGCCGAGCGGGCCGCCGCGATCAGGCTGCCGCACGACTATCTGACCGAGCGGCTGACCGGAAGCGCGACGACGGACCGCGGGGACGCGTCCGGCACCGGCTGGTGGACGCCGGAGGGTTACGACACGGACCTGCTTGACCACGTAGGCCTTTCCCCCTCGCTGCTGCCGCAGGTCGTGCAGCCGGGGCAGCCAGCAGGGCAGGTGCGCGCGGCCGGAAGCGGCACCGGTCGCGGCAGCGCCGTGCCGCTGCGCGAGGGGACGCTGGTCGGCGCGGGTACCGGCGACAACATGGCCGCCGCGCTCGGGCTCGGCCTTGAGACCGGCGCGCCGGTGCTGAGCCTGGGAACTTCAGGGACCGTATACGCGGTGACGCGCGGCCGCCCCGCCGACCCGACCGGCACGGTGGCCGGTTTCGCGGACGCGCTGGGCGCCTGGCTGCCGCTCGCCTGCACGCTCAACTGCACGCTCGCGGTCGACCGGATCGCGGCGCTGCTCGGCCTGGACCGCGAGGCGGTCCAACCCGGCGGAAGCGCGGTGGTGCTGCCGTACTTCGACGGCGAGCGCACCCCGAACCTGCCGTTCGCGTCGGGCCTGCTGACCGGGCTGCGGCACGACACGACTCCAGGGCAACTGTTGCAGGCCGCCTATGACGGAGCGGCGTACTCGCTGCTCGCAGCGCTCGACGATGTGTTGCGGGCAGGCGGCGAGGAACTGGCGGCGGACACGCCGCTGCTGCTCATCGGCGGAGGCGCGCGCGGGAAGGCCTGGCAGGACACGGTACGGAGGCTCTCCGGGCGAGCGGTGCAGATCCCGGCGGCGGAGGAGATCGTCGCGCTGGGCGCCGCGGCGCAGGCGGCCGGGCTGTTGACCGGTGAGGCGGCCGACGCGGTGGCGCGCCGGTGGGGTACCGCGGCCGGACCCGTGTTCGAACCGTTGCCTCGTGACGACGCCGCTCGTGTCCTTATCGCGGCTACTCTGCAACGAGCCGAACGCGGCGGGCTGTTCGCACAGGGTGACGGACTCGGAAACGATTCCGCGTCGACATGAAACCGGCTGCTGAGACACGCGAGGAGGGGCGGCGTGAGCGACTCGACCGGCGATCATGATGAGACCGGGAATCGTGCGACGAATGCCGGTGATTCGGCTGGCGGGAGCGAACGTGCCGGAGTGGATGAGGGCCGTCCGGTAACGCGGCGGGACGCGCGCACTCACCGAGCCCCGACGCACCGAACCGCCGGACCGGCTTCGCAGCAAGGCATGCGCAGGCAGAACCTCGCGCTCGTGATGGCCGCCCTGGCGGCGCACGGGCCGAGTTCGCGCGCGGAGGTCGCCGAGCGCACCGGCCTTACCCGCGCGGCGGTCGGCAGCCTGATCAACGAGCTGGCGGCGGCCGGGCTGACCACCGACCTCGGCCTCGCGCCGAGCGGCCGGGTCGGCAGGCCGGGCACCGCGCTGGCGCTCAGCGAGCAGGGTCCGGCCGGCCTCGGCCTCGAGATCGGGGTCGACCACCTGGGCGCCTGCGTTCTCGACCTGCACGGGACCGTGCGCACCTGGGTGGAGATCGAGGCGCCGAACCGGGGCCGCGCGCCGCGCGACGTGCTCGCCGAACTCGGTGACGTGGCCGCTGCCGCGCTCCAGCACGCCGCCGCCCAAGGACTTCATCCGGTCGGCGCGGTGGTCGCGGTGCCCGGCCTCGTCGACGCCGCGCACGGCACCGTCGAGCAGGCGCCCAACCTCGGCTGGCACGCCGTGCCGGTCGCCAAGGCGCTGGCCGAATGGCTGCCCGCGCCGCTGCGGCCGGTCCCGCTCGAGGTGGAGAACGAGGCCAATCTCGGCGCCCTGGCCGAGCTCTGGCACGCGGCCTCCCGGCCCACGGACTTCATCCACGTCTCGGCCGAGGCGGGCATCGGCGCGGCCGTGGTGATCGACGGCCGGCTCTTCCGCGGCGCGCGCGGATTCGCGGGCGAGCTCGGGCACGTGCCGGTGCACCCGGACGGCCCGCAGTGCAGCTGCGGCGCCCGCGGCTGCCTGGAGCAGTACGCCGGCGAGCAGACCGTGCTGCGCGCCTGCGGCCTTTCCGATGCGGGCGGCGACCGGATCAAGGCGCTGACCGATCAGGCCCTCGGCGGCAATCCGCGTGTGCTCGGAGCGCTGGAAGAGGCCGGCCGCGCGCTCGGCACCGCCCTCGCCGGCGCGGTGAACCTGCTGGATCCCTCCGCGCTCGTGCTCGGCGGCGCATACGCCGAGCTGGGCGAATGGCTGCTGCCCGGGATGCGCAAGGAGCTGGCGGAGCGGGTCACCGTGCGGCCGTGGAGCCCCGAGGCGTTGCAGCTGTCGGAACTCGGCCGCCGCGGCCCGCTGCTCGGCGCGGCCACGGTCACGATCCGGCGCATTATCGAGAACCCGGCGCGGTATGCCGACTGGCGTAATACACATGAGCGCAACGCCGTCGGTCGTTAGTGTCCGGAGGTATGCAGGCAGAAGCGCAGAAGGCGGACGGCTACGACCCGGCCGCCGTGAAGTTGTCCGGATCGATCGTCACCTTGCGTCCGGCGCAGGAGGGCGACATACCGGCGCTGGCCGCGATCCGCGCCGATCCCGCGGTGTACCGGTGGTGGCGCGGCGGCCCGGATCTGCACGCCGCGGTCGCCGAGGAGCTGGCCACCGAGGACGAGCACGGTTTCGTCGTCGAGTACGAAGATCGGACCGTCGGCTTCATTCAGTGGTGGGCCGAGGAGGAGCCGGACTATCGGCACGCCGGGATCGACATCTACCTCGACGCATCCATGCACGGACGCGGCATCGGCACCGACGCGGTACGGATCCTCGCCAGACATCTGATCCACGACCACGGGCACCATCGGATCACCATCGATCCGGCCGCGGACAACGAGGCGGCGATCCGCTGCTACACCAAGGTCGGTTTCCGGCCGGTCGGCGTGATGCGGCAGTACGAGCGCGGCCCGGACGGCACCTGGCACGACGGTCTGCTGATGGACCTGCTCGCGAGCGAACTGATCGGTTGATTGGCTCGTGGGCTTAGCCTGACTGACGGATGCGGCGCTAGAGATTGGAGTCCGCTGTGACAGTACGTGCGACGTGGAACGGCCAGGTGCTGGCCGAGAGCGACCACACGATCGTCGTCGAGGGCAACCACTACTTCCCACCGGAGGCGGTGAACCGCGAGTTCTTCGCACCGAGCACGACCCACACGACCTGCCCGTGGAAGGGCCTGGCCAGCTACTACACGGTGAACGTGAACGGGGAGAGCAACCCCGACGCGGCCTGGTACTACCCCGAACCGAAGGACGCGGCCGCGAAGATCCGCGACTACGTCGCGTTCTGGCACGGCGTCACCGTGGAGAAGGCGGACGACTAAGCCTGAGCGGTGAAAGGAGCACGTCCGCAGGCTGCGTTGGAAAGGGCTGAGGCGTGAGGGTCATCGTCCTGTCGGATACGCATGCACCTAGGCGGTGGCACGGTTGCCCGCCGAAAGTCGCCGAGTATTTGCGTGACGCGGACCTGATTCTGCACGCCGGCGACGTGTGTACTGCGGACGTGCTCGCTGAACTGGCGGCCTACGCACCGGTCCGTGCGGTACTTGGCAACAACGACGGACCGGATGTCGCGGGCTGGGGTGCGCCAGTGGAAGACCGGTTCGAGCTCGACGGGCTCCGCGTCGGAATGATCCACGACGCCGGAGCGGCGGTCGGCCGTACCGCGCGGATGCACCGGCGCTTCCCGGACGCTGAGCTGGTCGTCTTCGGCCATTCGCACATCCCGCTCGACCAGAGCGGCGACGGCGTTCGGATCTTCAATCCGGGATCGCCGACCGACCGGCGGCGCCAGCCGCAGGGCACCATCGGCGTCCTGGAGATCGCGGACGGCCGCCTGCTAGCCGCGCAGATCGTGCCCGTGACTTGAGATCGGCCCCGTAGCCGACATCGACTCCGCACCCGGCGTCGGCTCCGCGGCGAGACCGAGCAGAGCGTCGAGCGTGTCATCCACGAGCCTGTACCGCATGATCCGGCCGTCCTTGCGCGCCGCGACGGCGCCGGCCACGCGCAGCAGACGCAGCGCCTGGGACACGGCCGTGTCGTTCATGCCCGCGGCGATCGCGAGGTCCGAGACGCTGATGTCGGGCACGGCCCGGATCGCGCGCAGCAACGTCAGCCGACCGGGATCGGCCAGCAGCGCGAAACGGTCCGCCCAGGCGCGGACCGCGGCCTGGTCACCGATGCCTTCGATCGCCTCGCACACCAGGTGCTCGTCGATGGTGCGGCGATGGGCGTGTTCGGCGGGCACGAGATGCATGGGCCCATTCTCTCCCCGGCGCGCGACCGGCGTACAACATCTGCATACCTGATGAGACTTGCAGCGCGGCTGTTGCGCCAGTACGTTGAGCGAGCCGTGGTGATCGGGAAGACCGGTGAGCGGCGGGCGCACGGACCCCATCCCGCGCCCGCTTCGAGTCCGGAGCGGCCCTCGCCACTGTGATCGGGAAGTCCCCGCTCCTTCGCCCGCGAGTCTCAACAAGCCGAGGGCGAGCCACTGGACGCGCGCGTCCGGGAAGGCGGAGCCGGGACGTTTGACCCGTCAGCCAGGAGACCGGCCACGGCACGTTACTCGACCATCCACGAGGTGCTGGAGGCGGTCGCGCGTGAGCGTGCCGGAGCAGTCCGCGAACAGAGCAGTCCCCCGATCCGGGTCGCCGGGTCCCCCGACCGGCGGCGCCGCGCGGCCCGCGCCGTGGCAGCGCGCGGACACCTACCGCGTCGCGGCCCTCGCCTTCATCATCCTGTTGATGCACGTGCTGGCGTTCGGCGTACTCGCGCTGCTCGTCGCGCCGCGCCACTTCGCCATGGGCAAGCAGGTCTTCGGCCTCGGCCTTGGCGTCACCGCGTACACCCTGGGCATGCGGCACGCCTTCGACGCCGACCACATCGCCGCGATCGACAACACCACGCGCAAGCTGATGGCCGACGGCAAGCGCCCGGTGTCGGTCGGGTTCTGGTTCGCGCTCGGCCACTCGACCGTGGTGGTCCTGCTCGCCGCGCTCATCGCGGCCGGGGCGCGCGAGGCCGCCGCGCTCACCGGCGACGCGTCGCACACGCATCAGATGCTCGAAGTTGTCAGCACCGGCGCCTCGGGCCTGTTCCTGTACCTGATCGGACTGCTCAACCTGGTCGCGCTGGTCGGCATCGCCAAGCTGTACCGGGCCGCCCGAGCCGGTCGTCACGACGATGCACTGCTGGAAAGCCAGCTGGCCAGGCGCGGCCTGCTCAACCGGCTGCTCGGCCGGCTGACCCGCTCGATCAGCCGGCCTGGGCAGATGTACCCGATCGGATTACTGTTCGGCGTCGGTTTCGACACCGCCTCCGAGGTGCTGCTGCTCGGCATGGCCGCGGGCTCGGCCGCGGCCGGGCTGCCGTGGTACGCGGTCCTGTGCCTGCCGCTGCTGTTCGCCGCGGGGATGTCGCTGTTCGACACGCTCGACGGCACCTTCATGAACTTCGCCTACCACTGGGCCTTCGCCAACCCGGTGCGCAAGATCTACTACAACCTGGCCATCACCGGGCTGTCGGTCGCGGTCGCGCTGATCATCGGCACCATCGAGCTCGTGGGCGTCGCCCACGACCGGTTCGGGCTGCGCGATCCGATCACCGGCTGGATCGCCGGGCTCGACCTCAACAACGTCGGGTTCGTGATCGTCGGGGCGTTCGCGGCGGTCTGGGCGGTCGCGCTGGCCTACTGGAAGCTGGCCGGAGTCGAGCGCCGCTGGGCCGGAGTGACGGGCGATCAGTGACGCGCCCGCACGCGTCAATGACGGGTCACTGATTCAGTGACGCAGCCCGGCGGCGTCCAGGGCGGCCTGCAGGGAGCTCATGTAGGCCTGGGAGGTGTACGTCGCGCCGGAGACGATCTGCACGTTAGCGCTCTGCTTCGCGAGGACCTCGCTGCGCAGCTTCGGCGCGGCGTAGGTCCCGCCCGCCCACGAGTGCGGGTTGTCGTGCGGCAGGGAGAGGGCCTTCACATCCACGATCCGGCCGCTGACGATCTTCGCCTGCACCTGCACGATGCCGTGTGCCAGCACCACCTGCGGACCGGTCACGGTCATGGTGTCGTTGCTGCGCACCACGCTCGCGGCGACGCCGGAACGCACCCCCTGCTTCATGCCGAGGAGCGCCAGCATGGCGAGCACGGTAGCGACGATGAAGACGGCGGTTCGGCGCACGGTCCCGGTTCCTCTTTCCACTAGGCGGGCAGGCGGCGCCAGACTCCGTGATCTCGAGGCGCGCCCGACGCCGGTGCACACGTGGATGAGGCCGCTGCCGCTCGCCCGGCGCGGAAATCTTGACCGAGTCTTTGCGGTTCGCACGCAACCCGGCCGACCCGTACCGGTCGGCGCCGGGCGCTCAGGACTGGGCTATCGGCGCGTCGAAGTCGAGGCCGGAGAGCAGTTCGCGGTGGTGCGGCAGCCAGCGGCGGCGGCGCACCTCGATCGCCATCTGCGGGCCCGGCACGATCAGCACCGGGCAGTGCGCCTTGCGCAGGCACTCGCGGCTGATCGACCGGGACCACAGCCCGTGCCAGCGGCCGGCCCCGTCGGTGCCCACGATCAGCACGTCCTCGGGATTGCGGGCGCGCCTGGCCAGTGTCTCGGCGACCGCGCCGACCAGCAGCTCGCGGTGCACGGTCACATCCGCGGGAAAGCCGCCGAGGGCCTCGGCGAACGCCGCGTCGATCTCCTTGGTCTCCGTGAGCGTTAACACGCTGGCGACGCGGACCGCGTGCAGATCCGTGCCGCGCCGCCTGGCCTCGGCGACCGCGAAGCGCAGGGCGGCCAGTCCGGGAATCGAGCGGTCTACGCCCACGAAAACCCGCGGGCCGGGACGGTTGTCCATTGCCGCTCTCCTTCCCCGGCGCAGCGGGTGCGCCTGCGGCTCCCGCTTTCCACGGTACCGGCCACCGTGCCTGCTGGTGGCCGCTTTCCCGGGATTCAGCATGATGCGATTGCACGTGCAAGCGACTGTTGCGGCGCATTCGATCCTGGGTTCGAGGCCCCTCCGAGTCCAGTGTCCGGCACCGCCGCCCCGAGCGCATCAGCGGCCGGGTTCGGGGAGGGCCGGATGTACACGGCGCACTGCCAAGAGGCAGACTGACGGCCATGGACACCAGTGACCAGCTGCCGACGCTGACCCCGGCGGACATCGAGCGGCCGAGTCCCGCCCGCATCTACGACTACTGGCTCGGCGGCAGCAACAACTTCGCCGCCGACCGGGAGGTCGCGGAGCGGGCCGCGGCGGCGATGCCGACGCTCAAGGCGGCGATCTGGGCCAACCGGGCGTTCCTGCGCCGCGTGGTCAAAACCCTGGTCACCGAGTACGGCGTGACGCAGTTCCTCGACCTGGGCTCGGGGGTGCCCACGGTCGGCAACGTGCACGAGATCGCGCAGGCCACGGATCCATCCTCCCGGGTGCTCTACGTGGACATCGACCCGGTCGCCGTCGCGCACGGGCACTCGCTGCTGAGCGGCAACCTGCAGGCCTCGGTCATCCACGCGGACCTTCGGCATCCCGCCACGGTGCTCGAGCACCCGAAGACGGCCGAGCTGATCGACTTCGGCAAGCCGGTGGCGGTGCTGATGATCGCGGTGCTGCACTTCATCCCGGACGACGAGCAGCCCGACCGGATCGTGCGCTCGTACCGCGACGCGCTGTCGCCCGGCAGCTTCCTGGCGCTTTCGCACGCCGCGCCGGACCTGGAGCACCCGGCGGAGCAGGCGGGCATGGTCGACGACTATCAGCGCTCGACGAGGGTGCCCTTCATCCACCGCACGCCCGAGCAGCTGGAGGCGTGGCTGGGCGGCTTCTCGGTGCAGCCGCCGGGCGTCGTGCAGGTCAACGAGTGGCGCCCGGACGGCGAGAGCAACCAGCACATCCTGCGCACCTACGGGCTGCTGGCCCGCAAGGACGGCTGAGGGTTCCCGGCGGCGCCGCGCCGTCGGCGGCGCCGTGGCTCAGTCGAGCTGGAAGCCGGTTACCCAGCCGTGCATTCGCGCCGTGAAGCCGAGGGACTCGTAGACGCGGATGGCGCCCGCGTTCGCCGAGAGAACGTTGAGGAACGCACGGTCGCCGCGTTCGTTGATGCCCGCGACCACCGCGCGCACCAGCCGGGCGGCCAGTCCCTGCCCCCGGAACGCGCGATCGGTGCACACCGCGCTGACCTCGGTCCATCCCGGCGGTTGCTGCCGCTCGCCCGCCATCGCGGCGAGCCTGCCGTCGCGCCGGATGCCGAGGTAGGCGCCGAGCTCGAGGGTGCGCGGCAGGAACGGTCCCGGTTTGGTGCGCGCGACCAGGTCGAGCACCTCGGGCAGGTCGTCCGGGCCGAGCACGACCGCCTCGGGGTCCGGCTTCGCGTCGGCGGACGTCGCGACGAACTGAGCGCACGGCTCGCCGAAGACCTGGCTCCAGCCGGCGGGCGCGCGGGCGGGGCCGGGCAGCAGGATCACGGTGCCCTTCGGGCCGACCAGTTCGGCCGCGTCGGCCCAGCACCGCTCGTCGTGCGGGTCTTCGAGCGCGGCGAACGGTGAGACGTCCGGCTGGTACCGGACGGCGCGGCCGTGCCGTTCCGCGAAGCGGGCATGCGGTCCGGTCAGCGCCGCCCAGGTCACTTTGTCCAGCACGTGCCGCGCGTCCGCCGTGCCGTCCGGGTCCGTCGGCCTGCTGATTTCCTCGACGGCCAACGCGCCTCCCGGACGGTCTCGATCGTTGCCTGGTGGCACCAACCGTAACCGCGAGCCGTTCGGGGGGCACGTCGTTAATCGGATCTTCGGACCTTTAGTTGTACGGCCACACCCAGTCGCGCACCTCGGGGATGTCGTCGCCGACCTCGCGGGTGTACGCGCGGGCCCGGGTGCGTGCGTCGAGCATCGCCTGGCGCAGGTGCGCGCCGCGCTCGGCCAGTCCGGGAACCCGGTCGATCACGTCGATCACCAGATGGTAGCGGTCGAGGTCGTTGAGCATGACCATGTCGAAGGGCGTGGTGGTGGTGCCCTCCTCCTTGTAGCCGCGCACGTGGATGTTGTGGTGGTTCGCGCGCCGGTAGGTCAGCCGGTGGATCAGCCAGGGATAGCCGTGGTAGGCGAAGACCACCGGCTTGTCCGTGGTGAACAAGGAGTCGAACTCGCGGTCGGACAGGCCGTGCGGGTGCTCGGCGTCGGGTTCCAGGCGCATCAGGTCCACCACGTTCACCACGCGGATCTTCAGCTCCGGGAAGGACTGGCGCAGGATGGCGGTGGCGGCCAGGGTCTCCAGCGTCGGGATGTCGCCGGCGCAGGCCAGCACCACGTCGGGCTCGGTGCCCGCGTCCGTGGAGGCCCACTCCCAGATGCCGATGCCGCGCGTGCAGTGCAGGATCGCGTCGTCCATCGACAGCCAGTTGTGCGTGGGCTGCTTGCCCGCGACGACGACGTTCACGTAGTGCCGGCTGCGCAGGATGTGGTCGCCGACCGACAGCAGCGTGTTGGTGTCCGGCGGCAGGTACACCCTGACGATCTCAGCCTTCTTGTTCACCACGTGGTCGATGAAGCCGGGGTCCTGGTGCGAGAAGCCGTTGTGGTCCTGCCGCCACACATGCGAGGTCAGCAGGTAGTTCAGCGACGCGATCGGGCGGCGCCACGGGATGTGCCGGGTGGTCTTGAGCCACTTGGCGTGCTGGTTGAACATCGAGTCGACGATGTGGATGAAGGCCTCGTAGCAGGAGAACAGGCCGTGCCGGCCGGTGAGCAGGTAGCCCTCGAGCCAGCCCTGGCACATGTGCTCGGAGAGCACCTCCATCACCCGGCCGTCGGGGGCCAGCGCGGCGTCGTCGTCGGGCTCTGATTCGGCCATCCAGGCGCGCCCGGTGGCTTCGAGCACCGCGCCGAGCCGGTTGGAGGCGGTCTCGTCGGGTCCGAAGACCCGGAAGTTGCCGGGTGTGTCGGCGCCGGGGGTCTCGTTGCGCGCCATCACGTCGCGCAGGAAAGCGCCGAGCACGCGGGTGGCCTCGGCGA
>Ga0070739_10004276_pt1 | contig 17059 bp, 27 predicted proteins | sample Coa_R1_7_FD_66445 | JGI IMG/M metagenome (GOLD analysis project Ga0070739, IMG submission 66445) | Surface soil microbial communities from Centralia Pennsylvania, which are recovering from an underground coalmine fire - Coalmine... | ecosystem: Environmental > Terrestrial > Soil > Unclassified ... | reverse complement strand
TGGAAGCCATCCGGTCTGCCATTCAGGGACCGTTCGGACCGACGTACGATCTTGGCGTCAGCCTTGCTCACGCCGCCCCCGCGCCGTGGCAGGCTCCTACGACTTCAATGGCTGTCCATCAAGCGTTCGCGGCGAATACCGACTACACCATGATCGCCGGTGTCGCCGGGAAGAGGATCTACGTTCACACCATCAACCTGGTCTGGGACGCGACCAGTCAGTGGGAGTTGGTCTTCTACGACGGGCCATCGTCCGGGAACATCGTCATCGGAGAACTGAGCCTGTTCACGGTTGCGCCCCCGCCCATCGACTTCAAGGGCCGCCCGCTGTCCGTGGGGAACGGTCTGGTCTTCCGGTCGAATGGGAACGTCAACGCGCGCGGCACGATCACATGGAGCCAGCAATGAGGATCTTGGACATCTTCACTGCTCCGGCCCCGGCTCAGTTGGTGGCAGACGTCCGGCAGATCGGCTACGACGGGGCCGCCGGCTACGTGGTGGATCTCGCCGTCTCCGGTCGCTCGACGTGGTCGCCGGCCCACGTCGAGGCTCTGCGCGCGGCCGGGCTGGTCTTCCTGCCCATCGTGGTGCCGGGAGAGATGCCACCGCCGGCGGACGGTCTGTGGGGCTGGTGGGACGGGACCGGTCCCATCGAGTTGGACTTAGAGCCCGGCAGTGAGCCGCCGGTCTCATGGGTGGCCGATTGGATCTCCGCCGTGCGCCGGCGGGGGGGCTCTCCCGGGATGTACGGCCCCGCGGCCGACCACAGGGTCTACGGGGGGCTCGATTGGGACTGGCGCTGTCTCGCGAATTGGACCTACTCGGAACCCGCGGCCCCGCCAGCTGGGTTCCAAGGGGTCCAATGGACGAACCTCATGGTGGTCAACGGGACGCGCTACGATGCGTCGGTCTTCAGCGAGGAGGTTTTCCTACCCGTGGCACAGCTCGATGAGATCCTGAGCCTGGTTCAGGCGATCAACGATCGGACCGGGCAGATCTGGAACTCCCAGAACTGGGGCACTCCGACGGGCGGGGACGTCCCGCAGGGATGGACCCCGATCACCCTCGCACGCATCGCTCAGGCCGTCGGGATCGATCCTGCGAGCGTGGGGAACAAGGTCCCCGCGGCGGGACCGAACGATCTGGTGGCGCTGGTTCAGGCCGTCAAGGCCAAGCTCGACGCCGTGCCGGCGGGCGGGGGGCTGACCGCTGCCCAGGCACAGGCATTGCAGGAAGCTCACGACGCCATCACGCGCATCGAGTCCGCACTCAAGGGGGCATGACGATGCCGTACGCCATTCGGAAAGTCGCCGGCGGCTATCGAGTTGTCAACACGGCCACGGGTGAGGTCAAGGCGAAGCGCACCACGAAGGCGCGGGCGGAGCGGCAGGTTCGGTTGCTGCATGGCATCGAACACGGCACCATCCGGCGCCGGCGGACCCGACGGACGAAGCGATGACAGCGCGAATCCTCGCCATCGTCTGGCGGAAGCGGCCCCAGTCCGTCAAGCCAGATGCTCCGGAGAGAGAGAAGGGATCGCGCCCGGGCACGAAGCGACGAACGCGGAGGTCTGATCGATGAAGCTGGCCTTTGGATTGCTGAGCGTGACCCTGTGCCTCTACGCGGTGACCGCCGGGGTTGCGTTCTCGCAGCATGACTGGCCTCATGGCGCCATCTGCGCCGTGGCGGCACTGACCGGAAGCGGCTTCCTGTGGGCGGCCGTGCGTGAGTCGCGCCATGCCGCGGCTTAGCAGCAAGCTACGCGACTTGCTCAATGCCGAGGTTTTCCAGTGGGAGCCCGGCGAGATCGTCTGGCAGGCATCGGAGCGACAGGGACCCGTGGAAGTCTGGTACCGCGGCGTACTGGTGGCGAGCTACCCGTTCTGGGCGCACTGGCGCTTGGACGGTCGGACGGGAGATCTCTACCTGTTCGACCCGCTTCGGGGCGGTCAGCGCATCGGCTACCATCGGGCGGGGACGTGGTCCGAGGTCGGGCACCACTTGCACCGCCCGGTTGAGCTTGACGGCCCCCAAGATCAGTGACGGACCCTGGGGGATGGTCAAGCGGTAAGACGCCGGGCTTTGAACCCGGAATCGAGGGTTCGAATCCTTCTCCCCCAGCCATTGGGGTGTGGCCAAGGGGTAAGGCGCCGGGCTCTGACCCCGGAGTCGGAGGTTCGAATCCTCCCGCCCCAGCCAACTCACTGCACACGATGGCGAAAGGGTTCCCGGGTGACGATGCCCGGGACCGTTGCCTAGCTCAGAGCCGTTCCAGGCCGCGATAGCCGATCACGGACCCGTATTCGGACTCGATCGCTTCGGCCGGGATGAAGATGTCCGGCCGGCCCCGCAGAGCCTCAGCGACGTAGGGCGGCAGAACGTAGGCGACGTCGGGTTCCGGCTCAGGGAGACCTTCGACCGGTCCGTATCGCGTCTCCCAGATCGGGACCTTTCGTGCGCGGCACGGGTAGCGCACGGCCTCTCCGATGCAATCGACGGTCAGGTAGCCGATGTGCACGTACCCTTCCTCGACCCGGGCGGGGGCCGGTTCCGCCGGGAGGGTCAGCAGCTGGCCATCCTCGGTCTTCACGCTGACGGGGAACCCGGTCAGGTTGACGATCCTCATGGGGCGATGGACCTTCCACACTTCCAGCACTGCCGATGGGGCGGGTCCCCCGCCCCCCAGACGTAGGCGCGGCCCCCACAGCCCGGGCATCGGCGGGGCCGCAGGATGGCGCGGAGAGCCTCTCTGACCTCCGGTGAGCAACCGAGGTCGTACAGCCCGGGGAACCCGGGGCGGTAGATGGTCAGTTCTCCGGGGCGGAGGTCGGCATCGGGGCCGATGCGGATGGAGTAGCCGGCCTCTCGCAGGGACCGGAGGAACGCGACGGCGTCCCTCCGGATTCCGGTCTCGACTTCAGAAGACCGCAAGCTCATTGCCATAGCGGTCCTTGCGCGGGCGCGGGCGGATGACCCGCCCCTTTCGAACGGCCTCTCTCAGCGGCTCAGAGCCCCCGTACCAGCGGAACGCGCGCCCATCGGCCTCACAGGCCGCGCACCAGTCCCCGGCATCGTTCCGGACGGCGGGGCTGCCGGAGAGCGGCTCCCCGCATCCCACACAGACGTCTTCGGCCGGGGCCGGCTCCCTGCCGCCAGACTGCCCCCAACGGCGACAGCAGCCGGGGCAGAACCATCCATCCGGGACAGCGGGCGCGGCCGGCTTCCCACACCCGGGGCACGGGGGCCGTCCGCCACCCTTGCGCCCATCCGGCGGGACAGGGACGCCACCCTCGGGGGCGGCTACTACGCCAACTACGCCAACAACGCCAACATCGCCAACGCCGCCAACCTGGCGAAGAGGGTCCGGCTCATGGGCCGTGGCGTGGTTGGCGTAGTTGGCGTAGTTGGCGTCCTTGGCGGTGTCCGTCGCGGCGTCGTGTCCGGGCAGGAACCAGTAGGACCGCCTCCGCCCGTCCCGAACCCGCGACCTCGACCGGACCCCAAGCTCGGCCTTGGCGCGATCGATCGTCCGATCAGAAGCCCCGACGGTCTCCCGCAGGGTCCGCCGGACTTCGTCGGCCTCCATCTCGCCATTGGCGAGCAGGGACGCCAAGGCGTCCTTGGTGGCGTCCCTGACGGTCTTGGGTTCCCGTCCGTCATCGACCCCTACCAGCGCATCGGCGGTAGCCTCGATGGGTCCCAGCCAATCGACTACCGGGACCGCAGGGATGACGGAGTCGGCCCCCGTCCGGACCGGGACGGAGATGATCTGGTAGCCGAGTGACTCGGGTTCCTCGGTCAGGTTCGACTTGACCGAGGCCAGAATGCGCCGGCGCCCGTCCGGATCATCCTTGTCCTTCCCCACCAGAAGCCCGGAGCGGGCGGCCCCGATGATCCCGATGCTCCCGCCCCCACGGTGGATGGCTGAGATGCCGGCGGACTTGTTCAAGTGGCGGACGATGACGATCGCGGCCCCGGTCCGCTCCGCCAAACGGGACAGCTGGCGCATGACCCGCCGAACGTCCTGATCGTTGTGGGAGTTGACGTCGGGACCGAGGTAGGCCATCAGCGGGTCGATAATCACCAGCTTGGCGTCAACGTCCCGGATGGCCTGCTCGACGGCCCCGAGATCGTCCGGTAGCACGGGCTCATGCTCCGTCTCCCCAACCCCGAGGGTAGTCAAGGCTCTCACGCGATTCGGGTCTCCGCCGGCGGCCAGCAACCGGGGAGCCACCGTGTCCGCGAGGCCATCCTCAGCGGTCAAGATCACAACCCCGGCCGGCCGGCCCAACCCCGGACTCCCGTCGGGCATCTCGCGGCTGCGCGTGACCCGGGCGGCCAAGTCGGTCAGCATGAGCGACTTGCCTAGCCCGGGATCGCCATCGACGATGGTCAGCTTGCCCAAGGGGACGCGGCCCTCCCAGAGCCAGTTGACCTTCTCGGGCACGACCTCGGTCAACAGCACGCCGGGCGGGGGACCCGCGACTTCCGGGTCGAGCGGCTCAGTCAGCAGCTCCGCGGCCTTTGCTTGCAACTCAGCGATCTCGCGCCGGCGCCTAGCCAAGGCCGCAACCCGGCGCGCGTAGTAGGTGGCATGCTCCGCAACCGGGACGATCTCGGGTTCCTGAAGCTCAGCAAGCCGCGCATGGCCACCGATCTGATAGAGGATGCCGGCCGCTTCCAACTCGGCCGCCACGGTCAGCTGATCGATCGGGACCCCGCGCCCGTGAGCGGAGAGGATGGCTCGAAAGATCGCGGCGTGGGTCTCGCGATGGAAGTCTTCCGACCGGAGTACCTCCCGGACGGGTTCGATCAGGGATGGCTTCAAGAGGATGCCGCCGAGGATGGCGGCTTCGGCCCCGGGATCGACAAGCTTCGCCGTCTCTTCGGGGGGCGGGGGAGCATCAGACGTCCTAGAACGCTGCTTCGATCCGGCGTTCACGTTGCGCCTCCATGGGATGTCAGCGGGACCCTCGCGCAGGCAAGGCACAGAGCCCCCCCCGCGCCCGGGAGCAATGACGCGCTCACGGACCGCCCCTATCGGACGATCCGCCCTATGACCGCCAGCAAGTCAGGGTCCGGCGGGTTCTCGCGCAGCCAGCGGCCGATGCGCCGGAGCGAAGAGAGCCGGACCCGCTCTCCGGCGATGGCGCGCCGGAGCGTGGTGGGATTGATGCCGATGGACTTGGCCTTGGCTTCGAGGTCCCCTGGCCTCAGCGCCAACTCATCGGCGAGCGCGGGAGACGCAACCGCCGCCCCCCGAACAGCGGTTCGGTTGACGGAATTGGGGGTATTAGTCATAGAATCCGTGACGTAGGCTTCAGCTCTCACTGACGAAACTCCTACTTGAACTGGGCCGGGGGCCTGTCGGTCCCCGGCCTTGCGCCTAGTGTATCCGGGTCGACCCCGGGTTGCAACTACCCGCCGGTGTCCGAGACTGCGTCCAAGATCCTGGCGATGTCGGCGTCACTGGGGTGCAGGTACACGGCATCGATCATGCGCGTGCTGCTGTGCCCGAGAACCCGGCGAAGCACCGTGCTGTCAACTCCCCGGGCCAGCATCCTGGTCACGAACGAATGGCGGAACAGGTGTGGCCAGACCCTCCGCTCGATGCCGGCGCGGCGGGCAGTCAGGCGCAACATCTGCTCTAGGCCGCTGACCCCAAGGGGGAGCCAGTCTCCGTTCCGCCCCCGCCGTTCGGAGATGAAGACCCAATCGAAGGGGACGTCCGGCCGGGTCCGGATGTAGCGGCGGAGGTCCCGCGCGACGTCCGTGGGGAGCGGGACCTTGCGTTCCCGCCCCTTGCGCCGGAGCAGTAGCCACGATGTCCGGCCATCCTCGATGAGGTCCCCGACCTTCAGGCCGCCGTCGGTCCCGGGGTCGTAGGCGATCTCCCCCGCCCGGGCGCCGGTGTGCCACAGGATACGGAGCAACAGTCGGTCCCGAGGTCCCGCAACCCGCAGCATGGCCGCGTACTCGGCCGGCGTCAGCGTCGGGACGATTCGCTTCGGCAGTTGCGGTTGCGGGAGGGACCCGGAGATCTTCTCACCCTCCCGGCGCGCCCAACGGAGGAACGCGTTGATCGACCTCCCGTAGCTTTCCAAGCTCGCGGGCGCGAGCTTGCGCGCGGCGAGGTCGGCCCCGAACCGGTCGAGAACCCGTTGGGTGACTTGCTCCGGCCGCTCGATGCCGTGCTGCCGGCACCACGGCAGGAACAGGCGTTCCAGGCGCGGGCGGTAGACCAGCTCGATGGTCTTGGGGCTGAGCCGGCGCGCCCGGCAGTGGGCCAGGAAGTCCCTGGCCAGCTCTTCCAGTGGGGACAGAACGTCCGTGTCCATAGCGACATGCTAGCACTGGGCCGCTAGGCGGAGCGACTGACTGAGTTTCTGTCGGGACAGCGGCGGACCCCTAGAGGATTCCTAGAGGAAAGCCCGGCCCAAGTTCAGGCTTAGCGAATGCCGAAGGCTGGTGCCCCGCGAGGGATTCGAACCCCCGACCTACTGCTTAGAAGGCAGTCGCTAGGGCGGTCCCCGGGGTCCCCAATTCGAACGGAGCGGGTCCCTACCCAGTCAGTCGCTAGGCTCATCGCTATTCTCGACGCGACAGCCCGGAGGTCGGACAGCTACTTCGGCGGGGCCGAAAGGGGAGGAAGGGGGCCGCACACCCCCTTCCTCCGTGCGGCATGGATGGGGAGTGCTGGCTGTAGGCAGGGGCTTGATCGTGGGGTGACCAGGCCGCCAGCACACCCGGCCGGAATCCTAGCACGCCACCCCCCTAGTGGTCTAGTAGGTCTCCGCCCCTGTCAAGGGGCCGGCGGGAGGGTCCGGGTGAGCCGGGCTGCGGGGACCCGCGCCGTCCGCCCCGGCCGGACCCCAGCGGGGCTGGCGGGCGGGAGGATCTCCGGTTGCGGGACGCTCTCCGGGAACTGCTGGCGGATGGCGGGCACTGCCCGGCGGGCGCGTCGGCGGACCCTCCGCACGGCCCCGGACGGCGTGACCCCACGGGCTCCCAGCACGAACAGGCCAGCCCCGGCGCCCATGACCAGCCCGCCCATGGCCATCTGCCCCCCGGCGGTCATCTTCGCGGCCGCCGTGAGCGCGGCGGCCTCTGCCTCGAGCCCCACCCAACGGATGGCGTTCGAGACTCCCGCCAGCGGGGCCAGCAAGTCCGGCACGGAGTTGGTCGCCGCCCCCGCCCCCAGGCCGGCGCCGGCCGGAAGCGCGAACCCCATCGGTTGCGGGTCCCCGGCCGCAACCGTGCGCTCATCGACCCGCCCGGGGTTGGTTTGAACGCTGTAGCAGAAGTTCGCTTCCCGGACCACGAAGGTCCCGTCGGCGGCCACGGACGTCACGACGGCGACGTGACCGAAGGGCGGGTAGTCCCCCGTCCCCCAGACCGCCACCGTGTTCCCCTGGGGGCGGTCATAGGTGCCCCACCCCAGCTTGCGGGCGGCATCGAGCCATTCGTGAGCGTCTCCCAGGCCGCCGGGGAGGGAGACCCCTTGGTCTCGGTAGTAGCGCCAGATGAACCACGTGCACTCCCCGAACGGGTAGGGGTCCCCACCTACCCCCGGCGTGTCGCCGGCGGCCTTCCCGTAGGGGTAGCCGAGGTCCCGGGCTCCCTGACACCCCGCCATCACAGCGCTCCGAAGGTGACCGTGCCCAGGATGGCGCGGCCGACTTCCCGCCCCGCCGATAGCATTCGTCGGCCGGATGGCGTCTGACCCGCGATCACGGCCACGACCGCAATCCCGGCCACCAGCAGAACCAACCCCAGTCCCATTTGCGCGCCGGCGCCCAGGCGCGTCCCCGTCGCGCGCCCGAGAGAGACCAGCCCCCCGCCGGCGTCACAGATGGCCTGTCCCAGCCCCCAGGGATCGACCGAGACCGGACATCCCGGCCCCCCGGGACGCAAGCCGTCAGCGGCCGCCGGCGCGCCGGCGGGCGCCGTGTTCCCGCCCCCGATGGCCTGCTCGACTCGCTGCATGGCCGCGGCGAGCGCGGTGGACGGCTCGTACGGCGTCCAATCGCTGAAGTCGGTCCCCTGCCGGCTCAGCTTGTACGCGGCGTTGAAACTGGCCTGTGGGTCATAGGGGTCAGAGAGCCCGATGCCGCGCGCGGTCGATGGGATGAACTGCAACACGCCGGCCGCCCCGGACCCGGCGTTGTAGGCGCACGTGTTGCCCCCGCTCTCGACCAAGGCGTGAGCGACGATCTCGACCAGCCCGGCGCCGGAGAACCCGGCGTTCCTGGCCAGCTGGGCCAGCTGCGAGATGGAGAGCGTCTGGCACGGCGAGGAAGACCCTGGGAAGGCCACGGCTCATCCTAGCCCCCCGGGCTTCTCAGGCCGCCCGTGGCGAACCTCATAGGCTTCCCTGAGCCACGCCGGCCAACGGCGGTAGTCCGCGTACCAGCGGCGGTACCTCCACGCCGCGAGTTCCTGTTTGATGCGAACGCGGAGTGCCGTCCCGAGGTCGGGATCTGCCCACACGACCAGCCCCACCCCGACGGCCCCGAGGATCAAATCCACCCACCACGGGCGCCGTGCGTCTCCCTGCGCGGTCACGGGGTCCCTTCCCCCTTGGGGGCCGACGGAGTCACCGTGCCCGCGCCCGCGCCCGCGCCCGCGCGCCCGCCCATGTAGAGCGCCACGATGATCGGGATGGCCTGGTCGAACACTTCGGCCGGCCGGCCCATGACATGCAGGATGACGGCGGCCGCGATGAGGCTCAACGCGACCAGGGTCCCCGACGTGTCGCTTCCCAGGAACACGCTCACCCTGTTCATCGGCTATGGCTTGCCACCATGAGCGCGAGCAGGAAGGCCACCAGCCACAGAATCCATTCCCAGCTGCTTATTGCCGTGTCCATCCGTACGACCCCGCTGCAAGGCCGCGCTTCAGCGCGCGGTCGTAGACGATCCACATGAACGCGCTCACGGAGATCGTGCCTACCAACGGCCACCACGACTTCGCCAGCAGGCTTGCGCCCAGGCCGAGACCGGAGTTCGCGACCACGGCGATCAGCACGTAGCGACGGCAGGATTCAGCCTTCGCCGGGTCCGCTCCGAAGTTCTCTGCGGTCCACGGCGATGAGTTCATGGCGCTGAACACGTTGAAGCTCTCGGCTGCGGCGACCATGAACAGGCCGACGCCGGCGGCATCGAGCTTCCAGCCTAGATCCATCCCTGCTCCCTGGCGATGTCCGCAACCTCGCGCGCGAGCGTCCACGGCGACATCTTCCGCCGCTCAGCCTCAGCCCGAAGCTCATCCTGCATCTGCATCACTCGGCCGCGGAGGATGAGCGATCGGACCCGACGCGCGAACTCGACCTCCGGCTCAGCCTTCGTCTCCATCGGCATCCTCTCCGACCACTTCCGGTTCGTGAGTCCGCCGACGCCGGCGGAGGATGTCATCGATGGCGACCACGATGGCGAACCCGGCCACCATCAGGGAGACGATGAGCAGTGTGCGGTTCGTGACCATCAAGCGATCCTCGCCACCCCGGGGCCGTAGCCGTTGCGTCCCCGGAGATGGTAGTTCCCAGCCTGCAGGCGCGTGAGCGGGACTCCGGTCCGCCGCGCCAGTTCACTCAGGCCGCCCATCCCGGTCTGCGCGTACTGCGTCGGCACGAACGGCGCGAAGTGCTGTAGGACCGCCGTTGCCCCGGCCCCGCCCAGCCCGGCGAGGTTCTGCAGCACAACGTCGAGCGAAGAGACGTACCCCTTCGGACCGCCACCCTCGACCGGGTACCACGTCTTGGTCGTGACTTGTCGAACCGGGTCCCACCAGTAGAGCGCGGCCTGTCCCCCTTGCACCGGGCTCCCCACTTGGAAGGTGGACCCGAATGGGATGAACCCGATCACTTGCGAGTTCGGGTCCGGAGACTGGCGGACGGAGATGCCCCCGTAGGTTTGGTCCCAGACCCCGCCGGGGCCAGATTGGCGCGTGGTCGCGTTCCCGGCCTGGGCGGGTGCGGTCCCGGTTCCGGTTGCGGTCCCGGTGTCACTCGCGGCCGGGACGTTCGCCACGCTCGACGGCGTGACCACGACCGTCGGCGGGTACTGCAGCTGCCCGCTGAGGTCACTCGATGCCGGCGCCGGCGCCATGGCCGCCGGCTGTCCCCGTCGGTAGAGCAACACGACCGTCACCGCCCCGGCCGCCACGGCGGCATAGACCCACACCGGGAAGGGGCCGATTTTCCTGGTCAGGATGTTCCCCGCCGGGGCCGGAGACTCATGGGATTCGCCGTTCGGCATCAGGCACTCCCCCTAGGCTGCAGGATGGTCGGGATACGGTTCGGATACGGGACGTTCAGCACGGCCCCGTAGGCCGGCGGCCCACCCATCCCTTGTACGGCCTGGGCCGAGGTCCGGTTGTAGGTCGGCGGGATGAGTCGCCGCCATGCATCGCTGAAGAAATACGGCCACGACTTCGCCATCGGCGTGAGCCTGCCGCCGGTCGTACCCACCGAGTTCGCCGTGGTGCGCCCGTTGAAGTAGCTCGACGGCCCCGTGTTGACGTATCCCTGAACGCCGCTCCCCGGACCGATGAAGACCGGGTGCATGAGGCTGTACGGGATGGGTGGCGGGACCGTTGGGGCATGCAAGATCTTCTCCCGCCGCTGGTACTGGTAGGTCCATCCCGGGCGGAGAACCGGCTTCCCTTGCACCCCTTCGGCGGTCTGTCGGCCCACGACCGTGCGGACCCCGATGAGTCCGCCCGGGAGCCGGCCGGCCCCGGCTGCAGCCGCGAACGGAGAGACTCCGCCCCGGCCGCCGCAGTCGCAGTCGCGCTTGCGCCCGAACCTCATCCGCTGTATGCCCCGGCTGCGGCCTTATAGGTGGCCGTTGCGAATTGAGTGAGCCCGTTGATGAGCGCGGAGGTCCCCTGGTAGTGAATCAGCGCATTCCCGAGGATGGCGCCGATGATGGCCAGGGACACGACTCCCAGGATCTTGTCTCCCACGTCAGCTACCTCCGGTGAGTCCGTTGAGCTTGCTCATGGCTTGGTTCAGCACGCCAATCGGCGATTGCCCCCCTTGGGTGGCCGGGGCCAGGAACGCCCCCACCGTAATCCCGAGGTCGACCAACACGACCGGGCGCGGGAGCAACTCGGCGGCGATGGCGAACACGGTCTGGGCGGCAGTGATGCGGACCAACACGCACGGGCGCGGGAAGGGCCGGCCCCGGCCGGACAGGTTCTCCCGGATGGTCGCGAACGCCACCGAAGCCGCCCAGAGCGCGAGTATCCACTTCCTGGCCTGCGCCGTGTCCATCGTCTACCCCTGGCAGGGTCCGATCAGGGACCCGTTCAGCTGACCAAGGACCCCGGACCCATTCGGGCGCCAGATGAGATAGCCGCCCGGGACGGGAATCTTCGTGTCCCCCGGCCGAACGGTACAGTCGGTTGCCACGCGCGCGGTGACCGGCCCCGCCGGCCCCGGGACGGACACTGACACCGTGCTGGGCTGGGCCGGCACACTGCCGGCGGCCTGAGCGTTCTCCCCCGGCCCACACGTCAGCGCGTCCCAGAACGAATACACCGTGCCCGTCGCGTGGATGGACCCATCGGGCTGAGCCTGGTAGCTCACACCCCAATTCCGCCATCCCGCCCAAAACGCGGTGTACCCCAGCAGGATGAGCCAAATCGCCGCGCCTACCAGCACTCCTACCCTCGGCCAGCAGTCGCCGCCATGACCCGGGGCAGAACCCAATAGGCCACGACCGCGCCGACCACGACGCCGCCCCAGAAGTGCCCGCTCTTCAGCACGTGCATCGTTTGCCTCCTAGATCGCCGCGCGAACGCGGCCAAACAGCCAATGGACGCCAAGCATGTAGCTCAACGCCGCGACGAAGATGACCCACGTCCAAAACTCGGCAGAGCCGAACCCGGACGTGAGCGACGGGACGCCGGGGAACCCACGGATCAATGGCTGACCCGTGGGACCTACCCCCGGCTTGTTCTCGACCACACCTACGCCGTACACCGCTGCTGCCGCTCGCGCGGCCCCCGCGGTTGCTCCCAGCCCCATGGCCTACCTCACTGCTGCAGGTGGGTGTACGGGAGCCCAGCGGCCGCCGGGTACAGCATCCCTTGGATGAACTGCACCGTGCCCGGCGCGTTTGTGATCGTCCCGAAGGTCCCTCCGACTTCCAGTCTCGTCGAAGGCGTGGTCTGCAAGAGTTCGTCGAAGGTGTCGGCCGACAGAACCTCATCCGCCACGCTGTCGCGCCAGCTGTAGACCACGACCCCGTTGGTGAGGTCGGCCCCGGCCTGCAGCGGCTGAGTGCCATCAACCCCGAGCAGAACCTTGAACGCGTTCCAGATCTTGTCCTGGCGCTCGCTGTACAGCTCGCCGGAGTAGACCGGGACGGTATCGATCCACAGGCTGAGGTCAGTCGCCGGCCAGGCACCTACACGCCGGGGGCCGGGGTTCGCCGTGCTGTCGCGCAGCACGCAGATCAGGGTCGTGAGCCAGCTCCCCAGTGGCGGGGACTGCACCTTCAGGTTGGCGCCCGTGGTCGGGTTCTGGCCCCCGCTCCCCATCGTCCATTGATGGGACGCGCCGGGGTCCGGCGGAGCGATGGTCATGTCGTTCTGAACCATCGACCAGAACAGCTGGTTGATTTGCACCGAGATGGTCGGCAGGGTCGTGGGGGCCGTGTTGTAAACCTGGTTGCTCGATGCGATGTTGATGACCAGCTGCATCGGCGTGTTCTGGTTCGCGGCCGGCAGACTGCAGTAGCCGGTCCGGTTCAGTTCGAACGGCACCAGAAGCCGGAAGCTGAAGTTCCCGGCCGCGGACGGGGCCGAGTAGCTCGGCCGGGAGGTCGGGCTGTGGCTGGACCCCTCGCCGCACTGCCCGGAGAAGAGGTTGACCAGGTAGAGGCTGTAGCCGTCGAGTTGGATGATGACGGTCCCGTTGACGTCCTTGAGTTGGACGTTCGAGATCACGCTGAACGGCGCGTCAGCCTGGTAGGTCGGCGTCCCGGCGGACCCGCTCGCGGTGACGGTCATGGAGAGCGCGCGCACGAAGCCGGGGGCCGCGGGGAGTTGCTGAGTGATCTGGGACCCGAAGGCGTACCCGGTCACCAGGAACCCTTGGGTCTGGCACTTCCGCGAGAGCCGGTTGAACGGCGCGCCCGGAGTGACCGGCTTGATGGTCGATTGCGGCGCCCGGTTGACCGTCTGAAGAGCCGGATTCGCCGTCAACAGGGAAGGACCGGGCATACGAGCCTCCTCAGAAGTAGTAGCTCAGACCCTGGGCAAAGGGGTTGTCGGGATGGTTCCCGATGAACGTCCGCGCGGCCCAAGTCGCCACCAGAACCACGCTGAGGACCCAGAGTCCATGGGTTGCGGTTGTATGGATGTGACCCACGGTCAGGAGTCTATCGCGCGCCGGTACTCGCGCGTACTACCATTGCCATTATGGCGAAGGTAAAGCGATCGTCGACCCCGTCCCCGCGCCCGTCCGAGACCGGCCTTCCGAGCTTGAGTCGCCGGCTCGAAACCCTTGAGGGTCAAGTTCGGGTTCTCCAAGAGTTCGTCGAAGAGGGTGAGAGTTGTGAGCGTCAAATTCACCAGATCCTCATCCTCAGGGGCATCCTTGACCGAGTTACCGCACTCGTACTCCGCCGTGGTCTGGAAGAATGCCTTGCTGACCGGGATGAGGAAGGGAACCTAAACCCGGAATCCATCGAGAGGATGCATCGAGTTCTGAGCCGGTTTGCGAGAGCCTTGACGTAGTCAGGCTACCGGCCGACGCGCACGATGGCCATCCGCCCGGAGTCTCGCTCGATGACCAGGAACTCATATCGCTCTAGCCTGGTCACCACTTCGCGGATGACTCGCGAGTTTCCGCCGACCTCGCGGAAGTGTTCGGTGGGCGGTTCGAGCATGCGGGAGAGGTAGATCAGCGAGGGTTGCGTGTAGAAGCTCGACGGCATCCACAGCGGCTGTTGGGTGGCCGCGATGAGCGTGACCCCGCGGGACCGGCCCCGTTGCCAGATGTTCTCGACCAGGCCGCGGAGCCCCAGGCCGAAGCTCTGGGGGGAATCCACGACCGCCCGGGCTTCGTCCAACACGACCACCCATAGGCCGGACTTGTATGCCTGGTCGATGGCGCGCCCGGCCACTTCCTGCGCTTTCCGAAGGCCGACGCGATCCGGCCGGCCGGGTTGGTACTCGAACTCCGGCACGATGAGCCGGTAGAGACGCTCTCCCTGTCCGGCCGGCCGGGGACCCTCCCGGCTCAGCTCGGCCTCAGGGATGCGAGTGACCGGGACCCCGTAGCCGGCGTAGGTGGCATCGTCCCCCTTCACGTCGATGAGCAGGGTTCGGTACTGGCGCCACAGCGGGAGCAGGCCATGGCGGATGAGGTACGACTTCCCGCCCCCAGTCGCGGCCACGATGCTCACGTGCTGGCCAGCATGCCAGTGTTGGTCGAGCCATGCTCGATGCTGCCGCCACGGGATACGGCGCGGGAGCGTGATTCGCTCAGGCATCGGGGCGGCCCCTTGTCATGCCACTTCCGCGGCCTGTTGCGCGGCCTGGGCGGTCTGGGCGGCCTGAGCCTGAGCCTGAGCCTGCAGCTGGGCCAGCTGGTTGACCTCCGTGGCCACGGCCTGCATGAGCACGATGCCCGGGGCACGGATGGGGCCGACGTGGATCTCGCGATCGGGGCGGAGAACCCCGAGGTCGACGGCGAAGGCCGTTGCGATGTCCATGACGATGGTGGCCGGCTCAGAGGCTGCCATCGCCGCTGTGAACGTCCGGATGGCCTTGACCGCGGCGGGATTCTTCGTGGCGTAGGCGATAGCGAGGTTCGAGATCCTCTCGGCACGGTTCTCGATGGTCAGCGCGGTGACGTGAGCGCCGACCAGGAAGACAAAGCCGCTGAGCGTCCGAATGCTGTCGGTCAGATCCCGACGGAGATCCTCGATTTCCTGCTTGGTGAGTTCCGGGGCCGGGGGCGGACTGAGCCGGATCGTGGGAGCCGGCGGGGGCTCGACGAAGCTCGGGAAGGGCAACCCCTTGTGCTTGCGGGTCCAGTGAACCTTGAGCCCCTGCTCGGACTTTGCCTCATGGCCGCACTCGGAACACGTCCATCCGCCCGGGGCGGGCCGGCTAGGAACCGAACCAGAATCGAGCGAACCGCTCTCGGGCACTTGGTCGGCGTCGAGTTCGGGCATCGTTGTCATCCTTCGGGGGCTCAGGCTTCGGGAAGCGGGACACGACAAGGTCGGCGAGTGCGGAGAGATCCTCCGGCGCCAGTCTCACGGCACTCGGGGCCGCCCGTTCTCGACGCTCTCGACGCGCCGGGGCGGCCTTCGGGGCCGGCGCGGGGGCGGCATCTTCGACTTCTGGCTCGACCTCGGCCTCATCGGCTTCGGCCTCGACTTCCTCTTCCTCGGGAAGCGGGTCAGCGGCGAGAGATTCTTGGTCGGCCATCATCCAACTCCCAGGAATCGCTTAACTAGCGGATTCTTCGTGGTTACATCGATGACAGCTAGCACTTTGTCGAGCTTTGACTCGATGCTTTCTAGTCGCGAGATAACTTCCGCGAGTTGGTCGGCAGTATTTGGTTCGTCGTGATCCACGCTGGTAGAATAGCACTGTGAGAAGGATTGAACTCAAGGCCGGGGCCGAGGTCGAGTTGGTCACGAAGGCCGACCTCGATGCCGCAGTCAAGTCGGTCACCGACTTGCTGCGACGGCCATCCATCCAATACCGTCGAATTTCAGCGTTTGGCGAAACTCCTAGCCTTCCCGCACTCGTGGCCGTCGGGGCTCCCCCCGACGGCCAGGTGTGGGAGGTTCGGGGGCTGACTCTTTTGTCGGGAGACGTCTCGACCCCGATTGCCAATGTGGCGGCCGGGGTCTTCATCGGGGGGCGGCCAGACGCCGTTCAGCCCAACTGGGGGGACTGCGACGTCGTTGACTTGCCCATCCCGACCTCGGTTGCGTTCCCCGGGCGGAGCCTCATCGCGCTCTCGCGCCAGATGGTCTACGTCGTGGTCCAAGGGTCAGGGGCGATTCCCATGGGGTTGCGAGTGAACCTCCGGGTTCTCGCGGTTCCGGACCATCCTGAGGCTCTGAACTGGCTGTAGATGGCCATCCCGTACAGCCGGGCATGGTCCGGCGAGACCGACGCGAACGGGAACCTGACCGTCACGGTCATCCCGTCGAGTACCTGGGCCACCCTGCTGACCGTCTCGGGACAGGCGAAGGGAACCCCGTTCTGGGCCGTCTACCGGAACTACGGGTTCCTGCTGCCGGGGGCCGGCCCCATGGTCGCGCTGGGGCCGATCTACTGCGCTCCGAATGAGCAGTTGCAGATCGTCATTACCGGGGCCACGCCGGGCACTCCGGTCACCGGCACAATCTGGGGGCTGCAATCCACGACCTCCGACGGGTCCGATCTCCCGCTGACAGCGGCATTGTCGAACTCGACGGTCACGGAGGTCAGCGGGGGCACCATCGACATCGCCGCGGGGACCGTGGACATCGGGACCGTGCAAGGGAACGTCCCCGTGGTCAACGCCGCCGGGACCCAGCTGACAACCCAGCAGCCGACCAAGCTGCTGGGGACCGTCACCGCCCCGGCCGGGACGAACGCCGTCGAGAAAACGCTGACTCTCGATCCGGGGGCACTCGCCATCGGCATCCTGGCGAGCTACACCGGCGGGAATGGCAACCCGACGGGGTACCGCATCGATGGCATCTCGACCGGACAGACCTATCTCGACGTCAACACTTCGTCCCCAGGATTCAATGATGGGGGCGGCCTGTACGTGGTGCGCGTCCCCCAGGCCGCCGACGCACAGGTTAAGGTCACGCTCTCTCCGAGTCCCAATCAGCAGACGCAGATCCTGGTACTGGAATTCTTCGACCCGGTCCTGGTCAGCGTCTTCCAAAATCCAACGGACCCTATCCACGTCGACCTCTCGGCACTGGAAAACGAACAGATCGGCGGTTCCAATGTGTTCGGGACACAGCTACTGGAAGCCATCCGGTCTGCCATTCAGGGACCGTTCGGACCGACGTACGATCTTGGCGTCA
>Ga0070739_10004270_pt1 | contig 17070 bp, 15 predicted proteins | sample Coa_R1_7_FD_66445 | JGI IMG/M metagenome (GOLD analysis project Ga0070739, IMG submission 66445) | Surface soil microbial communities from Centralia Pennsylvania, which are recovering from an underground coalmine fire - Coalmine... | ecosystem: Environmental > Terrestrial > Soil > Unclassified ... | reverse complement strand
GCAGCGCGGCAACCGCCACACCCAGACCCAACAGCGCCCACCTGGTCTGAGCACGTTGAGCGGGTGACGAAACCACACGGTATCGGTAGATGATCGCCGCCACGACGGCGACAAAGACGCCGACAAACATCGCGGTGCCGACCGCATCCGGCGGCCCCGGTGTCGGTAGGAACGTCCAGATGAAGAACGCGACAATTAGCGCGGCAAGACCGGCCGTCCAGCGGGCGGCGAAACGCCCGTCCGGGAACACGAGCGCGAAGATCAGCGCCATGACAATGAAGATCGCTTGCAGCAGGTCGTTGAGAAGGCTCTGAGATACCCCCTTCGCCAGTGCGGTCATCGGGAAGATGGTGAGGAAGTACGCCGAGATCATAGCGCCGCGATCGACTGGCTTCTGCCAGACAATGAGAGCTGCCACGCCGTAAAAGGCAACGGCGAGGACGAGCCAGACCAGCAGCGTGAAGACGGCATATGTTCCCAACGAGACGCCGTGCTGCTGGAGGCTGTGAAGAGACTGGGTGTTCAACTGAGAGGGACTGCAAGCAGAGTTTCGGCTGCAAGCCGCCGCGAGCACTCGCCATTGCGAGACGCGACTACCGAAAAAGAGACTCGCGCTGACAGCCGCGACCACCAGCCAGATCCCGCGTGCCAGCCAATGCGAGCGCATCTTTCTCTCGCTCATCACAATTCAGTCCCCAGAGCGGCCACCATCACGGTCAATCCGTCCGGGTGGCTTGTCTCGGACGTGGCCTCAACGCCGGGTGGGAGCGCTGATTCTTTCAACAGGTTTAGTAGCTAGGAGTCGTGGCTCGACGGTTATATCTGCCTCACAGCTGTTCGGCCGATCGGGTATCTGAACTCACGATACGGGCGCACCGTCCAGGGAACGTTACCGCACGCGTTACGAAGCGAAGGAGCCGGTTGAAATGATACACCGCTGGACGGTCCTGTCAAGGGCATCGGGGTGCGAATCTGCACAGGGGACGGGTCCAGTCTTGACCTGCTTGCACGTTCGACGTAATGATGGTCCATATCGCCCGCTGCCAATCGGCGAACGAATGGCCAGCTACATGACCGGCACCGATCTAGACGACGGGAAAAACGCGGATGGGCGCCGAATGCCCCTGCCCACGGGAATCTCGCTCGGGACCCGGGCGCTATCCTCGCGCCTGGAGCGTGGCGGCCAGATTCTCTGGGTCCCTTTGGTAGCTCTCATGCTGGCGTATTTCCTGGCCACCATTCCCGGCATTATTCGGGTGTCCGAACGAGTGTGTCGTGATGCCGACCCTAGTAACTGCATGAGCTCGCAACTCACTCTCGCCGATCTCTAAGGGTTGAGATACCTGCACATCCCCGTCGGTGTCGGGACCACCCTTTCGACGTCGCTCGCTCTGGCCGTGTCTGCCCTCTACTGGATTGTGGCGGGGCTCATCTACTGGAAAAAGGGGCGCGAATGGATCGGGCTGCTAACGTCATTCACTCTCATTGAGCTCGCGTGCCTCGATCTTGCGCTGCCGAGCTACGGCGCCTTCCCGTGGCCAATTCAGCTGGCGAACGCCATCGCCAATATCGCGATCTTCCCGGCGCTCATACTCACGTTTTTCACCTTTCCCACCGGACGGTTTGATCCCCGCTGGACCGTCATACCGGCCGCGATTGCAGTCGCCCTTGCCCTGGTACCAAATCATGCCGGACTCCCGGAGGTACTAGCGGGACTGGTGCTAGCCGGAATGTACCTCTCGGCCCCTGCCGTGCAGGTGTACCGCTACCGCCATATCTACGATCCCGTCGAACGCCAGCAGACCAAGGTTTTCGTGTTCGGTCTCGGTCTAACCATCCTCCTGTTGCTCATCACCGAAGGTCTCGGTTCGGTGTCCTCGCCGCTGTGGCGGCAGATCGCCAACGGCCCGATCTGGCTCCTCATCTGGACCACGCTTCTGCTGAGCATCAGCATTCCCATCCTGCGCTACCGTCTCTGGGACATCGACATCCTGATCAACCGCACGCTGGTCTACGGCAGCATGACGGCGACGCTGGTTGCCACCTACGTCGGGCTCATCTTGCTGTTACAGGAAGTCGTTCGTCTGATCACCGGTGGGCTATCGCAGCAACCGCTCGTCATCGCAGTCTCCACCCTGGCGATTGCCGCGCTCATCCAACCGGTGCGGCAGTATCTCCAGCGAACCATCGACCGCCGCTTCTACCGCCGCAAGTATGATGCGGCGAAGGTGGTTGCCGCCTTCAGCGCGGCGCTCCCGCATGAGGTCGATCTGGACGACGTGCGTGGTCATCTGATTGGGGTCGTCCATGAGACGGTCCAGCCGCGCTTTGCCGGTCTCTGGCTCCGCATGGCGGACACCGGGATCGAGGTTCTTCCGGCCGGAAGCGGCCCAACGGCCCCAGCAAACGGCGAATAAAGACCGCTCCACGCGGAGCCGCATGAGCCGGGGTTTCCCCCGGCCCGCGCGGTCATACAGTCGGGCGAATGTTCTGATTCAGCCGGAACAGGTTGGTTGGGTCGTATCGGTTCTTGATCTCGACCAGCCGTCGGTACGTCTCCTCCGGATAGGCTTCGGTCACATTTCCCGGCTCGGCGTTCACGTACACGCCGTGCATCTCGGGTTGCAAGTCTTCGTAAAACGATCGCGCCCACGAGGTGTGGGTCGCATCCTGCTCGGGCTCGTTCCAGGCCGCGAAGATCGTGAGGTCGTACGCGGCGGAGCGATAGCCGTACGCGGTAGCATCCGGCGCGACCCGGGCGACGGCGCCGCCAAGCGGAATAACGAGACTCGCCGAGAAGGGTGACGTCGGGTTCGTGGCGTGGGCCACAATGCGATCGAGCGAGTGATCGCTCAGCCCGTTCAGGAAGCCGGACTTGGCGTAGTAGCGGTGGCCGCCGTACGCCATCGCGTCGTCAACCAGGCTCTGTATCGCCGTGTAGGGCATGGGTCCGACCACGTCGAAGGCGGGATTCAGGGCTCGGATGGCGGCGAGGTCACGCATCCCCTGCTCGACGGTTCCGCAGTGGCATGGCACCAGCGCGACCACCGGCTGGAACCGGAGGTTCTCCGGAACAAAGGGTAGCGGCGGCGCCGTGATGAAGGCCATGGTCATGCCGAGCTCGTCCGGAGCGGTTGCCATATACGATCGGTAGAACTCCATGACCTCGCGGGCCCGCGACGCCTCGAACCCGGCCATTCCCGCCACCACGATCGGGCCGACCGGGTGCAGCCGGTACTCGAAGGACGTGACGACACCGAAATTGCCGCCCCCGCCACGAATCGCCCAGAAGAGATCCGGATTCTCATCCGCGCTGGCCTTGCGCAGCTGTCCATCGGCGGTCACGATGTCCACCGAGACGAGATTATCGACCGCCAGGCCGAACTTCCTCGCCAGGTTGCCGAAACCACCACCCAGGGTAAGACCGCCGATGCCGGTGTGCGAGACCTGGCCACCGACCGTCGCCAATCCGAACGCCTGCGTCTCGAAGTCGACATCGTGCCAGTTGGCGCCGCCCTCGGCGCGCGCCGTTCGTGTCTCGGGATCGACCCGCACGCCATTCATCGCCGAGAGATCGATCATCAAACCGCCATCGGTGATGGAGGCGCCGCTGACACTGTGCCCGCCGCCCTTGACGGAGACCGTCATGCCGTGCTCGCGCCCGAAGTTGACGGCGGCGATCACGTCGCCGGCGCCGGCGCAGCGCACGATTAGCGCCGGGCGATTGTCGATCATCGCATTCCACATAGTGCGAGCATCGTCGTAGCCGGGATCATCCGGCTGAAGCAGTTTTCCCCTGAGGGACTGGGCGAGGGAAGCCGTGCCCTCAGCAACCGTTGGTGCGGATGTCATGCGCGTCTCCTTGTTACCGTCCGAGAATATCGCCACAGTACACCCCCTTTGGACGTAAGTCAAGACAATGGTAAACCGCGCGGCGGAGAGATCTTTATGTAGCTGCCAGGATCTGCGCGTAGCAGACGATCGCGATCGCGAATCCGACCGACATCAAGTACGAATTTACGTCGTGGTTGTAATTAAGGAAGCTTGCCCCGTTGAAACCGGCCCCGAGAATCATGAGGAAGCCGAGGACGGCAAGCACGCGGATTCCTGTCGAGGCGGCTCGGAACGCCGCGATCACGATGCCGATCGAGGTCAAGACCAGCAGCAGACCGAGGATCGCGTGCAGGATGAGCAGGATCGGCGCGCCCGAGACCGCCCAGACGACGCTGTGAAACGCCCCACTGAAAAACTCCGATGGATTGGCGCCCGGATGATGACGGGTGATCGTGACGAACAGGTTGACGGCCATCCCCAGTAGAAACTGGAGGACCAGCATCAGCACAATGCCACGAGTCTGCCCACGTAGACGATCCATAACGACCTCGCGTCAGTCTACCCGCGAACGCTGAGAGGGCGCCGCTATACTGGGACCACTTGGGCGGTGCGGAATGGAGAATGCTGCCGCGCGCTCGTGAAATGGGGGGTGCATGACCGATGGCATAGCGCTCGGTGGCGAGCGCGCAAGCAGGCCAGTACTTCTCACCGTGGACGACGATCCCGGTGTCTCTCAGGCAATCACCCGCGACCTCCGAAGTCAGTATGGCCAGGACTACCGCATCCTGCGCGCCGCCTCCGGCGCGGCTGCGCTGGATGTCCTGCGGCAGCTCAAACTGCGCGGCGACGACCTAGCTCTCCTCCTTGCCGACTACCGCATGCCGGAGATGAACGGCATCACCTTCCTCGAGGAGTCGCTCGATCTGTTCCCCGATTCCAAGCGCATCCTACTGACGGCCTACGCCGATACCGATGCTGCGATCCGAGCTATAAACCAGGTCCACCTCGATCACTATCTCCTCAAACCCTGGGACCCGCCGGAAGACAAGCTCTACCCAGTCGTCGACGATCTGCTGGATGACTGGCGGGCCGACTACCACCCGACATTCGACGGAGTACGCGTCGTGGGCCACCGCTGGTCCGCCCGTTCGCACGAGGTAAAAGACTTCCTGGCGCGGAACATGGTGCCGTATCGCTGGCTTGACGTCGCGGACGATCCGGAAGCGCAGCAGCTACTCGCGGCCGGCGAGATTTCGGCAGCGCCGGAGAGCATGCCGGTCGTCATGACCGCCGAGGGCACGATCCTGGCCGCGCCGAGCGATCGGGAGCTGGCGGCGGCGATCGGCTTGAGCACGCGAGCCGAGCTACCGTTTTACGATCTCATCATTGTCGGCGGCGGTCCGGCCGGTCTGGCCGCCGCGGTGTACGGCGCGTCCGAGGGCCTGCGTACCGTTTTGATCGAGGCTCGGGCCGCCGGCGGACAAGCCGGCCAAAGCTCCCGCATCGAGAACTACCTCGGCTTTCCGACCGGATTGAGCGGCAGCGAGCTGGCGCGGCGGGCGATCGCCCAGGCAAAACGTCTCGGAGCTGAGCTGATCGCGGCCACCGAGGTCTGCGAGTTAGACACCCGTGCCTCGAGCCCCGTCGTCCGGTTGACCGATGGTTCCGAGCTCAGCTCGCACGCCGTCATCATCGCCACTGGAGTCGCCTACCGCCGGCTGACCTGCACCGGTATCGACGAGCTGACCGGAAGTGGTGTCTACTACGGAGCGGCCGCGACCGAGGCTCGCCGTACCGAAGGCGCCGATGTCTACATGGTCGGGGGCGCGAATTCGGTGGGGCAGGCCGCCGTCTACTGCGCCGGCTTCGCCCGCAGCGTGACGCTCCTGGTCCGCGGTGATTCACTGGAGGCCGGCATGTCGCAGTACCTCATCGACCAGATCCGCGGCATTCCGACAATCCATGTTCGTCTCCAATCCGAGGTCACCGCGGTGCAAGGCGACGACCATCTGGAGACGATTTCCATCATGGATCGAACGACCGGCCGGCAGGAGGATGTCCCGGCGAACTTCCTGTTCGTCTTCATCGGCGCCCAGCCCCACACCGAATGGGTTAGTCGAGGCATTGTGCGCGACAAGCGTGGTTTCATCCTCTCCGGTCTGGATCTGATGCCGGGCGACGCTCACCCCCCCGGCTGGCCGCTCGATCGCGATCCTCTTCCGCTCGAAACCAGCGTCCCAGGCGTTTTTGTGGCCGGCGATGTCCGGCATTCGACCGTCAAGCGCGTCGCCAGTGCAGTGGGCGAAGGCGCGATGGCTGTCTCACTGGTCCATCAATACCTGGCGAAACCATGACGCTCGCGGAGGAGTTGCGGCAGGTCTTCCTCTTCGAGAGCCTCGCCGACGATCAGCTCGCCGAGCTAATCGCGGCCGGCGAAGAGATGTGCCTCAGCGTCGACCAGGCCTTCATTCCCGAGGGCGAGCCGGCCGATAATCTCTGGGTTCTGCTTGAGGGCGAGTGGGAGCTGAGTCGGTATGTCGGCGGCCGCAAGATGGTCCTGATGACGACCGACCGCCGCGGCGTGTGGGCCGGCGGAATGAGAGCATACGGTGATACCGCGACCGGCGGCTACCGGGCGACGATCCGCACCCTCAAACCCACGCGCGTCTTTCGCCTCCCGTCCCCGGAGCTGGGCCGCCTGCTGTGGTCCTGGTTCCCGATGGGCAAGCACCTGCTGGACGGGCTCTCCCAGACTGCCGAATCGATTACGACGATGGTCCGCGAACGCGAATCACTCGTCGCGCTCGGCACCATGGCGGCCGGTCTGGCGCACGAGCTGAACAACCCGGCCGCCGCCGCGGTACGGACCAGCGACGACCTGCGGGCCACGCTTGGGGACATGCAGCAAGATTTGCGCGAGCTGGGACTGGCCGGTCTTGCAGCGGATGAGCTGCAGGCGCTCGTCACCCTTCAGGGCGCGGTGGTCGAAGCGGCCGCGAATGCCCGGCCGCTCAACCCGCTCGATGCCGTCGATCGGGAGGATGAGATCGCGGACTGGCTGCAGTCACGCGGCTTCGGCGACGGCTGGCAGATCGCCCCAACCTTCGTCGCCGCCGGTCTCGATTCGGCCTGGCTGGACGACGCGACCCGGGACGTCAGCGCGAGTGCCCTGGTCCCCGGTCTGCGCTGGATCTGCCGGAACCTGACGGCGACGGACCTGCTCAATCAACTCGACGAGGAGACCAGGCGGATTTCCGGGCTCGTCAGCGCCGTGCGCGAGTACACCTATATGGATCGAGCTCCGATCCAGGAGATCGACATCCATCAGGGGATCGAGAACACGTTGATCATGCTGGGACACAAGCTCAAGCAAGGGGCCACGCTGACCAAAGCCTTCGATAGATCGCTGCCGGTCATCGAGGCCTACGGCAGCGAGCTGAACCAGGTCTGGCTCAATCTGGTGGATAACGCGCTCGACGCCGCCGGAAACGACGGCCAGGTCGCAATCCGCACCGGCCACGACGATGGCGGCGTCTGGGTCGAGATCGCGGATAACGGTCCCGGCATCCCGGAGACCATCCAGCGCCGTATCTACGAGCCGTTCTTCACGACCAAGGAGCCGGGCAAGGGGACAGGACTCGGACTCGACATCGCGCGCCGGATCGTCGTCGACCGACATGGCGGTGACCTCGCCCTTCAGTCCGGACCCGGCGACACCCGTTTCACCGTGCGCCTCCCGTTGCGGCTCGCCGGGGAAAATTCATAGGGGCCGGCTCTTTTCGTCGCCGGCCCCTACCAACTACCGCTCCCCAGTTTTACGGATGCCCTTTGCCGTGGGTCCCCGAGTTTCCGTGAGTCCCCGAGTTCCCATGGCTTCCGGAATTGCCGTTTTGCCCGGAATGTCCGTGGGTTCCGGAATGCCCGTGCGTCCCGGTCGTCGGCGCGTTGCCTCCGGTGGGTGTGTTGCCTCCGGTGGGAGTGGTCCCGCCGGTCGGCGTTGTGTTCGACGAGGTGTGGAAGGCGGCGTGCTTGGCCGAGTTGAAGGCGCTGACGCACTGGCCGACCGATGTGAAGCCGTTAGTCGGTACCGTGACATGCGACAGAATGGTCGTGATCGTGCTGCTGGTCGTGCTGTTGGTGATCAGGCTGGAGTTCGGCGTCAATCCGGTCGGAAGCATTCCTCCGTTGCTGTGCACGACGTACTTGCACAGGCTGGCATAGAGTGCGCTGCTGTGGCCCTTGCTGCGAATCGTGCTAACGCAGGCGCCGTGCGAGATCGGGATGCCCGAGCCGAACACCGCGTTCCCGGCTTGCGAGCAGGCCTGCGATGCATTGCTACTGCCACCGGCCGCATGGGCGCCCGGCGCCCCGATTCCACCCGCGAAAGCGAGCACACCCGCGAGTACGACACAACTCACTACCGTTAAAACCCTAGTCATCATCATCACCCTTCCCTTCTGATTACTTCTCTTCGGGTTGGATTCCGCGCCTGCACGGATCGTGCCAACGATGTAGGCATTCTGACATGTTCCGAACCGTATTCCGATACCGGATATTGCCGGCGGGACTTTAGCCCTACCGCGAAGCAGGTCGATTGTCCTGTCGAATCGGTTCCCGTAGCGCCCGTGCTATTCCGACGCCTGCGTGCGCAATACCACACAGCACATACCCGGCTCCGGCCGCAGTTCGGCGACCAACCCGTCCTCCTGCATACCCTCCACGATCCCGCGGAAAAGATCGAGGTTCATGCCGCAGACCAATGCCGTGTGGTCGGCGGCCAGCGCGTGGAACGGGCAGTTTCGTAGCCGGATCGAGCCGTCCGGCGCGCGTTCCGGCTCGTAGCCGTAGGCCCCCAGGACGTCTTCGGCAGCCGCGAGAACATCTCCCCCGATAGCGTGAATCTCGTTCCCCAGGACGGTACCGAACGTACGGGCTGTTTCCGCGAGCGCGGCGCGGGCTTCGGTGGAGTCCGCTCGATCCAGTGCGCACGCGAAGAGCTGCGCCGCCAGCTCGTAGCGCCGCGGCGGGATCGTGACTTCGACGTCGCGTTCCGCCCTCCGGTAGTACTTTGTCGGGCGTCCCGCTCCCGGGCCGCTTCGCCCCGGCGGCCGCCGGAAGCTGGTTCCCAGCAGCCCGTGTGCGACCAGGCGGTCGAGGTGAAATGCCGCCAACGAGCGCGGAATCCCCAGTTCCTTCGCCGCCTCGTCGCGCGAAACCTCACGGCGGCGCGCAGTTATGTACTCGTAAAGCCGCCGGCGCAGCGGGTCGTTCAGCGCTGCGACGCGCCCGATGTCATCCTGCGTGCCGTCGTCCATGTCTTCGTTTTGGTAGGGGCCGGCTCTCGCCGTGCCCGCCCGGCTGATCCAACATGCACCATGTCTCACATTTCACGACGTCAGCGTACCACTCGCTTGACAAATCGCGCTCAATCTCTAAAATAGAGGTATCTCCATTATAGAAGGAGCCGTTATGGCAGCGCTCTCGGTATCGCGTTCAGAGGAGATTCGCCACCCCGACTTTCCATCCGTCGGAAAACAAATCGTGTCGCGGCTGCTGGAAGAGCTGGGAGAGGATCCGGGACGAGAGGGACTTCGTCGCACGCCACAACGTGTCTGGGACTCCCTCTCCTTCCTCACCGACGGCTACGACCGCGATCCGTTGGACGTCGTCGGCGATGCCCTCTTCTTCGAGGACTACGACGAGATGGTCGTGGTCCGGGACATCGAGTTCTACAGCCTCTGCGAGCATCACCTCTTGCCGTTCTTTGGCTGTGTCCATGTCGCGTATATCCCGAATGGCAGGATCGTGGGGTTGAGTAAGCTGCCCCGGTTAGTCGATGTGTTTACTCATCGATTGCAGGTGCAGGAGAGACTGACCACCCAGATTGCCGAGGCATTGGAAGAGGTGCTGGAGCCACAGGGAGTGGCGGTGGTGATCGAGGCAAGCCACTTGTGCATGATGATGCGCGGCGTTCAGAAGCAGGCGGCGAGGACGCTGACCTCCGCCGTCCGCGGCACCTTCAAAAACGATCCGACAGTACGAGCCGAATTCTTCGATTTGGTCAAGCAGGAGCGATGACATGGACCGAGCGGACATTGTGATGATCGGCGGCGGCCTGGCGAGCGCCGCGGCCGCCGAGAACTACCGAAAGGCGGGCGGCACGGGAAGCGTGCTGCTCATCTCCCAGGATCGAGATGCGCCGGTGCACCGGCCGCCACTCTCCAAGGAGTATCTACGCGGCGATGAGGACCGAGCCAAGGTCTTCGTCCATCCCCCAGCCTTCTACGCCGACAACCAGATCGATCTCCGGCTGGGGACGCGCGTCGAGCGCATCGATCTCGATCGCAAGGAGGTTTACCCGCAGACCGGCGAACCGATTGCTTTCGGTACCCTTGTTCTGGCGACCGGCGCCCGGCCGCGTTCGCTCCCGGTCCCCGGCGGCGACCTGCCCGGCGTCTTCTATCTCCGCAGCCTGGCCAGCTCCGAGCGGCTGCAGGCCGCGTATCGCGCTGCCCAGCGGGCGGTCGTCATCGGCGCCGGCTTCATCGGGATGGAGGTCGCGGCCACGCTGACACAAAGTGGCGTCGGGGTCACCGTCGTCGAGATGGGTTCCCGCGTCTGGCCCCAGATCGTCCCGCCGGTCGTCTCCGACTTCATCGCGAGGTTCTATGCGGACAAGGGCGTCCAGTTCCGCTTCGGCCGGACGGTCCATTCCATCGAGGGGAACGGCCGGGCCGAGCGAGTGCGACTCGACGGCGGCGAGATCCTCGAAGCCGATCTGGTCGTCGCCGGCGTGGGCGCGGTTCTCAACTCCGAGCTGGCCGCGGCAGCCGGTCTCGAGGTGAACCGCGGCGTGGTCGTCGACACCTCGTTTGCCGCCTCCCACCCGGATGTCTACGCCATCGGCGATATCGCCAGCTTCCCCGACCCGCGTGCCGGCCGGATTCATCTCGAACACTGGGACAACGCGCTGAATCAGGGCCGTGCCCTCGGCCAGACGCTCGCCGGCCAGGGGACGCCATTCGATCACGTCGCCTACTTCTTCAGCGACATGTTCGATCTCTCCCTCAACATGCTCGGCTACCCCGATCCCGCCGACGAAATTGCTGTCCGAGGCAATCCCGCCGACGGCAGGTTCACGACCCTCTACCTGCGTGACGGCCGTCTCCGCGCCGTCCTGATGCTCAACGACGACGCCGAGTTCGATAGCTGGAGCAACCTGATCGGTCAGGAATACGATCCGAACCGGCAGCCGGTGGCGGAGGCGTCCTGACGGCAGAATGCCCTCACCCCCTACCCCCTCTCCCGTGCGCGGGCGAGGGGGAGTCGAAGTGGCTTATGTAGGGACTACAGCTGCGCTGCTCGCACCGATCTTGGCGTCCCCGTCGACCAACCGATCGCGGCCAATTAGAAGCGACGAGAACGCCTGGTATGCGCCGCCGAAGATCACATTGAAAACACCACTGAGGAAGGCGACAGCGTAGAGCTGATCCATGGTCAACATCACCGCGCCACCAGAGGGAGGGCGTCTTTGGCCACCAGCTTTAGGCGCGTCTTCTGGTATCACTGAAAGATTCTATTGGCGCACTTAAACGCTGAAACCCGCGACGTGATCGACGTTCTTCGGCAACGCAACTTCTCACTACTCTGGATCGCCGCCCTGGTTTCGGGGATCGGCAACTTTATTCTGCTGGCCGCTCTCCCGTACTTCGTCTATGCGACGTCCGGGTCCGCGCTGGCCTCCGGTGGCGCGTTTATCAGTGAAATGCTCCCGATGATCCTATTTCCGCCGATCGGCGGCGCCTACGCCGATCGCTGGCGCCGGAAGCCGGTCCTGGCGGGGAGCGATGTGTTGCGTGGTTTGCTCGTGCTGCCTCTGATCGCGGTTCACGGGATGCCGACGCTCTGGATCGTCTATGTCTCGGCGTTTCTCGGGGCCGCGGTGGGGAATTTTGCCGGGCCGTTCGGCAGCGCCGCTATCCCGCACGTCGTTCGCGAGGATGATCTCGGCGCCGCCAATGCAGCTTTTTCGGTCGGTGGGAGCATTGCCGGTATCATCGGATTCCCACTTGGTGGCCTCCTGCTCCAGCGCAGCGGCCTGCCCGCCGTCGTTCTCGTCGATAGCCTGAGTTTTGTCGTGTCGGGGCTTCTCATAGCCTTCATCAACGTGCCTCTCGAACCGGTGCGCGACCGGTCTCCCCAGGTCGGAGTATCACCTCTGCGGCGGGTGCAAGAAGACTGGACCCACGGGCTTGCCGTCGTTCGGAGCGAGCGCTGGCTTCTCGTCTTCTACGTCGTCACGGCTTTCACGTTTCTCGGCAATGGCGGTCTGTGGACGGTGCTTCCCGCCTTTGTGCGATCGGTGCTCGGGGGGTCGCCGCAGTTCTACTCCTGGGTACTGACGGCTCAAAGCATTGGGGGAGTTGCCGCTTCGATTTCGATTGGCTGGGTGCTGAAGAGATCTTCGACGGCGCGAACTCTCGCCATAGCCTTGCTGGCTTTCGGATTGCTCGACGGACTCGTCGCGCTTGCCGCTTCACGCCCTGCCACGCTCCTTGCGTTTTTCCTCGCCGGGCCACCGGCTCTATTCGGCATCGCCGCTCTCAACACGATCCTGCAGGCGGAGTCCCGTCCCGACTATCGGGGACGTGTATTCGGCCTGTATCTCATGATCAATGCGCTGGCGTCCGTTGCCGGATCGCTCCTGGCCGGGGCACTCGCCGATTCGTTCGGGAGCCGGGCCGTGCTTGGCGGGGAGGGCTTGGTCGTCTTCATCGGTGGCCTGGTGGCTACGTTTGCCCTGGTCCCGGCCCTGCGGGAAGCGCGTGCCGCCCGCGCCGCGTGATTCGCACGCCGTCACGACAATTTCATGATCGAAAGTTTGGCGATTTAGCCGTACAATTGGCGCATTGGACCGGTTTGTCGTAGGGCCGGTCGGAACGGAACGTACGAACCGTGCGCAGCGTTGTGCGCCGCATCCTCCTCGGCCTCCTGGTCTTCATCCTGGTGGGTCTCGCCTGGGTGGGATACGAGGCCCACAGCGTCTACACGGCGGTCAGCGCCACCTACCACCCGGCGCCCCGCATTGCGATCGAGCCCAAGGCAACGCCGGTCACGAACTTCTTCGGCACACGGCGCATCAACATCCTCCTGCTCGGCAGCGATAACGACGCCAAGTTCGAGCTGCAGAGATGGCCGCTGACGCAGAGCATGATCGTCGTCAGCATCGACCCGGTCCACGACACGGTCAACATGCTGTCGATCCCGCGCGATTTCTGGGTTCCGATCCCGCAGTACGGCTGGGGCAAGATCGACACGGCGTCGGAGCTGGGCGGAGCGTCGCTGGCCCGAGCGACCGTCGAGTCGCTCTTCCACATCACGATTGACTACTACGCCTGGGTCGGGTTGAGCGGCTTCAGCAAGCTGGTCGATGCCTTCGGCGGCGTGACGATTAACATTACCCATCCGATCCTCGACGACTTCTATCCTAACGATCAAAACTCGCGAAACCCGTACGCCTACCTGCGGCTGTTCATCCCGCCGGGGTGGCACCACCTTTCCGGCCGCCAGGCGCTCGAGTACGTCCGTAGCCGGCACGGCGACCTGGCCGGAGACTTCGGGCGCTCCCAGCGGCAGCAGCAGGTCTTGCTGCAGCTGCGGCGGCAGGCAAGCGGCTGGAATCTAGTCTTCAAGATCCCCCAGCTCGCGTCGTCGCTCAGCACGATGCTCCGGACCGATCTGCAGCCGGCCAGGCTGCTCGATCTGGCGCGGCTATCGCGTCTGATCCGGCCAGCGAGTATTCACCGCGTCGTCCTCTCGGCTCCGACCTACTGCGCGCCCGGTATCTCGGTCGATGGTCAGGACATCCTAATCCCCAACTGGACGGCAATCAATCCCGTGGCGAAGAAGCTCTTCGCGCCGATCTCTCTGTCCGGGCACCGGACGAAAACCGAAGGCGTCGAGACGCACTCATCCACTCCTCCTGCCGCCACACCGACGTGGACCGACCACCACAGTCTGACACACCACGCCGGCCGGCCCACGTCATCCTCTCCCCCGTCGCGCCTGCCGGGCAGCATCATCTACGCCGCGAACGGAACGTTTTACCGGCTGGATCCGAACGGGCGAACAGCCGACATCATGCCGGCCTGGATGACCGCCGCCGGCATGCCCGCGCTATCGAGCGGCGGCCAGCGGCTGGCATTCATGCGCTGGGCGCCCAATGCCTCCAACATCGACATCTACAACCTGCAGACCCACGAGGGGCCGCGCCAGATCACGCAGGACGCGCCGGCCGATCCGACTTTTATCAGTAACGGTGTTTGGGCAGCGTGGCCGTCGTGGTCGGCGGACGGGAACACCATTATCTTCTCCAGCGACCGCTACAAACTCGGGACCTACGCCGATCAGAGCCGGATGCTGGATCTTGCGATCTACGTCGAGAGCCCGTTTGGCGGGAAGCTGCGCCAGGTCACCGATCCGTCACCGGGTGCGGGCGGCGATACCGATCCGCAGTTTGTCGGGACGACCACCAATTTCCTGTACGTTCACTGGGCGTATCACTATGTCAACGGCATCGCAGTAGGCCAGCCGTTTTCGCAGTTGGTCATCCGGAATCTGTCGAACTTGAGCCAATCGTGGACGCTCACCCGTCCGTCGGGCCAGATCGTCCAGCCGGCGCTCGATCCGACCGGCCGGCGCATCGCCTATATCGCGTCGAACGGTGGAACCAGCCGGCTGGTCGTGGCACGCCTCCAGCGGCACGGCAAACGATTCCACCTCTCCGACGAGAAGACCATTTCGACCGGGGAGATCGCCCAGCCCGCGTTCAGCCGCAATGGAAAGTGGGTGTCGTACTTGCGCGCCGATGGGAACGGCTTTGCCCTCTACGTCGAAAGCGCAAACGGCGGACCGGCGGAGGAGCTGTCGGCAGCAGGCACGAATGTCGATGCCATGTCCCGCCCGATCTGGACGCCGTAAAGGGAAACAGCGTCGAATCGCCCCTACGACCTTTGTGATGTCTAGAAGTATTGAGCCAGGCAAGTACACAAGGCCAGACGGAGCTGAGATCCCCACAGATCAAACGCGTCAGACGCAGGAACCTCACGACCGAGGTACAAGAACGGCACTCTGAGACTCTGATCGTTGAAACGTCAGAACGTGGTCTGCTTCATCTGACGTACAGCCGATCAGGAGCTTCACCTCCACGTCGCGCTTCAGCAGGTCCAAGGCGACGATCATTCCTGTGACACGCCGTTCGACTAACGTTCCCAACCAGACATCGATGCCGTCGCCATCCGCAGCTGTCGTGTTTTCCAGGTAACCGTAGTCGAGCGGGTAGACGGTATCCGGGTAGCGAGGATGCCGGCTGCCACGCGGACGATCGACGATAATGCGACTCGCGGCTACGAGGCGGTCGGCATGATCCCAGAATTCCTCGTTCCGAGTCGTCATCTCTTCAGTCCCGTGTAACCCTATATACAGGTCCAGTCTCGGGTCGATCGTCTGTGTATGGCGAGTACGGGGGTGGCGATTGCAAATCGCCACTACGGCGCCCAAGGACAGCGGACCGACCACAGTAGAGATTTATGTCCATCACGAATCCGCCCCGCTCATCGCTCTGGCGTAACACCGACTACCTCCTGCTCTGGAGTGGTCAGACGGTCTCAGCGATCGGGTCGCAGCTCTCCGGATTCGTCCTGCCGCTGCTCGTTCTGGTGCTGACCGGCTCCCCCGCTCAAGCCGGTCTGATCGGCGCGCTGGAAGGAGTTCCGTACCTCGTCCTCAGCCTGCCGGCCGGCGCGCTGGCCGATCGCTGGAACCGCAAGTCGATCATGATCGTCTGCGACGCCGTCCGCGCCGTGAATATGTTCAGCGTCCCCCTGGCGTTCGTCACCCACCACCTCAGCCTGCCGCATTTGTATGCGGTGGCGCTGATCGAAGGCAGCCTGTTCGTGTTCTTCAACGTCGCCGAGACGGCATCGCTGATCCGGGTCGTGGGTCACGACCAGCTCCCGTCCGCGATTGCCCGTCAGGAGACGACCTGGGGTATCTCGGCGCTGGTCGGGCCGGCGGCGGCCGGGTTCCTGTACCAGGCGGCTAGCGCGGCGCTGCCGTTCCTGGCCGACGGCTGCTCGTACGCGCTCTCGGCCGTCTCGCTCACCGCGATTCGAACTCCCTTCCAGGCGGAGCCGGAGGAACAGCCGGTGTCGTTGGTAGAGGGGACGCGCGAGGCGCTAGCGTGGCTCTGGCGGCAGCCGTTGCTGCGGATCATCGTCGCCATCTCAGCGGCCGGCGACCTGCTCTTCTCCGGCATCGGACTGATCCCGATGGTTATTGCCCGCCAGGAGATGCATGCTCGCCCGCTGGCGATCGGTCTCATCTTCACGCTCGCCGCCATCGGCGCCATAGCCGGATCGTCGGTTGCGGGGGCGATTCGGCGCCGGGTTAGATTCTCGGTCGGCGTCATCGGCACCGAGTGGATCGTCGCGCTGCTCTACCCGCTGCTAGCGCTGGCTCCCAACCCGCTCGCGCTGGGACTGATCCGCAGCGGGATGTCGGCTACCGTCAGCGTGTCCAACACGTATCGTCTCAGCTACCAGATCGGCAGCATCCCCGATGCGCTTCAGGGACGCGTCAACAGCCTGACGACCCTGATCGCCTATGGCAGCCTGCCGGTCGGCGAGGCCCTGACGGGTGTCATGCTGCAGACAATCGGCCCCACTTCGACGGTGCTGGCAATTGCTGGGTGCGTCATCCTCCTCGCCACGGCTACAACGGTGAGCCGGCACGTCCGGCAGGCGTCCGTGCCTGTTACGGGAGGGTCGTGAGCCCGCGAGCCAGATCGATGACCGCGTCTTCGGGTAGCGCGGAGCCCTCGCTCCACAACCTGTCCCAGGTGAGATCGTCGATGTCGCGTCCCACTTCCGTGCGGAACGTGGTAAACGTCGCGCAGTCGCGCGGCGTTGGCCGCGATCCTCGCGTCGCCCGAAGCGCTTGGGCGGCGGCGAACACGCGTACTGCCGAGTGAACGTCACCTTTGATGCGTGCCAGCTCCGCCAGGATGGTCAGCGGTTCGACAAGGGTGGTCGTATCGCCGACCTGATGCGCTATGTCAACGCTCTCCGTGGCTAAATCGAGGGCCATCCGAATGTCGTGCCGTTCCAGCGCGGCGCGCGCCAGCGCGCCACGTGTCTTGGCAATGCCACGCCGGTCTCCGACATCCGCGTACAGCTC
>Ga0070739_10004266_pt1 | contig 17076 bp, 14 predicted proteins | sample Coa_R1_7_FD_66445 | JGI IMG/M metagenome (GOLD analysis project Ga0070739, IMG submission 66445) | Surface soil microbial communities from Centralia Pennsylvania, which are recovering from an underground coalmine fire - Coalmine... | ecosystem: Environmental > Terrestrial > Soil > Unclassified ... | reverse complement strand
CGCGAAGATGCTCGCGGCTTACCCCGAAGGCCGGAAGCGTTCGGCCGTGGTGCCGATGCTGATCTACGCCCAGGACGAGACCCGCGCGATCACACCGGAACTGATCGAGGAAGTGGCCCGCCGCTGCGAGGTCGCGCCGCTGCAAGTGGACGAAGTGGTCGGCTATTATTCGATGCTGCACCGCCAGCCCCTGGGCAAATACCACGTTCAAGTGTGCACCAACATCAGTTGCCTGCTGGTGGGCGGCGAGGAATTGTACGAACACGCCAAAAAAAAGCTCGGCATCGGCCACAAGGAAGTGACCGCCGACGGGCAGTTTTCGTTAGAAGAGGTCGAGTGCATGGGCGCCTGCTCGTGGGCCCCCGCAGTCGAGATCAACTACGATTTCCATCACCATGTGACGCCGGAAAAGCTGGACCAGTTGATTGACGCTTTGAGGAAGGCGCAATCGATGCCCCACGACGGTCAATGAAGACGCTTTACAACGAACCTAGCCCCCTCGAAACCAAGGTCCTGAGCAAGCGCTTCGGCCTGGAGGGATCCGAGACTCTGGACGTCTACCTCGCCAACGACGGTTTCAAGGCGTTCCTTAAAGCCCGCGAGATGAGTCCGGAGCAGATCATCGACGAAGTGAAGGCCTCCGCGCTGCGGGGGCGCGGCGGCGCGGGCTTCCCGACGGGACTCAAGTGGAGCTTCGTCCCCAGGACCTCGCCGAAGCCGAAATATATCGTCATCAATGGCGATGAGAGCGAGCCCGGCACCTGCAAGGACCGGCTCCTGATGGAGTACGATCCGCACCAGTTGATCGAGGGCATCCTGATCGCCGGCCTGGCGATGGACGCGCACAAAGGGTACCTGTACATCCGCGGCGAGTACCGCTACCTGATCGAGCACATGGACCGGGCGATCGCCGAAGCGTATTCGCGGGGGTATCTGGGCAAAAACATCGCGGGCACGGGTTTCGACTTCGACCTTTACACCCACTCCGGCGCGGGAGCGTACGAGTGCGGCGAGGAAACGGCGCTGCTCGATTCGCTGGAAGGCAAACGCGGCATTCCCCGGATGAAGCCTCCGTTTCCCGCGGTGGCGGGAGCATGGGCTTGTCCGACCCTGCTCAACAACGTGGAAACATTCAGTGCGGTCCCGGCCATTCTCCGCGACGGCGGCGCGGCGTTCGCCGCGCTCGGAACGCCCAAGAACGGCGGCACGCGGCTGGTTTGTATCTCGGGGCATGTGAACAAACCGGGCGTTTACGAGCTGCCTCTCGGCTATCCGATGCTGAAGGCGATCTACGAGGTCGCGGGAGGCATTCCGGGCGGTAAGAAACTGAAGGCCGTCGTGCCCGGCGGCTCCTCCTGCCCGATTCTCAAGGCCGACGAGTGCGACATTCCGATGGATTACGACACGCTGGCCAAGGCCGGCAGTATGCTGGGCTCGGGCGGCATGGTCGTGTTGGACGAGACCACGGACATGGTGAAATTCGCCCTGCGGATCATGCGATTCTACGCGCACGAGAGCTGCGGCTGGTGCATCCCCTGCCGCGAAGGCACGACCTGGCTGAGAAAAATTTTGCAGCGCTTCCACGACGGCGGCGGCCGGCGCGAGGATATTGCTCTGCTCGGCGAGCTTTCGAAAAACATGCTGGGCCGCACCTTCTGCGCCCTGGGCGATGCGGCGGCCATGCCAACGATTTCGATCGTGGAGAAATTCGCCGAGGATTTCGAGAAGCGGCTGGCAAGCCTAATGGTGGCGGCGGGCTGATATGGCGGAAACCGTAAAACTCACGATCAACGGCCAGACCGTGGAGGCCGAAAAGGGTAAGCTCCTGATCGAAGTCGCCCGCGAGAACGGCATCGAGATCCCGGCTTTCTGCTATTACGAAGGCCTGTCGCTCCAGGCCGCCTGCCGCATGTGCCTGGTAGAAGTCGAAAAGACCCCCAAGCTGCAAGTGGGCTGCACGCTTCCGGTGGCCGAAGGCATGGTGGTCCACACCGAATCGGAAATTGTCCGGAGCGCGCGCAAGGGCACCCTTGAATTCCTGCTGACGAATCATCCCCTGGATTGCCCGGTCTGCGATAAGGGCGGCGAATGCGAACTCCAGGACATGACGTTCCGCTACGGCGCCGGCGAGAGCCGCTTTATTGAGCGCAAGGTCCATACGCCGGAAAAGCAGTGGTCGCCGGTGGTGTTCTTCGACGCGCCGCGCTGCATCCTGTGCTACCGCTGCGTGCGCGTCTGCAACGAAGGCATGGGCGTGAACGCGCTGGGCATCGCCAACCGCGGCGTGATCGCCGAGATCGTTCCGAATCATCACGACTACCTTGAATGCGACGAGTGCGGCGCCTGCATCGATATCTGCCCCGTGGGCGCGCTTACCAGCGGCATCTACCGGTACCAGACCCGGCCCTGGGAGATGAACCACGTCGGAACGATCTGCACTCACTGCGCCGACGGCTGCCGCACCACGCTCGGCGTGCGCAACGAAAAGATCATCCGCGGCAATAATCGCGACCGGAGCGGCATCAACGGCGAGTTCCTGTGCATCAAAGGCCGCTACGCCTTCGATTTCACGGAGCATCCCGAGCGCCTGCAATCGCCGATGCTCAAGACGCCGAACGGCCACGAGCCAATCTCCTGGGCCAAGGCCTTCGAGATCGTCGCCGGCCGCCTGACGGCCGCGAAGAAGGCTGGCGAGAAGATCGGCATCATCGGGTCCAATCACACGACCAACGAAGAGAATTTTTTCTTGCAAAAGCTCGCGCGGCAGGGGCTGGGCACCGCGCATATCGACCACCATCGCACGGGTGACCTGGCCACGTTCTTCGATGCCCTTTCCGGTAAAGAGAACGCATTGGCGGCGGTAGCCGATCTGTACACCGCCAAAGCCGTCCTGATTGTCGCAAGCGACCTGTCGCAGCAGCATCCCTTGCTCGCCAACCAGATTCGAGCCAACGTGCGGCATCATGGCGCGCACGTCTACACCGTGACTCACGGGCCGGTCCGCGAAGACAAGCAGGCCGCCGCCAGCATCCGCGCGCCGAAGGGCGGCGAACTGGCAGCCGTCGAGTCGCTGCGCGGCCGCCTGTCGAAAGAGGGCGATCTGGTCATTCTGTTCGGCGACGCCATCCAGGGAGATAGCCTGCGTAAGCTGGCCGCTTGGGGCGATTCGCTGGGCATCCCGGTCAAATACATCTGCCTGGTCGATTATTCGAACTCGCGCGGCGCCTTCGACATGGGCGTGATCCCGCGCGGCGGCGGAATGAGCCGCGAGCAGATGCTCGCCTCCGCCGATCTGGATGTGCTCTGGGTTATCGGCGCCAATCCGCTGAAGCAGCACACGCTCGCTTCACAGAAGGCGTTCGTCATCGTGCAGGACCTGTTTATGACCGAGACGGCGCAGCGCGCCGAGATCGTCCTGCCCGCCGCCTCGGCCTACGAGAAGACCGGCACGGTCACCAACACCTGCGGCGAGGTCCAGAGGCTCAAAGCCGCCATCAAGTTCATGGGCGCCAAGACCGACCTCGAAATCTTCGGGGCTATCGCGAAAGAAATGGGCCTGAACCTCGGAATCTGGCTCCCGGAAAAGGTCCTCGAGGAGATCCGCGCGACGGTCCCCGGCTATAACGTCCCTCTGCCTGTGCTCGCCACCGGCAGCGCAGCCCCGACACTCCCGCTGAATGGACGCGTCGCTTCCCTGCCCGGAACCATTCAATCGGCCGGCGATACCTTGTTCACCTCCGGCTCGCTGTCTCGCTACTCCAGGATTCTGAACGCGGTGATCGAAGCTCCGGGCGAATTATACGGAGGGAAGGAATCGTAATGCCCTACCTTCTCCTGGCTACCATCAAAACCATCATCGTTGTGGCCATCCTGATGCATGTGCTCGCCTACCTGCAATGGATTGAGCGCAAGGTGATCGCCCACGTGCAACTGCGCGTCGGCCCGCGCCGCGTCGGCCCGCATGGCCTGTTGCAGCCTCTGGCCGACGTAATCAAGCTGGTCACCAAGGAAGACATGCTGCCTTCGCATGTCAACAAGGTTTTCTACTTTCTGGCGCCGTTCGTGGCCGTGATGTTCGCGCTGATTCCCATGTGCCTAATCCCCTTCGGCGGCGATATCCGGGTCTTCGGCATCCACACCACGATGCAGGTCACCGACCTGAATATCGGCATTCTGGCCGTGCTGGGGCTATCCGGGCTCGGCGTTTACGGCGTCGCGCTGGCGGGCTGGGCGTCGAATAACAAGTACTCTCTGATGGGCGGGCTGCGCAGCTCCGCGCAGATGATCAGCTACGAGCTTCCCATGGCGCTGTCGATCGCCTCGCCTTTGCTGATCCTGAACACGCTCAGCTTCCGCGAAATTGTCGACAAGCAGAGCTTCTTTTACTTCGGCTTTCTTCCGAACTGGAGCATCTTTCACAGCCCGTTCCCGCAGATCCTCGCATTTCTGATTTTCCTGATCGCCGGATTCGCCGAAACCAACCGCGTCCCGTTCGATCTGCCCGAGGCGGAAAACGAGCTGGTCGCCGGCTTCCACACCGAGTATTCCAGCATGAAGTTCGCCTCGTTCTTCATGGCCGAGTACGCCAACATGGTGACGGTCTCCTCCGTGGCGACGCTGCTGTTTCTGGGCGGCTGGCAGCCGCCGTTCCCGCAGCAGTATGGCTCCTGGCTGATCCCGCCGGTCATTTTCGCTATCAGCGGATTGATTTGCTTCTATCACGCCGCGAATCCGGCCCGGCCCTTCGACCGCTATACACTTCCGGTGTTCGGCGTGATCTTCCTCGGAATCGCGGGCGTGTTCCTGATCCCCGCCGTTCAGCCGATTCTGCTCCCGCTGTTCTGGTTCAGCGCCAAGACCGGAGCGATCCTGTTCGTGTTCATCTGGGTTCGCGCGACGCTGCCGCGTTTCCGCTACGACCAGCTGATGCGGTTTGCCTGGCTGTTCCTGTTCCCCGTTGCGCTGGTAAACCTGTTCGCCACCGGCCTGGCCGTGGCCTTGACGGCGAAGTGAGGCCGACAAAATCGTTATGGACCAGATTCTCTTTCTGATCTTCGCGGCGATCGCCGTGATCTGCGCGATCAACCTGGTGCTGCAAACCCACCCGATTTCGAGCGCTCTCTCCCTCATCGGCGTCATGGGCGCCCTGGCCGTGTTGTATCTGCTGCTCGGCGGGGAGTTTATCGCAGCCGCGCAGTTAATCGTCTACGCCGGAGCCATCATGGTGCTGTTCGTCTTCGTCATCATGCTGCTGAACGCCGGCGCCGAGCAGAAAGTCAAGCGCCGCGTCTGGACCCGCTGGTCCGGCGCCCCGCTGCTGCTCGGCTTCGTAGGGCTGATGGCATATGTGGTGCAAGTATTGCTGCCGCCCTCCAGCGGCATACGCTTCGGATCGTTCCTCCAGGGCGGGCCGCAAACCATCGGGACGCGGCTGTTCACCGCCTACCTGCTGCCCTTCGAAATCACCAGCATCCTGATCCTGATCGCCATCATCGGCGCGATCGTTCTCGCGCGCAAGGAGATCGATTAAAATGCCCCCGCTGCCCTTTACCGGGCCGACGCCGCTTTCCTGGTACCTCATCCTGAGCGCGATTCTGTTCGGCCTGGGCGTCGCAGGATTTTTGTTCCGCCGCAATCTTATTACTGTCTTCATGTCGATCGAGCTGATGCTCAACGCGGTGAACCTGAGCTTCATCGCGTTTTCCTACAAGCTCAACCAGAACGACGGGCACATTTTCAGTTTCTTCGTGATGGTGGTCGCCGCGGCCGAAGCGGCCGTGGGCCTGGCCATCATTCTGACGGTCTTCAAGAACCGCCAGACTCTCGAAATTGACGAGGTCAGTTCTTTAAAGAACTAAACGATGCAACTTTGGCTGATTCCTGTTCTGCCGCTGGCCGGCTTTGCGCTGAATGGTCTGTTCGGGCGGCGGCTTTCCAAGGCGCTGATCAACGCCATCGCGGTCGGCTCGGTGTTCCTGTCATTTCTGTGGGCGCTGAAAACGCTGAACGCTCTGGGCGCCTTCAGCGGCGGGCTCGAAACGGCCTACCGCGAACACTACTACACCTGGATCCAATCCGGAGCCTTCCGCATCGGCGCCGATTTCGCCGTCGACCGTCTGACCGCGGTCTGGCTGATGATCGTGACCGGCGTCGGGTTCCTGATCCACGTTTACGCCGTCGGCTACATGGCCCACGAGGGAGGCTACTACCGCTTCTTCGCGTACCTCAACCTGTTCATGTTCTTCATGCTGGTGCTGGTGCTCGGCGCGAACTTCCTGCTGCTGTTTGTCGGTTGGGAGGGCGTCGGTTTGTGCAGCTACCTGCTGATCGGCTTCTACTTCCTGGAAAAATTCGCCACCGACGCAGGCAACAAAGCGTTCATCGTGAACCGCATCGGCGACTTCGGCTTCGCTCTGGCGATTTTCCTGATCGGCGTGCATTTCGGCTCGCTCGACTTCGCCACCGTCTTCGGATCCGTGAAGTCCATGGGCATCGAAACGCAAGCCGGCTGGATCACCGCCATCGGCCTGCTGCTGCTGGTCGGCGCGTGCGGCAAATCCGCCCAGATTCCGCTGTATGTCTGGCTCCCCGACGCCATGGCCGGTCCGACCCCCGTCAGCGCTCTGATCCACGCCGCAACCATGGTCACGGCGGGCGTTTACATGGTCGCGCGCAGCGCCGACATCTACCTCCACTCGACCATTTCGCTTAACATCGTCGCGATCCTCGGCATCGCCACCGCATTCTTCGCGGCGACCATCGGCCTGGCGCAGAACGATATTAAGAAGGTCTTCGCTTACTCCACCGTTTCGCAACTCGGCTACATGTTCGTCGGCCTGGGCGTCGGCGCTTTCTCCGCCGGCGTTTTCCACGTGATGACGCACGCCTTCTTCAAGGCCCTGCTCTTCCTCGGGGCGGGCAGCGTGATCCACGCGCTCTCGGGCGAGCAGGACCTGCAAAAGATGGGCGGTCTGGCGAAGAAAATCCCGATCACCTGCCTCACGCTGTTCTGCGCGGGCGTGGCCATCGCCGGCATTCCGCCGTTTTCGGGCTTCCACAGCAAAGACGCGATCCTGGCCGCCGCCTACGAACACTCGCCCTGGATCTACTGGGTCGGCGTGTTCACGGCCGGCATGACCGCGTTTTACGTCTTCCGCGCGCTGTTCCTTGCCTTCTTCGGCGAGTATCGCGGGAGCATCGGCCAGGGAGCGCATGCGAACAGCCCTAGCCACGCGGATCATGGGCACGGCCATGGCGGCATCCACGAATCGCCGGCCGTGATGTGGGTTCCCCTGGTGATTCTCGCCTTGCTGAGCCTCGCGGGCGGCTACATCGATATCCCCCAATTCCTCGCGCCCATGTTCGGCGAAGCGCATGAAGGCGAGCCGTGGCTGATGTACGTCTCCGTGGCCGCGGGCGTTCTGGGCATTGGCCTGGCGGCTCTGCTTTATCTCGCGGCGCCCACGCTGCCTGAAGCGCTGGCGCGGATCTTCAGCGTTGCCTACCGCTGGATCTATAACAAATACTATGTGGACGAATTCTACGATTCGGTGATCGTCCGCCCGGTGATCGACGGCTCGCGCGAAGTGCTCTGGCGAGCCGGGGATGTCGGCGTGGTGGATGGCGCGGTAAACGGGATCGGCAACGCGGCCCGAGCCGCGGGAAGCCTGCTGCGCCTGGCTCAATCGGGCTACATCCGCAGCTACGCCGCCTGGGTGGTGGCGGGCTCGATTTTGGTGATCGCTCTCATGGGCCTCCGCGGAGGCGCCCGATGACCCTCCTCGATACCGTTCTTTTCCTCCCGCTGGCCGGTTTTCTACTCCTGCTGCTGGCTCCTCGCAGCAACCCGAATGCTTCACGCGTGGGCGCGCTCGCGATCTCGCTGGCGGTCTTCGTGGCATCGCTCGGCCTGCTGGCGCCGTATTGGTTCTCGGCTCCGGCGGGCTGGCACTTTGAAACGAACCTGCCATGGATGAGCTATCCGCCCATCCGCTACCACGTCGCCATCGACGGCCTCAGCCTCTGGCTGGTGCTGCTATCGACCCTGCTTACGCCCATCGCAGTGCTGGTTTCCTGGAAGTACATCGATCACCGCGTCAAGGAATTCTTCGCCTTTCTGATCCTGCTCGAGTTCGGGCTGATCGGCGTCTTCGTCGCGCTGGATCTTTTCCTCTTCTATGTGTTCTGGGAAGTTTCGCTGGTTCCGATGTACTTCCTGATCGGCATCTGGGGCCACGAGCGCCGCATCTACGCCGCCGTAAAGTTCTTCCTGTACACCATGGCCGGCTCGGTCCTGATGCTCGCCGCGATCATCTTCCTGTACAACAAGACCGGCAGCTTCGACTACTCTGAAATTCTTTCGCTCATCCAGTCCGGGCGCCTGGCCTTCGCTCCGCGCACACAGCTCTGGCTGTTCCTGGCTTTCTTTGGGGCGTTCGCGATCAAGGTTCCGCTGTTCCCCCTGCACACCTGGCTGCCCGACGCGCACGTCGAGGCCCCTACGGCCGGTTCCGTCATGCTGGCCTCCGTGATGCTGAAAATGGGGACTTACGGTCTGGTCCGCTACTGCCTGCCCCTGTTCCCGGAGGCCGCGCACAACTCCGCGCCCTGGGTCGCGGGGCTCGCGATTGCGGGCATCGTCTACGGAGCCCTTGTCGCGCTGGTGCAGCCGAACATGAAAAAGCTGGTGGCCTACTCCTCGGTCAGCCACCTGGGTTTTGTCGTGCTCGGCATCTTTTCCTTCACCCAGCAGGGGCTTGACGGCGCGGTGTACCAGATGCTGAATCACGGCATTTCCACCGGAGCCCTCTTCATGCTGGTGGGTTATATGTATGAACGGCGGCATTCGCTCGAAATCGCGGCCTACGGAGGCGTGGCGACGCCCGCGCCGAATCTCGCGGCGGTCTTTCTCATCACCACGCTGGCCTCCATCGGGCTGCCCATGCTGAACAATTTCGTCGGCGAATATCTCGTGTTGCAGGGCACGGCCGCCGCGAACTTTACGTGGGTGGTGTTTGCCGCGCTCGGCGTGATTCTCTCCGCGTGCTACATGCTCTGGCTCTACCAGCGCGCGTTCTACGGAAAGGCTTCCGAATCGGTGAGTCATCATATGTTTGATCTGACGCCGCGGGAATGGGTGGCGATTGTTCCGCTGCTGATCCTGATGGTCTGGATGGGCACGTTTACCCAGAGCTTTCTGCCTCCCATCAGCGCGCAGAACGCGCAGATTCTGAATCAATCGCAGGCATCCGTGCGAGTGGCGCAAACCAGCCCCGCGGGCGCGCCGGCTCCGGGAGGTGAGCGAAATGCCCGTTAATTACCTTCCGGCCGCCGCCGAATACGTCCGGGTCCTTCCCGAGATCCTCTTGACCCTGGTGGGCACGCTTCTGATGTTTCTGGAAGCCGTCACCAGCGACAACAAGAAGGGAATCTTCGCCCCGCTCTCGATTGCAGGTCTGGCGGCCGCGCTCGGCGGCACCTTTGCCGCCTACAGCGACCCCGGACTCGCGTTTCAGAACATGGTGACCGTGGACGGCTTCGCCACCTTCTTCCGGGCGCTGGTCATCGGCGTCGGGCTGCTGGCAATCTTGAGCTCCACCGATTACCTGCGCCGTGAAAACGCGCGCGGCGGCGAGTTCTACGCCCTGATCCTGTTCAGCATCGCGGGCCAGTCGATTATGGCCTCTGCCAATGAGCTGATCACGATCTTCATCGGCATCGAAATCTCCTCGATCGCATCCTACATCCTGGCCGGCTACCTGCGCGACGATCCGCGCAACAACGAAAGCGCTCTGAAATATTTCCTGCTGGGATCTTTCGCCACCGCGTTCCTGCTCTACGGCGTAGCGTGGATTTACGGCGCCACTGGATCCACGAACCTGATCGAAATCCGCCGCGCGCTCCTCAACGGAAATGAGCCGCTGGCCCTGGTATCCACCGCCGCCGCCCTCATTTTTGTAGGGATCGCCTTCAAGATCTCGGCGGCGCCGTTCCAGAGCTGGGCCCCCGATGTTTATGAAGGCGCGCCTACGCCGGTGGCCGCGTTTTTATCCGCCGGTCCCAAGGCCGCGGCGTTCGCGATCCTGATCCGCGTGTTCCTGACTGCGTTCGGGCCGATCGCCTCCACCTGGACTCCGCTTGTCTGGGGTGTCGCGCTGGCCACCATGGTCGTCGGCAACTTCGCCGCGATCCTTCAGTCCAACATCAAGCGTCTGCTGGCCTACAGCTCCATTGCGCACGCCGGCTACGTGCTGGTGGCCGTTACCGCGGACTCCGGAGCCGGTTCGGCAGCCGCCATGTTTTATCTCGCCGCCTACGCGCTCACCAACATCGGCGCCTTCGCCGTAGTGACGTACTTCGGCCGCAAGGGCGAGAAGTACGTCAAGGTGGACGACTTCGCCGGGCTGGCCCAGCGGCAGCCCGCCATGGCGGCCATGCTTACCATCTTCCTGCTCAGCCTGATCGGCGTGCCGCTCACCGGCGGCTTCTTCGGCAAGTTCTATATTTTCAAGGCCGCCCTGGATGCGAACCTGGTATGGCTCACGGTTCTCGGGCTGCTGAACAGCGCCGTGGCAGCGTATTATTACCTGCGCATCCTCGTCGTGATGTACTTCCGCGAGCCGGGTGAATCGGCCGAGAATCTCCCGCCCGCCGGAGGCGCCCTGCGGTTGGCGGTCTACGCCTCCGCCCTCGGCACGCTCCTGCTGGGAATTTTCCCTTCCTGGATTCTGGATTTCGCGAGCAAAGTGGCTCTGCGGTAAAGCGAACAAACTCGACGATAAGGGCCGCGGCGCGCGATTCCGAGCCGCGAGTGTCAGGGGGCGGGCTGCCCCCCGTGCGCCGCCGCAAAGCCAGCCTGGCTGCCGTTTGCTCTTTTCCTAGGGCCAGGGCCCTAGGCCCAATACGTTAGATTGTTGCGCCAAACTGAGGGATTCGATGTATACTGGGCTGCAGATACGGGAAGTAGTAGAAAATCGCAGCACCTTACGGATGGACGGAGGATAGTATGGTAGCTTTTCGAGATTTGTATCGAAACATCTGTGCGCTTCTAAACCAGAAGCTGGGGACGTGCCCGAAATGTATGGCTAGCTCGATTGTCGGCAGCGGCCTGAGTTGGCTCGCCGTCGCGATCGTGTATGGGATGTGGCCTGACAGGCTGGCGCGGGCGTTCACGTTGATCGTGGCGATCGCCTTTACAGCCCTCATGGTGACCCACGTGGTGGTGCATATGTTCCGCGCGGCCCCCGTCGTACGCGTTCAAACTGCGTCGCGGGGCGGCCGGCAAAAGTCCCGCCGCGAGTTTGCGCTTGCAGTCGCATCGTCCGGGTTCTCCTTCGCAGCCGCGGCCTTGGTGAGCTTACCTCTTCTGCCAAGACGGGCGGACGCGAAGAGCCATAGCAGCACCTACGCCCTGTACTGCGTAGGAACGGGGTGCGCCGCTCAAGGCAAGGGAGGCAGCTCAGCCATCCAGTGCATCAATCTGGGGCTCAACCCCTCTGCCGCGTATGCGATTGCGTGCAGCGGTGGCGCTCTACCTCCGGCGACGTTGACTTGCACCAACAAGGGATGCTCGGGGACAAATTCAGCTACGTTGGAGCTGATTAGCACTTCGTGCGGGCCGATTCCGCCGGGTGCCAGCACGCTCCCGCGCGGCTTCAAGTGTTCCTAGGCGCCAATTGAAGCCCGCGCGCCAATCGAGACGAGGCTGCCTGTGAAAAGCGCTGCGCTCGCCCTGTGCATTGGCGTTTTCGCGGTCCTGGCTCTGGCTCAACCGCCATCGAAGCCGGAGGATTGGGCGACCATCGAAGGAACCGTGGTCAGCGCCGCCTCCGGCGAGCCGGTGAGAAAAGCTCAGATCGCGCTGACTCCGCTCGATGAGTCGAAGGAGTCCTTCGACACCGTCAGCGATCGCGACGGCCGGTTCAAGCTGGTTCAGATCGACCCCGGACGTTATCGCCTTACGGCTACCAGAAACGGTTTTCTCAGCCAGGAGTTCAACCCGAAGTCTACGGCGAGTGGAGGCACAGTTCTCACCGTCGCGGCGGGGCAGACTCTGCGAAACATCGATTTCCGTCTTGTCCCCGCCGGAGCGGTCACCGGCCGCGTGACCGACGAAGACGGAGATGCCCTGGCGGGAGTGCGGATTCAATTGCTGCGTTCCCGATACCTGGACGGCAAACCGCAACTCACGGCCTTGGCTTGGACGATCACCGACGATTTAGGACGGTACCGGCTGCATGGACTGCCCCCGGGACGTTACTATGCGGCCGCCGTGTACCAGGATCCGCGCAATGCACTGGGAACCACAGACCGCTCTGACGCGCGAATTTCCGGCTTGGGATATGCCCCGCTCTTCTATCCCGGCGTTCCGGATGTGGACCAAGCCGCACTGATTGTTTTGAGCGCCGGCGAAGAAAAAGAAAATGTCGATTTCCGGATGGCCCGCACCCGTACCGTGTCTGTGCGCGGGCGCGTGGTCAATGCCGGAGGACTGGCCGGGCAGGTAGTGGTGGCGCTGAGCAAGCGTGGCGGCCTCAGTTCTGTCCAGAAGTTTTACGCGGATGTGCACGAGGATGGCTCCTTCGAGGTCCGCCATGTGCCACCCGGTTCTTACGATCTCAAGGCGTTCATGGAATATGAGGGATCGGTGGCCACGGCCCGCCAACTCCTGGATGTGGACATCTCCAACATTCAGAGTATCGAGTTGACCTTGAGGCCCGCCGTGGAAGTAGCTGGCCGGATCCAGTTGGAGGGGCAAGGCAAGGCCCGGTCCTGGGAGCAGTTCAGCCCGGCGCTGATCCCTCTGGAAGATCCGGTGACGACCGGCGATTCCGGCGACGTCTCCATGCGGCCAGACGGGTCGTTCCGGATCCATAACGTGGTCCCCGGCGATTACCGCTTGAGCTTTCTCCCGTTGCCGGATGATTTCTTTGTGAAGTCCGCCCGTCAGGGCAACGTGGACGTGCTCGAGAAAGGGCTCAGCGTATCCGGAGCGGCCGGCAGCCTTGAACTGGTCATGAGCGCCAACGGCGCCCGAATCGAAGGAACGGTGGTGGACGATCAAAAGAATCCGGTCAGCGGAGCCACGGTCGCGCTGGTCCCGGAACCGCAGTTGCGCGAGCGGAGCGACCTCTTTAAGAGCGCCAACACCGATCAATACGGGGCCTTCCTTTTTCGCGGCGTCGCGCCCGGAGATTACAAGCTGTTCGCATGGGAATCTGTGGAAGCCGATTCGTATCGGGATCCCGCGTTTCTCGATCCTTACGAAAAGCAAGGACTCGCGGTTTCCGTCCACGAAAAGAGCCGCGAGCAGGTGCAACTCGCGCTGATACCCGCGTCCCCACCCTCCCGCTGACCGCCTAGTCTCGAAACCTCTTCACAGCCCTGAACGGCAACCCCGAACGATCCGTTAAAGTACCCGGCGTTTCCAGCCGAAGCAATAGGCAGAAGCTCGCGCCGGTACTAACCCGGCGGCATGAGCCGAGTTCAGGAGGCTGCCTTGTTTGTTGGGGAAATGCGCCGGATGAGACGCGTCGGGTATTGGCTGGCGTTCGCCGTATGCGGGGTGGTGGCGCAAGCTCAGCCATCCGGTTTCGTACCAGGGCGGCTCCTGGTGAAATTCAAAAGTGGAGTGAGCGAGCCGCAAGGGCGCGCCGTGGCGGCGGGGCTCGGAGCTGCGAGCACGCGGGTGATTCGAGGCGCCGGGGTCCACGTGCTGTCCCTTCCGGCGGGCTCTGAGAACGCGCTTCTCCGGGTCCTCCTGCAACGTTCCGACGTGGAGTTCGCCGAACTGGACCGCATCATTCCCCCGGCGGATCTGACGCCGAACGATACCTACTACAGCGCGGAGTGGCACCTGCCCAAAATTTACGCGCCCGCGGCCTGGCCGGTGACAACCGGTTCAGGGGTGATTGTCGCCGTCATCGACACGGGCATCGACGGTACGCACCCGGACCTCGCTCCGCAAATGGTGGCCGGCTGGAACGTTTACGACAATAACTCCGACGCCAGCGACGTTTTCGGACACGGCACCGAGGTCGCCGGCACTCTGGCCGCCGCCAGCAACAACGGCCTGGGAGTGGCGTCGGTTTGCTGGAAGTGTTGGATCATGCCCGTGCGCATTTCTGATCCCAACGGCAACACTACGATTTCCAACATCGCGACCGGTTTGACCTGGGCCGCCGACCACGGCGCCAAAGTGGCGAACATCAGCTATATCGTTACGGACAGCAGTACCGTCACCGCCGCCGCCAGCTATCTTCAGAGCTTGGGAGGCGTGGTCACCGCCGCCGCCGGCAACTATGCGGTGTTCGACTCGTCGCCGGACAATCCCTACATCATTACCGTCAGCGCCACCGACTCGAACGACCAGCTCTACTCCTGGTCCAATACGGGCAACAATATCGACGTTTCTGCGCCGGGTTGCGTCTACACGACGGCCCGGGGCGGCGGCTATACTTCGGCCTGCGGCACCTCGTTTTCGGCGCCGATCGCCGCTGGCGTGGCGGCGCTGGTCATGTCCGCCCACCCCGGCCTGACTCCTTCCCAAATTACGTACCAAGTCCAGCATACTGCCGACGACCTTGGACCCGGCGGCTGGGACTCCAGCTATGGATGGGGACGGGTAAACGCGGGGCGCGCGGTTTCCGCCTTGGCCGGCGGCGCCACCGGCGGCTCCACTCCTCCCACGGTTTCGATCAATTCGCCCGCCTCCGGAGCCACGGTTTCCGGCACCGTAACGATTCAGGCGTCCGCTTCGGATAGCGTGGGCATCGCTTCCGTAAGCTTCTATTTGGATAACACCGCCCTATGTACCGTGACTCTGGCGCCCTTCAATTGTGCCTGGAACACGTCGGGGGCGGCTAGCGGAACCCATACCATCATGGCCACGGCACGGGATACCGCGGGCAATTCAGCGAGCGCGACCATTTCCGTCAGCTTGGCTTCTGGTGCCGGCGGGTCCGGCGGCGGGAAAAAGAAACACTAAATTTCCGCAGAGGCGGAACACCGCCTCACCTGGATGTCAGGCAGCAGCGGGCAAGGTTGCTGACTCCGGAAGGATTGGAATAGGCGGTTGGCAGAACACTGTAAGCGTTGCGTATGGTTCCTCCCAGCCAAACGACGACGATCGTCTTCAGATCAGCGGAGAAAATCGACGAGCCTAAGCCTGTCGGTTATGATTGCGCTTTGCGCTTCCGGCGCCACGCCAGGAGGCCTAGGCCCGCGAACCCGCCGAACATCATGCTGAATGTCGCTGGCTCTGGCGCCAGGAAATCGAAAGACCCGATCGCCGCCCAGCTGCCATTCCCATTCGGAGTGACCAGGTATACGGTGTCTCGAATTGCGGCCATGGTTGTCGGCGAGAAAGTCACGCTTCCCGTCCCGGTCTCGAAGGTATTGCCGCCGTTGAAGCTGCCATTGAAGTTCAACGCGCCGATCTGAATGACCTGGTAGCCCACGCAATTCTGACTGAAGGTGGTGGTCCCCGGGCAAACTTCACGAAAAACGACCGAAGTGGCTCCTGAGCCGCTTCCATTGGTATGCAGACCGATCGTGGCGCTCATGGCGACGAAGTCGAACGTCGTGCCATTGAGCGCATTCATCTGGTAGGTAACGCTGGATGCCAGCGAGAGGCTGGCGCCGTTAATACACCAACCCTGCGAACCGCTATTAGAGGCGCAGAAGCCTACTTTCGGAGCATTGGTGGGATCGGCGGCAAGTTCGATCCCATAGCCGCCCGGCGCCGCTGCGATCGTGGGGCCCTCGCCTGCGCTCCCATCCGGGATCGTGAGGCCAGAGCTGTTTGCCCCTAGCACAACGCCATTGATCGTCGAGCCGGCATCCGTCCCAACCGAGAAATTAGAAAAGGAAAGATTCCCAACGGAGCAACCGACGTTCGGATCAGCGGGCGGCGTGTAAGTAGGGTTAAGAGGAGTGGCCATGGTCGGGCAGAAACTGATCGAGCCCCACGCCGGTGTGCCCATCAAAACGGCTCCCAGCCCAATAAGGGCCAAGCTACCGATCTGATTGATACACGCTCGTTTAAGCATTTTCCAAGCGAACACTCGCATCTCCCGAAGTCCTCCGACAGCTTAAACTTCTGTATTACTAAAGACAGGATATAGGACAAGACCTCGCAAGTCAATATTATTCCTTGATTTATCGCGGACCTGCAAACTTCCGGACTCCTGGTACTTGTGTAAAAAATCCATACATCAGCCAGTGCAGAGCTAAACTCAAAAGTGGCCCCTAAGATCCGAAAACTTAGATACTTGGATAAATCTGGCAGATTCATTGACACGAATCTCCTGTTTTTCCAGACCCAAGTATGGCTATGCGGTACCAGTACTGCACCTAATCCGACGTGCAGGACGGGGTTAATATCCGACTTGGGAGAATTGCCGATCATCCACGTGGATCCGGCGGGAGACCGCGTGCGGAAATCAGCTTCCGGTAGGCAGAGCCCTTTTCTTTCACGATGGCAGTGTGCGCGAAGAACCGGCCCAGGCCGGAGCGCTGGATTTTAAGCCGCTGCTCCTCGAGGTGGCCTTTCGTAAAGAGCGTCAACTGCTTCCGCGTGGCGAGATCCGCCAACTTCCGCTCGACTCCGTCGATTAACTCCAACGGTTGTTCCAGGATCTCTTCGGCCAGAGACATGATGTGCTCCAGATCGCCTGGGCGGACTTCGCGTTCAGCGAGCCGGTGCTAAGCCTGCTGGAGATTGCGCCCGAAATTGAGCGAGCCATAGCCGTGAAGCCTCGCATTCACCATCTCGATCTCATTCAGGACTTCGCGGACTTGTGGCGAGGAACGCGAAGAGTGCGTCAGGAAATCGACGAATCGCTCGAAGGCGCGCTCAAAGTAGATGTTATTTTCCCAGAGGGTATCGTCGGCATCGATCAACAAATAGGCCATCGGGTTGGTTAAAAAGGAACGCCCCGTTGCCCTATTCGAGCGCGCGGCCGTGACCGTTTCGCGGGGCGATCTCGCGTACGTGCTGAATGCGCCTTTGCCGGGTCACGTAGCCGGGGAAGAAATCCGCAAGCTGGCGGAGGCGCTCTGCCTCGCTCCGCGTGG
>Ga0070739_10004263_pt1 | contig 17079 bp, 16 predicted proteins | sample Coa_R1_7_FD_66445 | JGI IMG/M metagenome (GOLD analysis project Ga0070739, IMG submission 66445) | Surface soil microbial communities from Centralia Pennsylvania, which are recovering from an underground coalmine fire - Coalmine... | ecosystem: Environmental > Terrestrial > Soil > Unclassified ... | reverse complement strand
CAGATGGTGCGGCCGCGGATCGCCATCCCGGTGCACGGCGAGGCGCGTCACCTGATGGCGCACGCCGATCTGGCGCGCGCCTGCCAGGTGCCGGAAGCCTTGGTCATCGAGAACGGCGACATGATCCGCCTCGGCGGCGGGCATGCCGAGATCGTGGACGAGGTTTCGGTCGGGCGGTGGGCGAGCGACGGCCGCGGCCTGCTGCCGCTCAATGGCAACGCGCTGAAGGAGCGGCGGCGGGTCAGCGCCGAGGGCAGCGTGCTGGCCACCTTGGTGGTCGATCGCGGCGGACAGCTGGCGGCGCCGCCGCAGATCAGCCTGCTGGGGCTGCTCGAGACGGACGCTGCGGCGGCGGCGATAGAGCGATTGCGGGAAGCGCTCGACAAGACGCTCGACACCCTGCCGGCGCCGCTGCGCCGGGACGACAACGAAATTCGCGAGGCGGCACGGCGCACCCTTCGCCGCGCCATCAACGAACGCTTCGGCAAACGGCCGCTGATCGAAGTGCAGCTGGTGCGTCTCGGAGGAGGGCGGTGATTGGCCGGCTCAACCATGTCGCCATCGTCGTGCCCGACCTGCAGGCGGCGCGCGCGACGTACGCGAACGTCCTTGGTGCGCGGGTCTCGGCGCCGCACCCGCTGCCGGCGCATGGCGTCACCGTCGTCTTCGTCGAATTGCCGAACACCAAGATCGAGCTGCTGGAGCCGCTCGGGCCGGATTCGCCGGTGCGGGGTTTTCTCGATCGCAACCCGGCCGGCGGCATGCACCACCTCTGCTACGAGGTGGATGACATCCTGGCGGCGCGCGACCGGCTCGTGGCCGAGGGCGCCCGCGTGCTCGGCGACGGGATGCCGCGGCCAGGCGCCCACGACAAGCCGGTGGTGTTCCTGCACCCGAAGGATTTTTGCGGTACATTGATCGAGTTGGAGCAGGTTTGAGCCGTCGTTGCGAGATCGTCCGGCGATGGGATGGCTGACCGGAATCGTCGTCTACCTCCTGATCTGGTGGGTGAGCCTCTTCATGGTGCTGCCGCTGTGGGTGACGCCGTCGCAGCCGGGCGACCCCGGCTTTGCCGCGGGTGCGCCGCGGCAGCCGCTATTGTGGCGCAAGCTGGCGCTGACCACCGGCATCGCCGCCGTGATCTGGCTCGTCGTGTTCGTGCTCGTGCACGAACCGTGGATCAGCTTCCGCGCCGCCTGACGTGAGCGCGGCCTATTGCCGGGCGGCGCCGGGGCATCCGGTGCATGCCTCCTACCACGACACCGAATACGGCTTCCCGTCGCGCGACGAGGCGGTGCTGTTCGAGCGGCTCGCGCTCGAAATCAACCAGGCTGGCCTGTCGTGGCAGACGATTCTGGCGAAGCGGACGAACTTCCGCGCTGCCTTCGCCGATTTCGACGTGGACCGGGTCGCCTCGTTCGGTCCCGCCGACTTTGAGCGGCTGCTCGGCGACGCCGGCATCATCCGCAACCGCCTGAAGGTCGAGGCCGTCATCGAGAACGCGCGGCGCATCCGGGCGTTGCGCGACAGCCACGGCTCGTTCCACGCCTGGCTGGCGGCGCACCATCCCCAGCCCAAGGAGGATTGGGTCCGCCTGTTCAAGAAGACGTTCCGATTTACCGGCGGCGAGATCGTCGGCGAATTCCTGATGAGCCTCGGCTATCTGCCCGGCGCGCACGTTCCGGAATGCCCGGCCTATGCCCGCATCCTGGCGCTGTCGCCGCCGTGGGCCGACAACGCTACTGCTGCGGTGCAAAATTGACCGGTTGCGCAAGAGCAGGCTATGGTGATGCTCGCATAAGGGGTAACTGCGGGAGGCGCCGCCTCCCGGCCCGACCGAAAGCCGCTCTGCGAACTCGCTTTCCAAACAGACGCGTATTCGCCCGAAAATGAGGAGGGTCCGTTGTCGTTGCGTGACAAGTACCTGAAGATTCTTTCCGGCCTCGTCCCTGCGGGGGCCCTCGGCGTGTCGATGGCGCTCGGCTCCGCGATGCCCGCGGCGGCAAGCGCCGAACCTGCGACCGCCCAGCCGCCGAGCCAGGGACAGCGCGTTGCCGAACGACTCGCCGCGATCCGGGATGCGGTATCGGAGATCGTGCCGAGCGATCCGTCGGCGCGGCCCGAGCAGCGGCTCGCTTTCGTCAATTTCCGCAACGGCGGGTTCGGGATCGGCGTGCCCGGCCCGTTCTACGGCGCGCCCTGGGGGAACGGCTGGAACAACTGGCGCAACGGCTGGAACAACTGGGGCAACTGGCGCAACGGCTGGGGCAACTGGTAGACCGGATCTGACCGGGCGGCCGCGATGAACGCAGCGGCGCCGCGGATCCAGTTGCTGGTCGTCCAGCCGACCCCGTTCTGCAACATCGACTGCCGCTACTGTTATCTGCCCGACCGCACCTCGAAGGCGGTCATGGCGGACGAGACGCTGCGGACGCTGTTCCGGCAGGTCTTCGAGTCGGGCTGGGCCGAGCACGGGCTCAACGTCGTGTGGCACGCCGGAGAGCCGATGGTCCTGCCGATCGAATATTACCGGAAGGCGTTTCGCCTGGTCGACGAGCTGAAGCCGAGCGGCCAGCACGTCATGCACTCGTTCCAGACCAACGGCACGCTGATCGACGACGCCTGGTGCGACTTCTTCCACGAGGCGAAGATCAACCTCGGGGTCAGCATCGACGGACCGCAACCTTTTCACGACCGCAACCGGGTGACCCGGGCCGGGCGCGGCACGTTCGACAAGACCATCGCCGGGATCAGGCGGTTGCGCCGGCGCCAAGTGCCGTTCCACGTCATCTCGGTGCTCACCTGGGAAAGCCTCGCGGCGCCGCGCGAGATGTTCGAGTTTTACGCCGCCGAGGGGATCGAGCAGGTCTGCTTCAACGTCGAGGAGAGCGAGGGCAGCCACGTATCGGAAGCGTTCGCCAAGCCCGACTTCGCCGAAGCGTACTACCGTTTTCTCGGCGAGTTCTGGCGGCTTTGCAGCGAGACGCCGAGCAAGATCGCTTTCGTCCGCGAGATTGACGTCGCGACCCGCAACGTGCTGCGCCCGAAGGATGTCGAGATCAGCAACGATCTGACCGAGCCGTTCGCGGTCACGAGCGTCGATTGGAGCGGCAACGTCTCAACCTTCTCGCCGGAGCTGCTCGGCCTCAAGAATGCCGAATACGGCGACTTCATCATCGGCAACATCAACCGCGAGCGGCTGACCGACATGGCCGAGCGGCCGGTCTTCCTGAGGATGAAGGCGGACATCGAGGCCGGGGTCGCGCTGTGCCGCGAGCGCTGCGAATATTTCAGCGTCTGCGGCGGCGGCGAGCCGGTCAACAAGCTGTTCGAAAACGGCACCTTCGTCAGCGCCGAGACGGCCTATTGCCGAATGACGCGCATGCGCGCGACCGATCTCGTGCTCGACCTGCTCGACCGGGTCGAACTCAAAGCCGGCGGTGAAATCGATCTGGCCCGGCTCGGTCAGCCATCGTCGGTGCGGCCGCTCGACGCAGCTTCGCCCCCATAGTAAGTACGGGTCCGCCGGGGGGCGGCCCGCCAAGCGGACAATTCACTTCGGAGAAGGGGATGAGCAAAATCTACGGAAATTTCTGCGCCATCGCCGCGGCGGCGCTGATCCAGTTCGGCCTGTGCGGCGGCGTCTGGGCCCAGGCGGACCAGGGGGGGCAGCCGCCCGCGGCGGGGGGTGACCAGGCGGCGGGTCCGGCCGGCGCCACCCGCGCGCTGGAGATGCCGATCATCTACGTGACCGGCATCGAGGTGACACAGGGCACGCTCGAACCGAAGGTTACGGAAGTCCGCGTCACCGGCCTGACCAGCTCGCAGGGCTGGAGCAACCCGCAGCTGGTGCCGTTCTATTACGGCAAGCCCGCCGACGATATTCTCGACCTTCAGTTCATCGCGACCAGCCCGGAATATACGCAGAAGGCATCGGGCTGGGTTCCGATCAGCGCGATGTTCACGATCGAGCAGGGCCAGACCTTCAAGGGCGTGCGCGTCCGCGCCGGCGCCAATGCGTTGCAGCTCAACCAGCTCCCCGGGGTGGCGCAGACGACGATCAAGGCGATCGACTGCACCCAGTGCATCGGCAAGAAATTCGCCGAGAAGGGCACCGCCGCGGCCGGAACCCCCAACGTCGTGCGCGCCGAAGAACTGCCGCGCGGCTACCGGGTCATCGTGCCGTCGCACGGCGTCGCCGGCATCGTCCACAACCCCAACCGGCTCAACCTGATCCTCGACGACAACAACACGATCGTCATGGTCTTCTGGGAGTAGCCGCTCAGAATGGTTGCCGATCAGGTGCAAACGTTCTTTTTTCGTCATTGCCGGGCTTGACCCGGCGACCTCGGGCGCCCGGGGATGGCCGGGTCAAGCCCGGCCATGACGGCTTGTGCGGAGAGCGACCCCTCGGATACCTAATCCATCGTCATTCCCGCGAAAGCGGGAATCCATAACCCTGGACCCCCGCTTTCCGCGGGGGTGACGAGACAGTTGGAGCCGGCGCGTTTGCTCCGGCCTGCCATGCCGAACCCCCGTTTGCGGCGCCGCGAACGGGGGTTCATCTTATTCGCGGGCAGCACGAGGGACAGCCATGCACGACATCGTCATCCGCGGCGGCACGATACTCGACGGCAACGGCGGCGCTCCCTTTGCCGGCGACGTCGCGATCGACGGCGAGCACATCGCCGCGGTCGGCGGCAAGGCGGGGCCGGCGCGGCGGGTCATCGAGGCCGACGGGATGCTGGTGACGCCGGGCTGGGTGGACGTGCACACGCACTACGACGGGCAGGCGACCTGGGACCCGATGCTGGCGCCGTCGTCGTGGCATGGCGTCACGACGATCCTGTTCGGCAATTGCGGCGTCGGCTTCGCGCCGGTGCGCAAGGAGCACCGCGATGATCTCATCGATCTGATGGAGGCGATCGAGGACATCCCCGGCAGCGCCCTGCACGAGGGGCTGAACTGGGAATGGGAGAGCTTTCCGGAATACCTCGACGCGCTCGACCGCATGCCGCGGACGATCGACATCGCGGCGCAGGTGCCGCACCACCCGCTGCGCGTCTTCGTGATGGGCGAGCGCGGTGTGCGCCGGGAGCCGGCGACGGCCGACGATATCGCCGAGATGCGGCGCCTGACGGAGGAGGCCTTGCGGGCCGGCGCCTTCGGCTTCACGACCTCGCGCACGTACTCGCACAAGACCAACGCCGGTGACCTTGTGCCGGGGCACTTCGCCGAGGAAGCCGAGCTCTACGGGATCGGTCAGGCGATGGCGGCGGTCAAGGCCGGGGCGTTCGGCATGAACAGCGATTTCGAGGACGAGGGGGCGGAATTCGCATGGATGACCCGCCTGTCGCTCGAAACCGCGCGTCCGGTGTGGTTCCTGCTGACCGACCGCACCAAGGACCCGGCGCGCTGGAAGCGGCTGATGCAGGGCGTGCACGCGGCGCGGGCGCGCGGCGCGTCGATCACGGCGCAGGTCGCCGGCCGCCCGGTCGGCGTCATCATGGGGATCGCCGGCTCGTTCAACCCGTTCTCGATCCGGCCTAGCTATGTCCCGCTGGAAGCGCTGCCGCCGCAGGAGCGGCTGCGTCGGCTGCAGGACCCCGAGATGCGCCGCCGCCTGCTTGCCGAGGAGCCGTCGGAGCGGCAGCTCGCGCGGCTGTCGCAGGCGCGGCAGAACATGGTCGGCCGCTGGGACCGCATGTTCGTCATGAGCGGCGAGACGCCGGATTACGAACCGCCGGCGGAGAAGAGCATCGCCGCGATCTCGGCGCGCGGCAATTCCAGTCCGCAGGAGGTCGCCTACGACTACCTGACGGAGGGTCTCGACCGTTTCCTGTTCTTCCCGATCGTCAACTATGCCGAGGGCGACCACGGTACGGTGCGGGAAATGCTGACCGATCCCGGCACGCTGCTTGGCCTCAGCGACGGCGGCGCCCATTGCGGCGCGATCGTCGATGCCAGCGTCCCGACCTTCATGCTGACCCATTGGGGCCGCGACCGCCGCCGCGGCCCCGGCCTGCCGCTGCCGCAGCTGGTCAAGATGCAGACCAGCGAGACCGCCGACTTCTTCGGCTTTGCCGACCGCGGCCGGCTGGCGCCGGGGCTGCGAGCGGACGTCAATGTCATCGATTTCGAGCGCCTGCGGCTGCACCAGCCGGAGGTCGTGCACGACCTCCCCGCCGGCGGCCGCCGTCTCGTGCAGCGCGCCGACGGCTACGCTGCCACCCTCGTCGCCGGGACGCCGGTGTTCCAACGGGGCGAGCATACCGGTGCCTTGCCCGGCCGGCTGGTGCGGGCGGGGCGGTAGGCCCCCTCCGCTCGCCAGCTCCCCCGCTTTGCGGGGAGGAAGACGCTGCAACGGCTGGAAAAAATGGTCGGAGTGAGAGGATTTGAACCTCCGGCCCCTGCCTCCCGAAAGCAGTGCTCTACCAGGCTGAGCTACACTCCGCCGACCGGCGCGCTCTATACCGCCAAATGGGTTCGCGGCGCAACCGGCGCCAATCAGAACCCGCGGTCGGTGACGAAAGCCGCGACCTCCGCCAATGCCCGCCGCTCGGGAGTATCGGAAAAGGCCGCCAGCGTCTCGGCCGCCGCCGCCGCGTAGCGCTGCGCCCGCGCCAGCGTCTCGGCCAGCGCGCCGCGGCGGGCCAGGATCGCCAGCGCCCGGTCGAAATCGCCGTCGCGCTGGTCGCCGTCTTCGAGGGTGCGCCGCCAGAACGTGCGCTCGTCGCCGTCGCCGCGCGCGAAGGCGATCAGGATCGGCAGGGTGATCTTGCCGTCGCGAAAGTCGTCGCCGAGGCTTTTCCCCAGTTCGCTCTGGCTGGCGCCGAAATCGAGCATGTCGTCGATGAGCTGATAGGCGATGCCGAGGTTGCGGCCGAAAGTTTCCAACCGCCGCTCCTCCTCGGGTGGCCGGTCGGCCACGACCGCGCCGATGCGGCAGGCCGCCGCGAACAGAGCGGCGGTCTTGGCCTCGATGACTTCCAGATAGGCGTCTTCGCTCGTCGTCGTGTCGTTGGCGGTGATGAGCTGCAACACCTCGCCCTGCGCGATGACGGATGATGTGCGCGACAGTATGTCGAGCACGCGCAGCGAACCGTCCTCCACCATCAGCTCGAACGCGCGGCTGAATAGGAAATCGCCGACCAAGACGGCCGGCTTGTTACCCCAAACGGCGTTTGCCGTGTCGCGGCCGCGCCGCAGGTCGCTGCCGTCGACGACGTCGTCATGCAGCAGCGTCGCGGTGTGGATGAACTCGACGGCGGCGGCGAGCGCGACATGGCGCGAGCCGCGATAGCCGCACAGCCGGGCGCAGGCCAGGGTCAACATCGGCCGCAGCCGCTTGCCCCCGGCGGCGACGATGTGGCCGGCCAGCTGCGGGATCAACGTCACCGGGCTTTGCATGCGCTCGACGATCAGGCGGTTGACCTCTTCGAGGTCGACTGCGAGCAGCCGGATCAGCGGTGCCAGGGAAGGCTTTGCAACATCGGGTTCGCGATCGACCTCGGTCAGCGGCGCCACCAGAATCTCCCGAGCCAGCCTACTGACGCCAGCCGCCGCCCCCGATCAGCTTGACGCGCCTGAACGCGTGCGAGCATAGAAGGACCGGGATATCGGTCAAGTAGCGGGCCGGTCGCGGCTCCGCGGCGGGCGCACGTCCTGCGGCGTAGACGATGAAAGAGCTGCTGCGCACCAACGACTGGGTTCGGCTGTCCTGGGTGCAGGCGCTGCTCCGCGACGCCGGCATCGACAGCCTGGTCCTCGATCACCACACCAGCCTCATGGAAGGGAGCATCGGCGCGATTCAGCGCCGGCTGATGGTCGCCAGCGGCGACTTTGCGCGCGCCCAGAGCCTCGTCGCGATGGCCGACGAGGGGCAATGAACGCGCCCGCGCCGCCGCCGCCGGTCAGCGAAGACCGGCTGCTCGGCGGCCGGGTGTTGCTGCGGCAGCCGACGGAGGGCGCCCGCGCCGCGATCGACCCGGTGTTTCTCGCCGCCGCGGTGCCGGCGGGCCCGCAGCAGCTCGTGCTCGATGTCGGCTGCGGCACCGGCGCGGCGATGCTGTGCCTGGCGGCGCGGGTGCCGCAATGCCGCATAGTCGGCCTCGACGCCCAGCGCGACCTCGTGCGGCTCGCCGGGGAGAACATCGCGCTGAACGACATGGGAGACCGGCTTTCGGCAATTCACGGCGACCTGCTGCGGCCGCCGCCGCGGCTGGCGCCCGGCAGCTTCGACCACGTCATGGCCAACCCGCCCTTCGCCGCGCGCGGCCGGCATACGCCGTCGCCGAATGCGGCCCGCGCTGCCGCCGCGGTCGAGGGCGACGCCGATTTCGGGCAATGGGTGCGGTTCGCGCTGCATATGCTGCGCGCCAGGGGGACGATAACCTTCATCCACCGTGCCGACCGCATCGACGCGGTGCTCGGCGCGATCGCGGGCCACGCCGGCGAGGTCGTCGTGTACCCGCTGTGGCCGGGGCAGGGCAGGGCGGCGAGGCGCGTGCTCGTGCGGGCGCGCAAACAGAACGCCGCGCCGGCGCGCCTTGCGGCAGGGCTCGTGCTGCACGAAGCCGACGGCCGCTTCACCGCCGCCGCCGAAGCCGTGCTGCGTCACGCCGAGGCGTTGGAGATGTAGCCGCGGCGCGACCGCGTCACCATCTTCAAGACCATGAACCTCCGCGATATTCTGAAGATCTTACCGGTCGAGCGGTTCCGCAACCCGCCGCCGGTTGTCGCGGTGGTGCGCTTTGAAGGTGTGATCGGACCGCAGCAGTGGCGCGGCTCGATGTCGCTCTCGACGCACGCCGCGGCGCTCGACCGCGCCTTCTCGCTGTCGCGCCTCGCCGCCGTCGCCCTCGTCATCAACTCGCCCGGCGGCTCGCCGGTGCAGTCGGCGCTGCTTTACCGCCGCATCCGCCAGTTCGCCGAGGAGAAGCGGGTGCCGGTCTTCGCCTTCGCCGAGGACGTCGCGGCCTCGGGCGGGTATTGGCTGGCGCTCGCGGCCGACGAGATTTTCGCCGAGGAGACGTCCCTCCTCGGCTCGATCGGCGTCGTCAGCGGCGGTTTCGGCTTCGTCCGCCTGATCGACCGGCTGGGTATCGAGCGCCGCCTTCACACCGCCGGCGAACGCAAATCGCTGCTCGATCCGTTCCTGCCGGAGAACCCGGTCGATGTCGAGCGCCTGACGGTTCTGCAGCAGGACATCCACGAGGCGTTCCGCGAGCACGTGCGCCGGCGCCGCCTCGGCAAGATCGATCCTGCCGACGACACTCTGTTCAACGGCGATGTCTTCACCGGCGCCCGCGCCGCAACGCGCGGCCTCGTCGACGGCATCGGCGACCTGCGGGCGGTGATGCGGGCGCGCTACGGCGACAAGGTGCGGCTCGTCCCGATAGCGACCGAGCGCAAGCGGCGGTGGCCGTTCCCGCGCCGCCGCCAGTTCGTCGCGGAGCAGGCCTTCGCCCCCGTCGCCGACGCCCTCTATTGGCTCGAAGCCCGGCTGCAATGGGCCCGCTTCGGGCTGTGACGACGTTTCCCTCTCTGCCCTTCAGGGGGGAGAGGGAGGGGCCCATCGCGAAGCGATGGAAAGGTGAGGTGGGTCTCTCAGCCGGCGAGCGCTCTGGAATCCCCTACCTCACCCTGGCCCTCTCCGCCCTCGGGGGCGGAGAGGGAAGCTTGTTGACCCTGCTTCCGCGCTGCCGTTAAACCCTGGCGATGTTTGCACTGCCGAAACTGCTGATCCTGCTGCTGGTGGCGGTCGCCGCCTGGTACGCCTTGCGCCGTCTCAACGCGCCGCCGCGCAACCTGCCCCGTCGGCGCGCGGCGGCGGCCGGTCCGGCGCAGCGCTCGATCCCGGCCGAGGACCTCGTGCTGTGCGACGTATGCAGCGCCTATGTCGCCGGCAGCGCGCACAGCTGCGGCCGGCCCGACTGCCCGCGGCCGCGCTGAAGGGGTGCATTCCGTGGCGGAGGCGAGCTTCCAGTCGCTGATTTTCGAATTGCAGCGCTTCTGGGCGGCGCAGGGTTGCGTGATCCTGCAGCCCTACGACATGGAGGTTGGGGCCGGCACGTTTCATCCCGCGACGACGTTGCGCGCGCTCGGTCCGCAGCCGTGGCGCGCCGCCTACGTGCAGCCGTCGCGGCGGCCGACCGATGGCCGCTACGGCGAAAACCCCAACCGGCTCCAGCATTATTACCAGCTGCAGGTGATCCTGAAGCCGGCGCCGGCCGACAGCCAGGATCTGTACCTCGCGAGCCTCGGCGCGCTCGGCATCGACGCGCACCGGCACGATATTCGCTTCGTCGAGGACGACTGGGAAAGCCCGACCCTGGGCGCGTGGGGCTTGGGCTGGGAGGTCTGGCTTGACGGCATGGAGGTCAGCCAGTTCACCTATTTCCAGCAGGTCGGGGGCATCGAGTGCGATCCCGTCTCGACCGAGCTGACCTACGGTCTCGAACGCCTCGCGATGTACGTCCAGGGCGTCGAGAGCGTCTACGACCTCGACTTCAACGGCGCCGCCGGCGAGGGTCGCATTACCTACGGTGACGTGTTCAAGCGCGCTGAGCGGGAGTTTTCGGCGTACAATTTCGAGTATGCCGACACGGCGCTCCTGTTCCGCCACTTCGCCGATGCCGAGAAGGAATGCAACGCGCTTTTGCGCGGCGACGAAGCGGGCGCGAACCGGTCGCCGCTGGCGCTGCCGGCCTACGACCAGTGCCTGAAGGCGAGCCATCTCTTCAACCTGCTCGACGCGCGCGGCGTCATCAGCGTCACCGAGCGCGCCGCCTACATCGCCCGCGTCCGCGCCCTCGCCAAAGGCTGCTGCGAAGCCTGGCTCGCGGGTTCCGGGCAATGATCAGGCTTCGGGAAATGGCGCCCGCCTTTTTTACCCTCTCCCCCCGCCGGCCGGGGGGAGAGGGCAGGGTGAGGGGGGCCGTACGGATTGTGATCAGGCGTCGAGGCAGCGGCCCGACCCACCTCACCCTCCCACCCCCACCCTTCCCTCCCCCGCGAGCGCGGGAGGGTCAGGGAGGGGGCGGGCCCCTCCCTCTCCCCCCTGAAGGGCGGAGAGGGATATTTCCTTCGCGCAATGCCTGAACTCCTCCTCGAACTGCTGTCGGAGGAGATTCCGGCGCGCATGCAGCGGCGCGCGATCGAGGAATTCAGCGGCCTCGTCTGGAAGAAATTGCAGACGGCGGGTCTGTCGCCCGCGGGCATGCGCGCGCACGCGACGCCGCGGCGGCTGGTCGTCATCGTCGAGGGTATTGCCGCCGCCCAGCCGGACCTGACCGAGGAGCGGCGCGGCCCGCGGCTCGGGGCGCCACCTCAGGCGGTCGAGGGCTTTCTGCGCGCCGCCGGCCTCGCCTCGCTCGACCAGTGCGAGGTGCGCGATACCGGCCGCGGCGAGTTCTATTTCGCCGTCCTCCGCCGCCCCGGACGGGACGCGGCGCACGTCGTGCCTGAGCTGATCCATGCGGCAATGGCGGAATTGCCGTGGCCGAAATCGATGCGCTATCCGGCGAGCCCGCTGCGCTGGGTGCGGCCGCTCAACTCGGTCGTCTGCCTGCTCGACGGCGAGGTAGTGCCGCTGGCGCTCGGGCGGGTGCCGGTCGGCCGCACGACGCGCGGCCACCGCTTTCTGTCGCCCGCTGAGATCGAGGTCGCCGGGGCCGCCGACTATCTGGCAAAGCTGCAAGCGGCGAACGTCGTGCTGGCCCAGGAGCGGCGCCGGGAGATGATCCAGGCCGAACTCGACCGCCTCGCCGGCGCCGCCGGCCTTGCCGCAAAGCCGGACCCGGCGCTGCTCGACGAGGTGACGGGGCTGGTCGAATACCCGGTCGTGCTGATGGGGACGATCGACGCCGAGTTCGTCAAGCCGCTGCCGCAGGGGCTGCCGCCGGAGGTGCTGGCGACGGCGATGCGCACGCACCAGAAATACTTTTCCTGCCTCAAGCCGGACGGCAGCCCGGCGCCGCATTTCCTGTTCGTCGCCAACAACCGGACGCCGGACGGCGGCAAGACCGTCATTGGCGGCAACGAGCGCGTGCTGCGCGCCCGTCTCTCGGACGCCCGCTTCTTCTGGGACCAGGACCGCCGCGTACGCCTCGACGACCGTGTAGCGGCGCTGAAGCAGCGCGTGTATCACGAAAAGCTCGGCAGCGTGTATGACAAGGTCGAGCGGATGGAAGCGCTCGCGGCGTTTCTCGCCGCCCACGTGCGGTGGCCGGACTCACCGGGACAACCTCAGGCCGTCATGCCTGGACTTGATCCGGGCATCCCTGCCCCTTCCAATCGGACGGCCGACGGTATGGATGGCCGGGTCAAGCCCGGCCATGACGGACAAAAGTTGAAGCGACTGGCGCAGAGGGCGGCGCGGCTGGCGAAGGCCGATCTCTCCACCGGCATGGTCGGGGAATTTCCCGAATTGCAGGGCGTCATGGGCCGCTATTACGCGCTCAACGACGGCGAAGACCCCGCCGTCGCCGATGCCGTCGCAGCGCATTACAAGCCGCTCGGCCCGAGCGACTCCTGCCCGAGCGAGCCGGTTGCCGTCGCCGTCGCGCTCGCCGACAAGATCGACGCGCTGACCGCGTTCTTCGCGGTCAGCGAGGCGCCGACCGGCTCGCGCGACCCCTATGCGCTGCGGCGCGCCGCTCTCGGGGTCATACGGCTGATCCTGGAGAACAACGTGCGGCTCTCGCTCCGCAGCACCTTCGCCGAGGCCGGGCGCCTGCTCGCCGCGCCTGCCGAGGAAGCGGTGACGGAGGCGCTGCTCACCTTCATCGCCGATCGCATCAAGGTGCATCTGCGGGAGCGCGGGGTACGGCACGATCTCATCGCGGCTGTATTCGCGCTGCGCGAGGACGACCTCGTACGGCTGCTCGCGCGCGTGGACGCGCTGTCGGCGTTCCTCGCGAGCGAGGATGGCGCCAATCTGCTGACCGCGTATCGCCGCGCCGCCAACATCGTGACCATCGAGGAGCGGCGCGACGGCCGCGCCTATGATGCCGAGCCGGACAAGGCGCTGTTGTCGCAGCCGGAGGAGCAGGCGCTGGCGCGGGCGTTGAGGACCATTGGCGGCGCCGTCGCTGACGCGTCGCACGGCGAACGGTTCTCTGAGGCGATGGACAAGCTGGCGGCGCTTCGCCCGGCGGTAGATGCATTTTTCGACAAGGTGACGGTTAATACGGATCGGCCGGAATTGCGCGTCAACCGCTTGCGTTTGCTCTCGCGGATTCGGGCGACGATGAACCAGGTCGCGGACTTTTCCCAGATCGAGGGGTGAACCGCCCATGACGAAATGGGTCTACAGCTTCGGCAACGGCGCCGCCGAGGGGCGGGCGGAAATGCGCGACCTGCTCGGCGGCAAGGGAGCCGGCCTTGCCGAGATGGCCAATCTCGGCCTGCCGGTGCCGCCCGGCTTCACGATCACGACCGAGGTCTGCACCCATTTCTATGCCAACGGCCGGAGCTACCCCAACGAATTGGAGCAGCAGGTCGCGGCCGGGCTCGCGCGGGTGGAAAAGATCATCGGCGCCCGCTTCGGCGACCCCGACAAGCCGCTGCTCGTGTCGGTACGCTCTGGGGCGCGCGCCTCGATGCCGGGCATGATGGACACCGTCCTCAACCTTGGCCTCAACGACCGCACCGTTCTGGGGCTGGCCCGCAACAGCGGCGACGAGCGCTTCGCCTACGACAGCTATCGCCGCTTTCTGCAGATGTACGGCCAGGTCGTGCTCGGCATCGAGCACCATCATTTCGAGGAGCTGATCGAGAACCACAAGCTCGACACCGGCGCCGTCCTCGATACCGAGCTGTCGGCCGCCGACTGGAAGACGATCGCCGCCGGCTTCAAGGAGATCGTCGAGAGCGAGACCGGCAAGCCGTTCCCGCAGGACGCCAAGGAGCAGCTGTGGGGCGCGATCGGGGCGGTGTTCGGCTCGTGGATGAACGCGCGCGCGATCACCTACCGGCGGCTGCACGACATCCCCGAGAGCTGGGGCACCGCGGTCAACGTGCAGGCGATGGTGTTCGGCAACATGGGCGACGACTGCGCCACCGGCGTCGCCTTCACCCGCAACCCTTCCACCGGCGCCAAGGAGTTCTACGGCGAGTTCCTCGTCAACGCGCAGGGCGAGGACGTCGTTGCCGGCATCCGCACGCCGCAGCACCTGACGATCGCCGGCAAGAAGGCATCGAAATCGACGCTGCCGGCCATGGAAGAGGTCATGCCCGAGGTCTTCGCCGAATTGCAGCGGGTGCGCGGCGTGCTCGAAGACCATTACCGGGACATGCAGGACATCGAGTTCACGGTGCAGCAGAAGAAGCTGTGGATGCTGCAGACCCGCACCGGCAAGCGTACCGCGCAGGCGGCGCTCAAGATCGCGGTGTCGCTGGTCGAAGAGGGCAGCATCGACCGCGAGGAGGCGATCCGGCGCATCGAACCCAACTCGCTCGACCAGCTGTTGCATCCGACGCTCGACCCCGACGCCAAGGCGACGGTGCTGGTGCGGGGCCTGCCGGCCTCGCCGGGCGCGGCATCGGGCAAGGTCGTGTTCTCCGCCGACGAGGCCGAGTCGCTGGCGGCGCGCGGCGAGAGCGTGATCCTCGTGCGAGTGGAGACCAGCCCGGAGGACATCCACGGCATGCATGCCGCGAAGGGCATTCTGACGGCCCGCGGCGGCATGACGAGTCACGCCGCCGTCGTCGCCCGCGGGATGGGCCGTCCCTGTGTCGCCGGCGCCGGCGAGGTGCGTATCGACCCGGCGCGGCGCGTCTTGACCGCGAACAACCATCAGGTTCAGGCCGGCGACATCATCACGATCAACGGCTCGACCGGCGAGGTCATGCTCGGCGAGGTGCCGACCGTCCAGCCCGAGCTATCGGGCGATTTCGCGACCCTGATGGGCTGGGCCGACGATGTGCGGCGCCTCAAGGTGCGGGCGAATGCGGAGACCGCGCTCGACGCTAACACCGCGCGCGGCTTCGGCGCCGAGGGCATCGGGTTGTCGCGTACCGAACACATGTTCTTCGAGGCGAGTCGCATCGGCGCGATGCGTGAGATGATCATGGCCGACAGCGAACAGGGACGCCGCGCCGCGCTCGCCAAGCTGCTGCCGATGCAGCGCGACGACTTCACCGAGCTGTTCCGCATCATGCGCGGGCTGCCGGTAACGATCCGCCTGCTCGACCCGCCGCTGCACGAGTTTCTGCCGAAGACGACCGCCGAGTTCGAGGAATTGGCAAAGGTCAGCGGCATGAGCGTCACGGAAGTGCGGCAGCGTTCGCACGCCCTGCACGAGACCAACCCGATGCTCGGTCATCGCGGTTGCCGGCTCGGCATCACCTATCCCGAGATATACGAGATGCAGGCGATCGCCATCTTCGAGGCCGCGGTCGCGGCGACGAAGGAGACGGGCGAGCCGGTCGAGCCGGAGATCATGGTGCCGCTGATCGCGACGCGGCGCGAATTCGACATTCTCAAGGACATGATCGACCGGATCGGCCGCGAGACGATGGACAAGACTGGGGTCGAGGTGCCGTATCTGGTCGGGACGATGATCGAATTGCCGCGCGCCGCCCTGCTCGCGGGCGAGATCGCCGAGAGTGCCGAGTTCTTCAGCTTCGGCACCAACGACCTGACGCAGACGACCTTCGGCCTGTCGCGCGACGACGCCGCGAGCTTCCTCGGCGCCTATCAGAAGCTCGGCGTGTTCGCGCAGGACCCGTTCGTGTCGCTGGACACGATCGGTGTCGGCGAGCTGATCCGCATCGCCACCGAACGCGGCCGGGCAAAACGGTCGGGCCTCAAGCTCGGCATCTGCGGCGAGCATGGCGGCGACCCGGCCTCGATCCGGTTCTGCCGCGAAATTGGCCTCGACTACGTTTCGTGTTCGCCCTACCGGGTGCCGATCGCACGCCTCGCCGCCGCCCAGGCCGAACTGGCGCAATCTTCCGGCGGCACCGCCTAAAGATAACCCTCTCCCGCACCGCGGGAGAGGGTAACTCGCGTCAGCGAGCCGGGTGAGGGTGCCGCCGCCGAACTCGCCCTCACCCTCCCGCGCCTGACGGCGCGGGCCCCTCCCTCTCCCGCGATGCGGGAGAGGGATTGTCGTCGCCGAGCCGCATCCAGTCCGGCTTTAGCGGAGTCAGCGCGGCGTCGGCGGTGTGGAGTGGGGCGCCGCTATCGACGGCGTCGAGACGCAGCAGCGCCAGGCCGAGGCCGCCGCGGCTCGACCTGAGTTCGCCGGCGTCGCGGCCGTCGCACATGACCTGTGTGCCTGGCGCCGGGGTGGAGCCTTCGATGCGCACCGGAAACAGCCGTTTCTTGACGAGGCCGCGATACTTAGTGCGCGCGGTCAGTTCTTGGCCGATGTAGCAGCCCTTCTGCCAATCGACGCCGTTGAGCTCGTCGAAGCCGGATTCGAGCAGGATCGACCGGTCGAGCACGAGGTCGCGGCTGCCGTCTGGCACGCCGAGGCCGAGGCGCAGGCGGTCGTATTCGGCGAAGTCCGTTTCGCCCAGGCCGGCGTCGGCGAGAGCCTTGGCCGCGGTCTCCCGCGGCACGATGCAGCGCGCGCCCAATGCGGCGAGACGAGGGTCGGCGAAGGCGACGCCGCCGGCGAAGGCGCGCGCCCCCCCCGGCTCGTGCGGCAAGTCGAGCGCCGCCAAGGAGCCGGGGCCGAACGCCGCCGCCACCGCTAGCTCGGGTCGCTCCTCAAGCGTCACCTTGGCGCGCAGCCGATAGATCGAGAGGCGCCGCTTGAGGTCGGCGAGACGCTCGGCTTCGCCGTCGAGCCAGATCGCCTCGGCGTGCTCGACCATCATGAAATCGTGCAGGTACTTGCCCTGCGGAGTCAGCAGTGCCGCGTAGCAAGCCCGCTCCGGCGAGACCTTGTTGACGTCGTTCGACACCAGCCCTTGTAGGAAAGGGCGGCGGTCGGGGCCAGCAACGGCCAGCACCGCGCGGGCGTCGAGGACAACAAAACTGCCGTGGCTCATCGCATCCCGTCTCGGCAAAGGCGCTCGCGAAGATGTATGCAGGAAGCATCCGACGTGAAAGGAGTTCGCGAA
>Ga0070739_10004259_pt1 | contig 17088 bp, 12 predicted proteins | sample Coa_R1_7_FD_66445 | JGI IMG/M metagenome (GOLD analysis project Ga0070739, IMG submission 66445) | Surface soil microbial communities from Centralia Pennsylvania, which are recovering from an underground coalmine fire - Coalmine... | ecosystem: Environmental > Terrestrial > Soil > Unclassified ... | reverse complement strand
AAGGACGCGGCCGCCGCCCGCCAGAGCGAGGAGGAGGCACGCCTGCGCGAGGAGCAGCATCGCACCGAGATCGAGCGCGAGCGCGTCGAGAACGAGGTCGCCGCGCAGCGACGCGAGGATCTGGCCGAGACCGAGCGCCGCCGCGAGGAGGCAAACGCCCAGGCGCGGGCCGCCGAGGAGCGTCGTGACGCGGAGCTCCAGCGCCAGGAGGAGCGCGAGGCCGCCGAGCGCGCCGAGCGGAGCGCCGAGCAGGCGCGCCTGGCCGCCGCCGAGCAGGCGATCGCGCTTGACCGCGCCGCCAGCGAGGCCGAGCAGCGCGCGGAGAAGATCGAGCAGAAGGAGGAGCGATGACGCTGCGGACCGTCCCCCGAACCGCGATCAAGACCTCGCTCCGGCTCGCGCGGACGCCGCTCGATGCCGCCACCCTGCTGCTGCCGGGCAACGGCGCGGGCGCGCGCAACGCGGCCAAGCTTGCGATCGACCGCCTCGACGCGGCCGCCCTCAAGCTCGCCGGCCAGTTCACCCTCGACGGGCGGCTGATCGAGGACGCTCGGAGGCGCCGCGAGGCGCTCGAGGAGCGCGAGAAGGCCGCGCGCTTGCGTGGCGAGGCCGATCGGCGCGAGGCAAACGCCCAGGAGCGACTCGACGAGCGCCGGACCCAGGCGGACAAGCGACGCACGCGCGCGGAGGCCCAGGCAGAGTCCCGCCGCCAGCAGGCGGCGAGGCAGCGCAAGGCGCGCGAGGCTCGGGCAGCCGACGCCGAGCGCGATCACAAGGAGACGAGCCGGCGGATCGAAGCTCAGCGCGAGGAGCTGATCGCGCAGAAGGAACCGGAGGGCCGGCTCGAGGTGCTCGACGCGAAGGCCGAGGCACAGGCCGAGCGCGAGCACGCCCTGACCGAACAGGACGAGGCACAGCGGCTGGCCGGCGCGGCGGCGCGGGCCAAGGAAGAGCGCAAGGACGACTAGCAGGCCGCTTTGGCCGGGGCCGGCGCCGTGCAATGGCGCCGGCCCCGTAGCCGCGCCACCGCAGGGTCCGCTACGCCTCGCCGGTGAACTCGGCGATCGCCGTCTCGAAGCGCGCCATCGCCGGCTCGACGACGGCCGGCCCGCCGGAGGGCATCCACCGCACGACGCGCGTGACGCCGGCCTGCGCGAAGCGCTCGAACAGCTTGGGGTCGGCCGGAACGCTTATCACCTGCAGCTCGACTGGGCGGCCGGCCTGCTCGCGCAGCCGCCGGCCGCGCTCGAGGATGTCCTCGGGTCCGCGCGCGAAGTTCGGGAACCACGCGTCGCCGTAGGCGAGGACGCGGTCGGTGACGGTCGGGCCGTTGCCGCCGACGAGGATCGGCGGATGGGGGCGCTGGAGCGGCTTCGGCCACGACCAGATCCGCTCGAAGCTCACGAACTCCCCCTCGTAGCTCGCCTCGTCCTCGGCCCAGATCGCCTTCATCGCCTCGACGCGCTCCTGCATCAGCCGCATCCGGGTGCGCGGGTCGGTGCCGTGGTTGCGCAGCTCCTCGCGGTTCCAGCCGGCGCCGACGCCGAACTCGAGCCGGCCACCCGAGAGGTGGTCGAGCGAGGCGACCTCCTTGGCGGTCGTGATCGGGTCGCGCTCGGTGACCAGGCAGATGCCGCTGCCGATCCGCAGCGTTCGCGTGGCGGTCGCGGCGGCGGTCAGGGCGACGAACAGGTCGAGCGTGTGGAAGTACTTGACGGGCAGCTCGCCGCCGCCCGGGTAGGGGGTCTCGCGGCTGGCGGGGATGTGGGTGTGCTCCGCGAAGAACAGAGATTCGAAGCCGTGCTCCTCGGCCAGCCGCGCGATCTGGCCCGGCCCGAGCCCTTCGTGGGTGGGGAAGTATCCGATGCCGAAGTCCACCGCGTGAACGTAGCGCGGTCGGCTCAGGCTGGGGTCTGACGGGCCCAGTCGACGACCAGGTCCGGGCGCTGCTCGGGGATCCAGTGGGCGACCTTCGGGACGATCCGGACCTCGAGCTGTGGCTGACGCGGCGAGGTTCCCTCGACGGCGCCGCTCGTGACGAGGTCGCGCTCGCCCACCATGTGGGTGGTCGGCACCTCGAGGGTCTGGTGGGCGAAGCGGCCCTTCAGAGTCGGCGGCAGCTCACGGGTGAGGAACGTGCGGTACATCGCGACCGTGGTCGCCGGTGGGATGTGCTCGGCGAACAGGTCGACGTCGGCCTGCGAGAGCGGATCGGGCCCGCGGGCCGCCTGGACGATCCGTCGGAGCATGCGGTCCGCGACCCGCGGGCCGATCAGCGGCAGGCTCAGCGGCCCCTGGTAGCTGAGGAAGATCGGGAGCAGGCGCGGGTCGCGCGGGGTCCAGAGATGCGGGATCGCCATCGTCAGCATGCGATCGATCCGATCGGGGTGCTTCAGCGCGGCGAGGAACCCGGCGTAGGCGCCCCAGTCGTGGCCGATCCAGGTGACCGTGCGGATCCCGAGCGTGTCGAGAGCGGCGAACAGGTCGGCGGCGAGCTGGTCCTTGCCGTATCCCGTTCGCGGCCTCTCGGTCCAGCCGTGGCCGCGCAGGTCGGCGGCGATCACGCGGTGGGTATCGGCGAGCTGCGGGATCACGTGGCGCCAGGCCCACCAGTGCTGCGGCCAGCCGTGGACGAGCAGGACGGGCGGCGCGTCAGCCGGCCCGGCGAGGGCAACGTGCGTGCGCAGCCCCGCGGCGTCGATGAACTCATGCGTGACGCCGGGGAGCTCGGGGAAGTCAGTGGCCATGACGCGGCGACGATCGTACCCGCGGGGATGAGATGATCGGGCAATGACCGAAGCGTTCGTGGAGAACATCGCCTACCCGGGTCTGGGGCGGCAGCACGGGGCGGGGCAGGAGGAGCACGTCCCGCCCCACGTCGTCGTGCTGTTCGGGGCGACCGGCGACCTGGCGCGGCGCAAGCTGCTGCCGGGACTGGCGCGGCTGTGCGAGTCGCATCTTGCGCCTGAGGTCAGGATCGTCGGGACCTCGCTCGACGAGCTCGACGACGACGGCTTCAGGGACGTGGCGCGCAAGTCGCTCGAGGACAACGGCCATCGGCTCCACGGCCCGTCAGGGTTCCTCGAGCGGTTGCGGTACGTGTGCCAGGGCAAGGGCGCCTCGGCGCTGGCCGAGGCGGTCGCGGAGGCCGAGGCCGAGCTCGGGCCGGGCACGCGCCGGCTGCACTACCTGAGCGTCCCGCCGAGGGCGGCGATGGCCGTCGTCGAGATGTTGCAGGAGGCGGGCCTAGTCGAGCGCTCGCGCGTGATCATGGAGAAGCCGTTCGGATCGGACCTGGCGAGCGCGGTGCGGCTGAACGAACAGCTGCACGAGACCTTCGACGAGAGCCAGATCTTCCGGATCGACCACTTCCTCGGCAAGGAGCCCGCGCTCAACATCCTCGCGTTCCGCTTCGCCAACGGGCTGTTCGAGCCGATCTGGAGCCGCACGTTCATCGACCACGTGCAGATCGACATCCCCGAGACGCTGGGGATCGAGTCGCGCGTCGACTTCTACGAGTCGACCGGCGCGTTCCGCGACATGGTCGTCACGCATCTGCTCCAGGTGCTGGCCTTCATCGCGATCGAGCCTCCGACCGCGCTCGAGCCTCGCGCGATCAGCGAGGAGAAGAACAAGGTGTTCCGCTCGCTGATGCCGATCGACCCGGCCCACGTCGTGCGCGGCCAGTACCAGGGCTACCGCGAGGAGCAGGGCGTCGCCCCCCATTCCGACACCGAGACGTTCATCGCGCTGAAGTGCGAGATCGACAACTGGCGCTGGGCGGGCGTGCCGTTCTACCTGCGGACCGGCAAGCGGATGGCCGAAGGGCAGCGGATCGTCTCGATCGCGTTCCGCGAGGCGCCGAAGAGCATGTTCCCGGCGGGCTCGGGGCTCGGCACCGCCGGCCCCGACCATCTGACCTTCGACCTCGCCGACGCCTCGCGCCTGTCGCTGTCCTTCTACGGCAAGCGGCCGGGCCCCGGGATGCGCCTCGAGAAGCTGAGCATGCAGTTCGCGACCAGCGACACCGAGGAGGTCGGGGACATCCTCGAGGCATACGAGCGGCTGATCCTCGACGCCTTCCGCGGCGACCACACGCTGTTCACGACCGCCGAGGGCATCGAGAGCCTGTGGGAGCGCGCGGCGCCGCTGCTCGACGATCCGCCGCCGGTCAGGCCGTACGCGCCGGGCACGTGGGGACCGAACGCGATCCACCAGCTGATCGCACCGAACGCGTGGCGGCTCCCGTTCGAGCGGGGCTGGCGCGAGCGGCGCTAGGGCCGGGTGGCGCGAGCGGCGCCCGACCGGGTGGCGCGAGCGGCGCCGGCGATCAGGCGCGGTGGGCGCTGGCGACGCGGATCCGCTCGGGCAGCAGCAGGCGCCCGTCGTGCCGGTAGGCGGCGGTCTCGCGATCGACGCGCTCGGCGATCGCCTGGCGGGCTGCCGGCTCGAGGCTCCCGATCAGCGCCTTCGCGGGACCGGCGAGGCGGCCGATCAGCTCGACGACCTCCTCGGCTGACTCGTACTCGACGTGACCGTCGAGCGTCGTCGTCTGCACCGCGGTGAGGCCGGCGTCGCTCAGCAGCCTGGTGAGGCGGTCCGGGTCAGCCAGCGACCAGAGCGTCGGCGCATCGGGCGGCGGGGGCGGCGCCCCGAGGTGCTCCATCACCGCGCGCATCGGCACGGTCGCCCACGGGTTGGCGTCGTCATCGTCCCAGACGGCGAGCGCAAGCCGCCCGCCGGCCTTCAGCACGCGGGCGCTCTCGGCGATCGCCTTGCCCGGATCGCCCATCAGCATGTACCCCATCCGGCAGAGGACGACATCGACCGAGCGATCGGGGAGGTCGATCGCCTCCGCGTCCATCACCCGGGACTCGATGTTCTGATGCTCGGCCTCGGCGGCGATCCTCGCGCGCGCGGTGTCGACCATCGCCGCTGAGAAGTCGGTGTGGATGACCCGGCCGCTCTCGCCGACCCGCCGGGCGGCGATCAGGCTGACGGTCCCAGGGCCACCGGCCAGCTCGAGCACGGTCTCGCCGGGCTGGGGGTCGGCCGCCTCGATCATCCAGTCGACCGCGGGCTCGAGCTGCCGGTCGACGCGCGCGATCAGCTCGCCCCAATCGGGGGCCACGGCGCTCCAGGCCTGCATGGAGGCGGCTTTGAAGTCGTCCACGGTGGTGGCGAACCTATCACGGCCGGCGCCACTACCGTTGACGCCGTGAGGCGACTGACGAGCAGCGCGCTTGTGTCGCTGGGACTCGTGATCCCGGCTGGTTGGCCGAGCCACGTCCTGCTCGGGGTGTCCGATCCGCCGGGCGACGCGGCGGCGCTCGTCAGGCACGCCCACGTCGACGCCCGCTACCAGTATCTGGCGGGCGGCGTCAACACCGGGCAGGGCTGGGCAACCTGGAATCCGGACGGGAGCTTTGCCACGCGCTACGTCAGGGAATCGCTCGCGGCTCACGTGATCCCGGTGCTCACCTACTACCAGCTCCTGCAGTCGCACGATGCCGCGAGCGGCAGCGAGCAGGCTCGTGACATCGCCCACCTCCGCGACCCGTCGCTGATGCGCGCGTACTGGCGGGACTTCTCGCTGCTGCTGCGGCGAGTGGGAGCCGCGGCCGGACGGCACCTCGCGATCGTCCACGTCGAGCCCGACCTGTGGGGTTACCTCGAGCAGGCCCACGCGACCCGGCTGGCCCGCTCGTTCGCGCGGAGGGTGGTTGCGCTGCGCAACCGCCTGGCGCCGCACGTGCTCCTGGCCTGGCACCTCAGCGTGTGGGGCACGGACGAGGATCCGACCTATTCGAAGCCGTTGGACGCGCACATGGACGCGCTGGCGGCGCGCTCGGCGGCCTTCTATCGCTCGATCGGAGTGCACTTCGACCTCGTCTTCAACGACGTGACCGACCGGGACGCCGGCTTCTACCGGGTGATCGAGGGCAACCCGGCGACGGCCTGGAGCCCGTCCGACTTCCACCGCCACGACGTCTACATCGCGGGATTCGTCCGGCGGACGCACATGCCGGTCGTGCTCTGGCAGCTTCCACTCGGGGATTCGTTTGAAAACGACACCTGGGAGCACTTCCGTGACAACCGCTTGCAGTGGTGGTTTGGCGGTGGAGCGTCCTCGCGACACCTGCGCGCGACCGAGCGGGCCGGAGTGATCGGGTTCCTGTTCGGGGCTGGCGCCGGCGGGAACACGACAGCACAGACCGACCACGGGCTGTTCTACCGCCTGGCCAAGCGCTACGAGGCGCACCCGTTGCGGCTACTGTGGTCGCATGGCAGGTAGGGGTTCGGGCGCCGCCGGCGGAACGGCCGCTCCCTTCGAGCGAGGGCTCGACGCAGCCCGTCGCGGCGAGCTGAGCGAAGCCGAGACCTCGTTCGCGCAAGCCGACGAGTCCGGACACCCGGCCGCCGCATCCGCGCTGGGACTGATCGCGGAGGTGCGCGGGGACCTCGAGGGCGCGCGCAAGGCCTACGAACGGGCGGACGAACGCGGCGATCGACTCGGCGCGGTGCGGCTCGGGCTGCTCGTGGCCGGCGGGGGCGACTGGGACCGCGCGCGAGAGATCTGGCGGCGGGCGGAGGAGCGCGAGCACACTCCGGGCGGCGAGCAGCTCGAGGCGGCGCTCCTCGGCCGTGGCGCGGCTGGCTCCGGAGAGGCGCTGATGGCTTCGGCCGGCCGGCCACCCTCTCCGTTCACGCAGCCGGTGCTGGTCGGAGCGGTCACGGTGCTCGTCGTGCTCGTCTGCGTGTTCCTCGCCTACATCTCGAACCTCGGGCTGCCGTTCGTCCCGACGCGCGAGCTGAAGGTCGACATCGCCGATGGCACCGACCTGGTGGCGGGCAACGACGTGCTCGAGTCGGGGGTGCGGATCGGCATCGTGCAGTCGATGCGGCCGATCGTCCTGGGCGGCGTGCCGATGGCACAGCTGACGCTCCAGCTCTCGCGGACGAAGGGCAGGCTGCCGGTCGACTCGACGGCGACGATCCTCTCGCGCTCGGTGCTCGGGCTGAAGTACCTGAACATCACGGTCGGGCACTCCTCGCGGGTGTTTGCGGACGGGGGCACGATGCCGGTCTCCCAGACGGAGGTGCCGGTCCGCTTCGACCAGGTCCTCGGCACCTTCAACCAGCCGACCCGCAAGGCGATCCAGCAGGATCTCGTTGGTTACGGGAGCGCGCTGGCCGGCCGGGGCTCGTCGCTGAACGACACGATCGCCGCACTGCCCTCGCTGTTCGGCCACCTGACGCCGGTCGCGCGTTACCTGGCCGCGCCGAGCACCGAGCTGATCCGCTTCTTCCGGGAGCTGAACGCGTTCACGAGCACGGTTGCGCCGGTCGCGCAGACCAACGCGCAGCTGTTCGCCGACATGGCGACGACGTTCCATGCGATCTCCGAGAGCCCGGCGGACCTGGAGTCGACGATCCAGCAGTCGCCGGGCACATTGCAGGTCTCGACGCGCTCGCTGCAGGTCCAGCAGCCGTTCCTGGTCAACCTGACGACGCTCGGGCGCTCGCTCGCGCCGGGCACAGCCGAGCTGCGCTCGGCGCTCCCCGCGTTGAACCCGGCGATCGAGGCGGGCACGAGAGTCCTGATCCGCACGCCGTCGCTCGATCGGAACACCCAGCAGGTGCTGGGGGCGCTGAAGTCGCTCGCGCAGGCGCCGTCGACCAACGTCGCGATCAACGCCCTGACCGGAACCGTCGACGTGCTGAATCCGATGGTGCGCTACCTCGGCCCGTACGTGACCGTCTGCAACGACTGGAACTACTGGTGGACGAACCTCGCGGGCGACCTCGACGAGCTGACCTCGTTCGGGTACGCGCAACGGGCGCTGCTGATGTTCGGCAACGCGGCGCAGCCCAACAACGTCGGCAGCGCCGGCGCGAGTTCCCCCGCCAACGGTGGCGCGCCGGCGGGCACCCAGGAGTACATCCACTTCCCGGCCTACGGCGCCGCCGTCGACAATCAGGGCAACGCCGACTGCGAGACCGGCCAGCGCGGCTACGTGCGGATGCTCAACGGCCTCGATCCCCAGCACCGCCTGTTCGACAGCGACTCGCACACGCCCGGCAACCAGGGCACGACCTGGACCGGGCAGCTGCACGTCCCCAGGGGCGAGACGTTCACGCGCGTTCCGGAGCTTGGGCCGGCGCCGCCTGACGTCCCGGGCAATCCGTGATCAGCGCGTAGCCGTTTCGGCGGCGAATGCGTCGGCGCCGGCGAGGTCGAAGTCCCCGTGGTCGCTGCCGAGCCCGCCGGCGACGAGCGCGGCCGCCGCGCAGCCGAGGATCGCCGCTTGACGGCGGTCGCGGCCGAGCGACAACCCGCGCAGGAACCCGGCCGAGAACGCGTCCCCGCAACCGGTCGTGTCGACGGGCTCGATCGCGAAGGCGGGCACGCGCTCCGTCTCCCCGTCGCGCGCGACGACGATCGCGCCGTCGGCTCCCGCGGTTGCGGCGACGCAGCCGATCCCGCGCTCGGTCAGCGCGCGGCAGCCCGCCTCGAGGTCCTCCGCGCCCGCCAGCGCCAGCACCTGCTCGTCGTTGGGGAGCAGGTAGTCGAGATGCGGAAATGCCGGTCCGATCCAGTCGAGGATCTGGGCGGCCTGCTCGCCGGGAGCGAGGATGTCGGCAGAGGTGACGACCCCCTGCTCGCGAGCGAAGGACAGGATCCTCGCCGCCTCCTCTCCGCCCATGAACTCGGGGGCGCCGAGGTGCAGATGGGTGGCCCGTGCGATCTCGTCCCACGGTGCGTCGGCCGAGTTGTACTGCGCGTTGGCGCCGATCACGTGGAAGGCCGGTCGCGAGCCGTCGGGACGGATCGGCAGGACGCTCGCCGACGTCTGGACGTCCGGTCGGCGGACGAGCAGCGACGGGTCGACGCCCGCCTGCTCGAGCAGCGTGATCAGCGTCTCGCCGAGCGCGTCGGTCCCGATCGCGCCGGCCGAGAAGACCCGCGCGCCGAGCTTCGCGAGCGTGATCGCTGTGCCGCCCGCCGAGCCCGCCGCAGTGACGCGGATCTCCTCGACCAGCTGCCCGCCCTGGCCCTCGGGGATCGTCTCGATCGGGCGGGCGAGCACGTCGACGACGTGGACGCCGAGCGCGATCGCGCGCATCTCGCCGCTCATCTCGAGGCGTCCCGGGTCGCGCCGTAGCTCCTCTGCGCCGCCGCCTCGCTCACCTTCTGCTGCTCCTCGGGGCTGATCGTCCTCAGCGTTCCGAGAGCGGCGGCCCGCCAGTAGACCGTGCACGCCCATTCGAGCAGCAGCGCGTTCTCGACGGCGTGGTCGAGGTCGTGCGCGTACACGATCGCGCCGTGGTTGGCCATCAGCGCTGCGGTCTTGCCCTCGAGCGTCTCGACGGTCGCCTCGGCGAGCTCGGGCGTGCCGAACGTGTGGTAGGGCGCGACCGGGATCGTCCCGCCGAGCAGGAGCATCTGGTAGTGGACGAGCGGGACCTCGTCGAGCACCGTCGAGAGCGCGGTGGCGATCGGCGAGTGCGTGTGGACGACGGCGCCGGCGCCGTAGCGCTCGTAGATCCCGAGATGGAGGTAGAGCTCCGAGCTCGGCTCGGGGCCGGGGGCGGCCGTCCGGCCGTCGCGGTCGACGATGCTCACCTCCTCGGGGCGAAGCGACTCGAGCACGGCGCCCGTGGCGGTGATCGCGAAGTGCTCGCCGAGGCGCTGGGAGAGGTTCCCGCCGGTGCCGATCACGAGGCCGTTGGCGGCGACCCGGCGACTCGCCGCGGCGATCTCCTCCCGGGCGGCGTCGCTCGACGCCGGCGGGGTCGTCTCGCTCGATCGTCGGTGCGCGGCGTCGCTCATCGCCGCGCACTCAAGCAGATTCGAAGCGGTCCGGGCGGAGCGCGGGTCTCGCCGGCCGAGGCCCCGGCCGGCGCAATTGCCGTGCGCCGGCCGGCGGTGAGCAGACGTCCGTCTAACCGACCAGCGGCGCGAGCTGCTCCCCGAGGACGTGCACGAACTCGGTGTCCTCGTGGGCGAGGTGCTGGCACATGAGGCGGCTGACGCCGAGGTCGGAGAGCTGTTGGATCTGCGCGGCGGCGCGTTCGACTGTGCCGAGGATCCAGGTCTCGGGCGGGTCGTTGATCAGCGTCCCGGCGTCGGCGCCGGTCCGCTCGGCGACGCGCCTGACCCGCTGCTCGAGGTCCTGCTCGCTGTCGCCGACGATCACGGTCGTCATGACCGAGAACGGGATCGGGTCACGACCGGCCTGCTTGCAGGCCCGTTCGATGTTGCTGCGACGCTCCTCGATCTGAGCGCGGGTCGGGAACGCGATGTTGTACTCGTCGGCATAACGGGCTGCGAGGCGGGCGCTGCGCGGACCCGCGTTGCCACCCAAGATCAGCGGCGGGTGGGGCTTCTGGACCGGCCTCGGCTGCGCATCGAGGTCGTGCAGCGCGTAGTGCCGGCCTTCGAAGGTGACGGCGTCCTCGGACCAGGTCCGCACGACGATCTCGAGCTGCTCCTCGAGCATCTCCATGCGCTCTCCCGTGGGCGGGAATGGAAACCCGTAGGCGTCGTGCTCGCGCTCGTGCCAGCCCGCGCCGAGACCGACGTCGATTCGCCCGCCCGAGATCAGGTCGGCCGTTGCCGCGACCTTTGCCAGCACGGAGGGGTGGCGGAAGGTCGCCGGCGAGACCATCGTCCCGAGCCTGATCGTCTCGGTCACCGCGGCGAGCGCGCTGAGCGTCGCCCACGCGTCGAGCGAGCCGCGCTCGGGGTGGCGGCCGCTCAGGTCGATGTAGTGGTCCGAGCGATACAGCGTGCCGATCCCGCTCTGCTCGCAGGCCCTGGCGAGGGCCAGCCACTGCGGCCAGGTGACGCCCTCCTGGCCCTCGATCATCAGGGTCAGCTCCATTCGCCAAAGATAGGGACGGCGGAGCCGATACCTCAAATTGTTGAGTTGCCGCTCCTCACTGCCGATAAGGGACCTTCAAGTAGGGGATCGCATTCCGGCTGGGCATGGGTGCCAGTGCGCCGGGATGGCGGTCCGCGTGACCGGATCGAGGTTGAGAGGGAAATGTCCCGCATGACGCAGCCGCCCGCCCCGAGCGCCAACGTGCTCGTGGCCAACCCCGCCCGGGACCGCCACCGTGCCGACCTCGACCGCCGGCGCGAACCGGTTCTCCCGAGCCGCCCGGTACCCGGGTTCGTGAAGGCCGCCTACGCGCTCATGGCGGTGCTGCTCGTCGCCTACATCGTCTCCGAGGTCGTCCGTCCGAGCGGGCAGTCGTGGCCGTCGATCGACGGCTGGGGAGTGGCCGCCTTCGAGATCGCCGGGAGCCTCCTCTGCATCCTCCGCGGCCTCACGGCGCGTGGGTCCCGGAGCGCACGAACGCTGCCGCTGGTCCTCGGCCTCGGTCTGCTCTGGTGGTCGATCGGCGACCTCGTGCTCTCCGCGTACGGCGGCCCCGACACGACGCCGCTCCCGGTCAACGTCCTCTACCTCGCCTTCTATCCGACCACGTACGTCGCCCTGATGATGTTGATCCGTCGCCACGTGCGGCGCTTCAGCGTCGAGACCTGGCTCGACGGCGGCATCGCCGGCCTCGGCGCCGCCGCGCTCTGCGCCGCGTTCGTCTTCCAGGGAGTGCTGCGCGCCGCGGGCGGCCCGCGCGGCGCCGTCGCCGCCAACCTCGCCTACCCGATCGGCGACCTGCTCCTGCTCGCGCTCGTCGTCGGCGGCACGGCGGTGCTGCCGGGACGCCGTCGACTGCCGTGGGCGATGCTGGCGATCGGCTACGCGGTCAACGCGATCGGCGACACCTTCAACCTGTTCGGCTCGGGGATCGGCGCCACCCAGACGGGCGTGATCCTCAATGCGATCGCGTGGCCGATCTCGATCCTGCTGATCTCCTCTTCGGTCTGGGTCCGCTCCCGTCCGGGCAAGCCGATGACTCGCGAGCCGGAGCCCGCGTTCGTGCTGCCCGGCCTCGCCACGATCGCCGCACTGGTGATCCTGTTCGTCGCTTCGACGACTCACCTGAGCGTGACCGCGCTGGTGCTCGCCGGCGTGACGCTGGCCGCGGCCGGTCTGCGCTTCGCGCTCTCGCTGAGCAGCCTGCGCACCCTCACCGCCGAGCGCCACGAGCAGGCGATCACCGACCAGCTGACCACGCTCGCCAACCGCCGCGCCCTGTTCGAGCTTCTCGACGCGATGGCGGCCGAGGCGCTGGACGGCGAGACCGAGGCGCGCCGGATGGCCTTCCTGTTCGTCGACCTCGACCGCTTCAAGGAGGTCAACGACTCGTTCGGCCATTCGGTCGGCGACGAGCTGCTTCGCCAGCTCGGAGAGCGCATGAAGAGCGCGCTGCGCAGCTCCGACCTGCTCGTCCGGCTCGGCGGCGACGAGTTCGCGGTCGCGCTGCTCGATGCAGACGCCGACTACGGATCGCTCGTGGCCCAGCGGATCAGCTCCCGGCTCGAGGAGCCCTTCCAGCTCGGCGCGGTGCGCGCCCGGATCAGCGCGAGCATCGGCATCGCCGTCACCCCCGGCGATGCCGTCGACGTCCCCGACCTCCTTCGCTGCGCCGATCTGGCTATGTACCGCGCCAAGCTCGAGGGCAAGCCATTTGCGATCTACAACCAGGAGGTCGACGGGATCGGCAACCGGATGGGGCTCGTCGAGGACCTTCGCGAGGCGATCGAGGGGCGGACGCTCGAGCTCTCCTACCAGCCGCAGATCGACGTCGACACGGGCGAGGTGGTAGCGCTCGAGGCGCTCGTGCGCTGGAACCACCCGCAGCTCGGCAACGTCCCCCCGCTCGAGTTCCTGCCGCTCGCCGAGGGGGCGGACCTGATGGGCTGCCTGACCTCGCTCGTGCTCGACATGGCTCTCGAGCAGTGCGCTCGCTGGCACCGAACCGAGCATTCGGTTGCGGTGTGCGTCAACGTCTCGACGACCAACCTGCTCGACCCGGGCTTCCCGGCGCTGGTGCAGGAGACCCTGGAGCGCCACGGCGTGCCGCCCGCGAAGCTCGTCCTCGAGATCACCGAGACGACCGCGATCACGGACTTCAACCGCTCCAAGGAGACGATCGAGGAGCTCCGCGACCTCGGCATCGTCGTCTCGGTCGACGACTTCGGGGCCGGCTTCACCTCGCTCGCCTACCTGAGCAGCCTCGCCGTCGGCGAGCTGAAGCTGGACCGGAGCTTCATCTACGGGCTCGGGACCTCCGAGGACGAGCGCAACCTGGCGCTCGTGCGCTCGACGATCGACCTCGCGCACGCGCTCGGCCTGCGGGTCGTCGCCGAGGGGGTCGAGGACGAGGCGTCGTTCGACATGCTCGTCGGACTCAACTGCGATCTCGCCCAGGGCTACCTGATCTCAAGGCCTAAGGCGCCCGACGAGGTGGACCTGGATGGGTACTCGCCGGCGGCGAGCAAGCCGCCGGCTCTGTCGCGGCGGGCCCCGCTGCCGCTCCGCCCGAGGCGCGAGTCGGCCTAGCCTCTCGCGCGCCAGCCGATCTGGACGGCGTGCGCGCCGGCGGGCACGACGAGCTTCAGCCGGGCGCGGTTGGGGTGGGGCTGGGGCTTGCCGTCGATCGAGAGCCGCGTGCAGCGGCCGGGCAGGCTGAGAGCGATCTCGCCGCCGGCGGCTGAGGTGACCTCGAGCTTCGCGTCGTTGCGCTTGGCGTGCGCGCTCACGAGCTGCACCGTGGCGTGCTCGATCTCGAGGCGCGGTCCGAGCCGGTAGCCGATCGGCAGCAGCATCCCCGTCCCGGCCGGGACGGTGAACGTGCCGTGTGCCGGGAGACGGGTCGTACGGCGGCCGCGGCGCACGTCGACGGCGATCTCGATGTCGTCGTCGTAGCGGTTGACGACGCTCAGGGTTGCCGCGCGTGATCTGGCGTCGGTGAGCAGGCGGCACTCGGCGCGCAGGTCGCTCGGATCGCAGATGAGCGGCCTGCCATGGAGCTTGCGCGCGATCTCGATGTGGGCAGGAGTGATCGGTCGAAACGGCGGCCGGGTGACCTCCGGCTGCGAGGTGCCGGTCACCGGCGTCGTGCTCCCGAGGTGGATTTCGGCAAAGCAGGCGACGTTCGCCCCGTCCCAGTAGGCGGCCGCGCCACCTGCGATCACCTCTCCCCCACGCCGCTCGTTCGCGTAGTAGAAGACGATCAGCTTGGTCGGCGCGCCGGCACGCGGCGGCGGGTCCGGGTTGACCTGCGCCACGATCTCGGCGGGCCACACCTTCGCGAGCGCGGCCAGCACCTGCTCGCCGGTGGTGCCCGTCGGTAGGTCCTCGACCTCGAGGGCGTCGCCGATCCGCCCGACCACCGAGTCGGCGGCGGGCCACGTGCCTAGCAGCGTGGCCTGGCCTCGGCCTTTGCCGCGGCGGTAGCCGCAGGGCTGGCTGCCCAGCGTGGCGACCGGGGCCGCTTGGCTTGAGAGCTCGTAGGTCTGGACGCCGCGGTAGGCGAGCGCCTCGGTGCCGAGCACATTGATCGTCTGGAAGTCCTCTGGATGGAAGCTCAGCGTCTTCTCGGGGTAGAGCCGATCGGCGAGGATCGTGCACGGTTCGTAGTTCTCGTCGAGCGTCGGCGGGGCGGGCCAGCAGATCAGGTGACCCCCGCGTTGGACGTATCCGACGAGGGCGGTTTGCGTGGCGCGCGGCAGGATGTCGGCGCAGGCCAGCCAGATCGTCGGGTAGCGCTGATAGTCGACGGGCTGCGCCGCGTCGGTGTCGATCAGGTCGAAGGCGAAGCCGGCGCGGATCAGCAGCAGCGCGAGCGCCGGGATGTCGAACTCGATCGCGTTTCGCACGTCTCGCGCGAAGCCGTAGCGGGTCGAGTCATACGGCGCGTACAGGTACTCGGTCGGCCAGATGATCGCGGCGTCCGCCGCGCGCCGCGCGTTCGTGATCCGGTTGCCGGCTGTCATCAGCGTCCGGTCGAACGTGTCCATGTCCGCCACGGCTGACTCGTCGATGCCGGTCGTGTAGCTGAACCCGAGGAAGCCCGTCATCCCCTCGCCGGCGAGCAGATGGCGGACGAGCACGTCGTCGCTGCTCATCTCGGCCGAGATCACTTTCCGCTGCTGGCGCTGCGCAGCCTTGATGGCGGCCGCGCACAGCTCGATCGTCGGGACCGTGTAGGCGCCGGGGTCGAGGTAGAACTCGGGATGCAGGACGTCGACCGCCTTCGAGAGCGCGTGGAAGTTCGCCGGCGGGGTGAGCTGGAGCTCCTCCTCGTGCGTGATTGGGACATCGGCGCCGCCCTCCCTGAGCGCATCCCTGAGCGTGGCGAGCCACACGGCAAGCTGCTCGGCCTTGAAGCGCTGCCATTCGAGGGCGGGCTTCAGCGCCGTGGGGGCCTGGTCTTGCGCGGGCCAGTCGGTCGGTGGCGCCTTGCCGTAGCGGGCGAGCATCGCCGGGTGGTAGTCGACCTCGAACGGCCCGAAGCGGTAGTAGAAGCAGATCTCGTCGTCGACCTGCATCGCGATGATCGGGCCGTTGTTGGTGGCCAGGTACGGCCTGACCGCCCGCGCGAAGCTCGTCATCCAGCGCTTCGACTCGCGGATGTAGTCCGGGTCGGCGTACGACGGACCGGAGAAGTAGAAGAGCGGGCCCCCGCCGATCACGGTTCCGACCGGCGGGCTGAACGGGAAGCCGGGCTCGAGGCTCGTGTCGTGCGGCCCGCGCATGAACATGTTCGGGTAGGCGATCGCCAGCCAGTCGGGCAGGCCGCCGTTTCGCCACTCGTCGGAGATGAACGGGCCCGGCCGCAGGATCATCTTGAAGCCGTGGCGGATGCACGCCTCGATGTAGCTGATCAGGTTGGTGTTGGCGATCACCCGCGACTCGTAGCCCCCGGCCTCGATCTCCTGGTCGGGCGTCTCGATCTGGTACTCGTCGGCGTGGTCCCCGACGATCACCGGGTGGGTCTGGCCGGTGAAGTCGAGCCGTCCCCGCTGGCTCTCGTGGACGTTCCACGGGACGTAGGTCTGGATCGTCGTGTAGCCCGCCTGCTTGCAGAGCGCGAGGCGCGCCTCGAGGTGCTGGGGGTCGGAGCGGTAGTACTCGAGCTCGGTGCCGAGCGTCTGGAAGACGTGCGGGTCGCTCGGCCCGTGACGCCGCTTCTTGCGAACGAGAGCCGATGCCGGGGAGCCTGCGCTCAGGAGCGCCGCGCCGGCGAGCGTGCCGGTCGCGAGCAGCTCGCGGCGGGTCGGCTGGCTCATCGCCCGGTACCGGGCCGATGCCGTTCGAACTGGATGACCTGCTGGAAGGTCGGCCGGTTCTGCCAGTCGATCGGCGGCTGGCCGACGACCCCGATGGCCTGGAACTGGATGTCGTCGTTGACCGGCATCGTCACCCCCGCGGCGCTGGCTGCGGTGTCGGTCGTCCATTGAGCCACATCCGGGGTGCCGTTGGCGGTCTTGAGCTGGTCGTACGTCTGTGTGAGGGCGGTTTCGATCGCCCGGCGGCATCCGTGTCGGCCGCACAGGTGGTGCATCGTCGTGCGTGAGAACGGGTCGGCCTGGCGGATCTGGTCGAGCTCGTTGAGCGCCCTGGTCACCTCTCCTTCCCAGCCGACGTAGTAGCCGTCGCCCTGGTTGACGCCGTCGGCGTCGTGGGGCGCGTCGGTGAACGGGAGTGGCACGACGTTGTAGCTGGGGATCTGATCAGTGATCGTGATCCCGCCGGCCGCGAACAGGGGGTTGAAGAGCGCCTCGATCAGGTTGGTCTCGAGCTGGTCCATGATCGCGACCGCGGGTGCGTGCTCGTAGCGGGTGGCGCTGGGGTTGGCGGTGCGGCGCTGCGCACCGGCGGCGAGCCATGCCCTGAGCTCGGCGAGCATCGCCCTGATCGCGGCGGGCTGATGTCCGGCGTGGCGGGTGAGGTAGCGAAGGAGCGCCGGCAGCACGGTGCGCCCGTCGAGGTCGGTGAGCGCCGCGGACTCCATCGCCTCGACGACGTTGGCGCGGCTGAGCTTGCCGTGGCGGGCTCTGAGCGCGGCGCTGAGGTTCTCGTCGAGCATCTCGACGCGCTGGGTCGGGCCCCAGCCGTACATGTCATCGCTCGCGGAGAAGCCGGGCGCCGGCTTGTTGTTCCAGCT
>Ga0070739_10004258_pt1 | contig 17089 bp, 8 predicted proteins | sample Coa_R1_7_FD_66445 | JGI IMG/M metagenome (GOLD analysis project Ga0070739, IMG submission 66445) | Surface soil microbial communities from Centralia Pennsylvania, which are recovering from an underground coalmine fire - Coalmine... | ecosystem: Environmental > Terrestrial > Soil > Unclassified ... | reverse complement strand
AGAAGAAACGCTCGCACCAGGCTGCGCGGGTTGAACGGCCCGCGCAACTCGCCCGTTCCGGTCATACAAGCGGAGAGCACCACCAGCGGGCAGCCGTGCCAGTCCATTCGCGCGAGCTGGTTTGCCCCCAGGAACTCGGGTCCCGCGCCCGGTTCGGCGGCGGGCAGCACCAGGCCGCCATCGCCCGCATTGCTCCAGCCGTGGCCCGCGAAATGCAAAATCGCGCCCTCTTTCGGGACGCGCGACATCGCCGCGCGAATCCCCGCGGCGGACGAGACGATCTCGCCGCCATGCGCCTCGGCCACCACGTCGCGCGCCTCCTCGGCCGCGGATTCGAGCGGCGGGAAGCGGCCATCCGCCGATCCCGGCGCTGCCGCCGAAATCACCATCACGCGCGGCATCTTCGCCGGTCCCGCGGCGGCGCGGCCCATCGCGAACGGCCACGTCTCGACCGCAAAACGGCCGTGCCGGTCCGTCAGCGCCGCCCACGGAATACCCGCCAGCCAATCGTCGGCATCGACCGCCACCGTGCGCGCGCCGGTGAGCATCGGCAGAAATGGCTGCACCAGCCACTCGAACAGGCGCCGGCCTTCCGTTCGCAGAAGGGAGGTGTCGCCCGAGGGCGACGCGCAGGCGCTCAGGAATCGCCGTTGCGCGCTATGAACGCTCTCCGCGGGCTCAACAATCATGCGGCCGTCGATCGCCCCGTCACGTTCCGCCCATGCAGCGATGCCGCGGTCGAGCACGGCGTAGTGGAGCACGGTAACGCCGGGCTTCGGTTCGCTCTGGCGCGGGCCTTGCGCGCCCCGGAAGTCCTTCCACGTCGCCAGCGCGGCGCGAGCGTCCTGGCCGATCTGCATCTGCACCAATCCCTTAAATGCCGCCGAGGCAAGCTCCGCGCCAGCGATCCGCTGCGCGGGATCGGAAAAGGAGCGCAATTCCGAGCGATAGATCGCGATCGCGTTCTCGAACGCCCTCCTCGCGCCATCGGATTGCCCCGCGGCGGCCAGGCTGCGGGCCAGCGCCTCTTGCGCGCGGAAGCGCGCATCCCAAGACGCGCGATCGAGCTCGCGGATGGCCTGCCGTAGCGGCTCGATCGCGGTCCCCGCCGCGGGCTCGAGCTCCAGTATGCCGAGCCTCGCGTTCGCCCGCATCGAGCGCACGGTGGGCGTCTGCGGCGCCTGCTCGAACAGGCCTTCGGCTTCGATCAACTGCCGGCGCGCCTCCTGTTCCTCGCCGGCCTGCCGCAGCAGCGCCGCGGCATACACGTGCCCGCCGGCGCCCACCAGCTTGTTTCCGGTTTCGGAGACGCTTCGCGCCGCCGCCGCCGCGAAAGCCGCCGCGGTCTGCGGCCATTCCATTCCCCTGGCTGCTCTGGCCAGGTCCATCTCCGCCTGATAAAAGCGGGCGGCGCCGGCCCCCAGGCTCCACGCCTCCCGCATGCACTCCTCCGAGGCATTCCACACGCCGGCCAGGTCGCCGGTCACGTACCGGAGATTCCCTTCGAGCCCCACGGCTCGCAGCCGCAGCACCCGCAGATTGGCCGCCTCGGCCATCCGGGCCGCCTGCTGAAACAGGGTTCCGGCCGCTCCCGATTCCCCGGCGCGAAGCCGGCAAATTCCCTCCTGCATGGTCGCCTGCGCGCTCATCCAGCGGTACCGTGTCCCCGCCAGATCGCGGCGCAACCCGGACCCGATCTCCAGGCATTCCGCCGGCGTGGCGCGCTGGCGCGCGTAGCTGAGTTCGAGCCGGGCGCGCAGGCTTGCCGCCCGGTTCGAACGGCTCGCCCGGTCCGCCGCCTCGCGCGCCAGCGGCAGCGCCTCATCGTATTCGCCTGCGGCGTTCCTCGCGATCGCCTGCGCCAACTCGTCCAATCCGGCCCGCTGCCCCTGCGCGGCATCCTGCAGCGATGGATCGCCGTACCGATCGGCAAAGCTGCGCGCCAGCGCCGTGAACGCCTCCCGCGCCTCCGGGGACCGGTCGCGGGCCGGAAGCCAATCGCGCCAGGCAATGTCCTCGAACTGCTCCGGGTCGATCCTTTGGCCGCCGCCCTTCGCCGCGAGCAGGAACGCTTGCGGGTCGGAACGGACGCCACCCCGCAGCGCGGCCGATCTCTTCCGCCTCGCTTCGAGATCCGCCAGCCGCCGCTTCCCCTCCGCGATCCAGCCCGGATCCCGCTCGGCCGCAAGATACCGCTGCCACGTCTCGATCGCTTCCACCAGCAGCTCCGCGCGTTCGTAAGCAAGCGCCAGGTCGAATAGCGTCCGCGGATCGTTCGGCTGGCGCTTCGATGCCGCCCGCAGCAAATCGAGCGCGTGCCCGTAATCCATCGCACGGTGCTCCGCATCGCCGCGCAACAGATACGCGCAGGCTAGATCCGCAAGCAGCGCGGCGTTGTCCGGTTCGGCCTCCTGGGCGGTCGATAACGATTCGATCGCATTCTGGAATTGACCTTCGAGCAACTCGGCGCGGCCGCGCAACGCCAGCTTCCGCGGCGTCTCCGGAAGGCCCTGAATCTCCACCTCCGCTTTCGCCAAAGCCCGTGGCCGATCGAGCGCCGAAACCCCGCCTGCCCGCTGCTGCCGGACCGGGCCGTATCCATCGGAGGGAAGCCGCAGATCGAAAGGCCGCTCTTCGGTGTAAGCGGCCGCCAGCAAGCGCTCCGGCGCGTTTCGCTGCGCAAGCCAGAGCCCGCCTCCGATCGCCGCGATTGCGACGCTGGCCGCCAATGCCGCCATCCGCCAGATCCCCCGCCGGCTCGCGATCGGCATTTCGATGATTGGCGCGTCCTCGCCCAATGCGCCCCGCAGGATCGCGCCGCATCGGGCGCAGCCGCTCACATGTTCCAAAACCGCCGCAGCTTCCGCCTGAGCCAGGCCGCCGCTCGCCAACCGGCTGAGATCCTCGAGACTCACGCATGCTGCTTTCGGCTCCATGTCACTCGGATGGGGAGCGCGCCCGATCTCCGCCGTTAACACGCGATACGCCTCGACCGCGCTGGCGCACTCCTCGCAGGCGCGCGCGTGAGCCATTCGGTCCGGCTCCAATTTCCCCGCTGCGGCGCGCTCCATGTCGCGCGTTGTGAGGTGTCCCTCGTTCCTTTCCTTCAAAAACTCATCACCTCTCTTAGAACGGAGATTGAGCCGTTTTTCCTTCTGCGGCCCTCCGCTTTTCGACACACTGTCTGGCGTGCCGCACCATGCGCTGGATAATGCTCTCCACACCTTTTTGCGTAAGTTGCAGGGCCCGGATGGCGGAAATCGATCGCGCCGTCAGGCCATCGCGGTAGTACATCCAGAAAATCCACCGGTCGCGGTCCTTGACCTCCGGATTCCGTTTCAAACAGCGGTCCACCTGTTCCAGGAGAATCGTGCGGCTGATGTTCTCTTCCGCGCTGTAGCTCGCCGCGCCGGATGGCTCGTCGGGCAGTTGGCTCAGCCGCCCGCTCCCGCGCTTTTGGGCGAGGGAGGCCCGCAGCGAGTCGATCGCCACCGAAGCCGCAATGGTCCGCAAATACGCATGCAGCGCCTGCGGCCGGTCCGCGCGAAAGTGCCGCAGCCGGTCGAAATCGCCGGCGCAAAGGACCACGAACACATCCTGCGTGATGTCCTCGATTTCGGCCGCGGTCGGCGTGCGCCAAGGCCGCAGCGTGTGGGCCACCGCCCCCTGGATGAGCGGCTTCGCCGCGCGGATGAAGTCAGTCCATTCGGCTTTGGAATCCAGACAAGCCTGAAGTAGGTCCAGCAGCGGCGCCCGATCGGTAGTCACTGTGAAATGCCACCCATTCTACCGCAAGAGGTGCGATTGTGCGCCATTTTCGGCCCTGAAGCATCGGTGCGGCACGGCAAAATAGAACCATGCCCGAAACGCCTCTGCCTGAGATCATCGAGTTCGCGCTCGCGCTCTCCCGCGAAGCCGGCCAGTTCATTCTTCCCCTCTGGAAGAACGCGACCGTCGATCATAAAGCCGATGGCTCGGAGGTCACCGAGGCGGATCGCGGCGCCGAGCAACTGCTGCGGCAGCGTATCGCCGAGCGCTTCCCGGATCACGCCATCATGGGCGAGGAATTCGGCGGGGAGAGCGCCCGCGATGCCGAGCACCTCTGGCTGCTCGATCCCATCGATGGCACCGCCTCCTTCGCCATCGGCCTGCCGCTGTTCGGCACGCTCATCGGATATCTCCGCCGGGGCGAGCCGCGGGCCGGCATCATCGCCGCGCATGCGCTCGGTGAAACGGTCTATGCGGCGGCCGGCCAGGGCTGCTGGCTGCAGAGCGGCGGCCGCGCGCCGCGCCGCGTGCACACTTCGAAGGTCGGCGATCCGGCCCAGGCCTACATCATCTCGACCGCGATCGAACGCACCGATCTCGACCCGCACTGCCCGCAGTCGCCCGTCCGCCTCTCGCGGCTATACACGCAGGCACGCCGTTTCCGCTGGTCGGGAGACTGCATCAATTACGCGCTGTTGTGCCAGGGCCGCATCGATGTCGCCATCGACCCCCGTATGAATCCCTGGGATATCGCAGCCGTCGCGGTCTGCGTCCGCGAAGCCGGCGGCGTGGTCACATCGCTCGCCGGCGAGCCAGACGTGGTCTGGCAGCCGAATCTGGTGGCCTCAGCCAATCCGGCGCTGCACGCGAAGGTATTGGAGGCGCTCCGGTGAAAGCCGGCTAATCCGCCAGCGGATTGGGCCGGATTTGGAAATGCACCACCTTGGGCATCGTCCCTTTTCCGGTCTCGGCGTGAAACGGCGTGCGCGTGCCCCAGGTGGTCCAGAGGCCCTTCCCTTTCCAGCCGCCTCTGGCATCGTCGATCCGCCCGTCCATGCCCTTGGCGAAGAAGCCCAGCGGATAGGGCACGCGCAGGACCACGAATTTGCCATTCACCAGTGCCATCAGCGAATCCGAGCCGTTGCCCGTGATGATGGGCGTGTTCTTCCCCAATCCCAGCGTGTCGAACTGGTCGACCCATGCGTAGTAGTGCGAGTCCGCGCTCCCTGGATCGGTCACGTTTTTGAAATTCGGACCGGGCGTCTGGTAGAGCGTCCATCCTTCCGGGCAGTGCTGGCCGGTTGCCTGCGGGCCGTTGAGCGGTCCCTTGCATTTGCGGCGGTCGAAGCTCGCAAAGTGGCCGCTCGCCAGCGCCACCCACACGACGTTGTTGCGGTCGATATCCAGGCCGCGCGGCGAAAATCCGGAAACGGAGGCTTTGGGATTGTGGAACGGCACTTCGTAATATTCCGCCAGCGCCGTTTCCGGCGGATGCGTCCCCGGATTCAGCCGCACGATCCCGCCGGGGAAGCCGAGCACGCTGCCCCAGATCATTCCGTCGGTGCCGATCGCGATCCCGTAAAAGGCCGCGTTCAATCGCGTATCGCGCGCCGGGTCCGCGGGTCCGCTCAGGGCGGCTGCCGTGCCGAGGCTTTCGCCGCTCGGCGCAGTCGGCACCCGCTGTTCGGTTTCGAGATAGGGATCGCGCCGGCCGTTGCCGTTGGTGTCCAGGACTAAAGCCGTCCAGCCTTGCGATTTCGCCGCATCGTGGGTCCGGTCCCACATTTTGGTATCGAGCCAGCCGACGACTCCGCCGCCGCCGCCGCTGCTCGTCCACAGCGTATTATTCGCGTCTTCCGCGAACAGCAGGTGGTGCGTCGAAAAGCAGGTGTCGATCATCTCCGTCTTGCCGCTCGCCGGATCGTAGACGGCCAGTTGCCGGCCCGAGCGCTCCACCGGCGTCAGGATCGCGGAAATGAGGCTCGATCCCGCTTTGCAGAAGGCCGGGTTGTTGGCCGCCCGGATGCGCGAGGTGTACCAGAGCCGCCCACGCTGGTCGAACATCGGATTGTGGACCGTGGTGTGGCTGTCCCAGATCGCTTCGTCGCCCCAGATGGGCGAGGACTGCAGCGGCTTCGGCTGGCCCGGCGTGTCCCGGTCGCGGTACGGCACCGCGACCCGCGATGTCGAGTTCAGCACCGGGTCGAGCACCGGAAGATAATCGCGGCTTTCCTCCGGCGACCCGTAGATCGGACCGTCCGCGTTGACGGACGGGTGGCGCTTATCGGTCGAGATCTCGTCGTGCAGATAGGCCTTTTCATCGGCCCAGTCCCATTGCGTGATCACGATGTTGCGCTCGACCCCCTGTGGCCGCGGGGGCGCCGCCTCCGGCAGTTCGCCTTTGGCAATGCGCGTGGTCCAGTCCGCGAACTCCGCCGCCGCGCGCTGCGGGCCCAACTGGTTCAGCCCGCCGACCATCGCATTGCCGGCCTGTCCCGACTGCACGCGCCGCAGCCATGCCTGCGCCGGGGCCATCTCCGCAAAGAGGGCCGGAATGGTGCGCGTGTAGTGATTGCCGAGCTGATGGCAGGACTCGCAGCTGTCGGTCTTCACCAGATGCAGCCATTGGCTCTGCGTCTTGATATTCGGCGAGATGCCGTTGCCGGAAGGGCCGGTGCCCGGAAATTCGCTCTTTTCCGGCACTTTCATCAGGGCGTACCAATAGTTCGCGGGATAAATCTGCGCCGCCGTCCTGGCATCCGGAGCGGCCGGCGGTTTCAGATCGACAGCCTTCCCGGGCTTCGCCTCGACCTTCGGCGAATCCACGAGGCCATACCCGCGCGCCCAGACGGTGTAAGTGGCGGGCGGCAGGTCCGGGATCAGATACCGGCCCCGGTCGTCCGTGACGACTTCTTTGATATACCGGGTCGGCAGATCCGTGGTCTCGGCGATCACCCACACGCCGGCCTCCGGGCCGTTGGCGCTCGTCACCACCCCGCCGATCTCGGTGGGCTTGACTTTGACCGCGCTCGACTGCGCATTCACATCGGTGCGCGGTGCAATCAGCCCCGCCGCAATCACGGCAGCCGCCGCGCCAGGCGCCCATAGGAGCTTCCGCATGGAGTCCTCCAATCGGTGGCTAGTATATATCCCGCGTCGCGCCGCTGGTGGTGCAGGCCCATGGGCGGCACGTCCGCGCAGCCACGGCCCTGCACCACATCCGGCGCGGGCGGTCCACCGCTAGAACGGAGGCGGCTGCGTCAGAAACGGCGTGAAGGTGATGTTCTGGCCGTAAGCGGGATTGATCGAAGTGCACCCCGGCGCGCCCGGCCCTCCAGGGCATCCCCAATAGTTGTTCGTGGCGTCGATGGTGCCGGTGCAGATGGTGGCGTGATCGAACAGGCAAACGTTCGCCACACCGGTCTTTCGGCCGAGCAGACTGTTCTGATGCAGCGCGACCGGCGCCGGCGTGTTGATCGCGACGTCCACATCTTCATTGCTGATGATGTTGCCGGTGATGACCGTGCCGTTGATCGGAGAGCCTCCGCCGCCGCTGTTGAGGTTAATGCCGACGCTGCCGGGAGTAGCGGTATCGTCGAGGTCCGCGAGATTGCCGGCAATATAGTTGCCGATCATTTTGTTGTTGCTCATGTTATCGGCCGGCAGCCCGAACGCGGGACCGACGTGGGTGTGCAGCGCGATGCCGCCCAGCCCGTTGCCGATCAGGAGGTTGTACTGGATCGTGTTGTTCGCGACCGTTCCCGGACCGGCGCCATCCGAAAACAGGCCGACGCCGGACCCGCCGACCTGAACCCCGTTCCCTTGCGAGAGGTTGAACTGGATCGTGTTGCCGATGACCCCGTGGTGCGCCGGAAGGTTCGGCGGGGCGGCGCCGACCGGCGGATGAGACGCCAGCACGATCCCGCATTCCTTCGGATTATTCACGACGGTGTTTTGCGTGATCAGGTTGTTCTGGCTGGCCGCCGTCTCGTCGCTGATGAGCAGGCCGTCGGCGTTCCCGGCAATGTAGTTGCCGGATACCGTGCTGTTGGAGGTGCCGATCAGGTGAATGGCCCCGCCGCAGTCGCCGGTCTCATCCGTCTCGTAAGCCGGCTGGCCGGGGCACCCTGTCAACTGCCCGGTGAAGTTGATCCCCGGACTGGCGTCGTTATTGATCACCTGGTTGTTGCTGATGGTGACGTTGTTGGCGCTGACCGCCAGGATACCCTCGAAGAGAGCATTCTCGACGGTGAACCCGCTGACCGTGACGTTGCTGAGACCGGGATGATTGTAGCCGTCGATGAGCACCCCATTCGGGTGCCCCGTCGCATCGATGGTGGACCCGCCGCCGCCCGCTCCGTTGAGTGCGAGCGGTATGCCGATCACCACACCCTCCTTATAAATACCGCGCGCCACGTTGATGACATCGCCGGCCGAGGCGTGATTCACGGCGGATTGAATACTGGCGTAACACCCGCCTGCACCGGCGGGGTTGACGCAAAGGGTGGCAGAGTTAGCCGGAGTCGAGAGGGCCGGTACGAGCACCGCAGCACCGGCCGTCAACAGGCAGCCCAGACGGAAAAACGTGTCCATGACACCTCCTTGGCACGGGATTATGTCACAGCAGCCGGACCGTTTACCCTAAGCACTATCACTTACAGCGACCGCAAAAAGTTGATCAAATCCTGCTGATCCTTCGGCTTCAGCTTGCGAAAGCGTTCGACCACCTGACTCGCCTCGCTCCCGGGACTGCGGTGATCGTCGATCGCCTCCAGCAGGTTGTTGGTGCGCCCGTCATGAAGAAACCAGATCCGCTGCCCCACGCCCCAGAGCGGAGCCGTGCGAAACTCATCCGGACCCGCCGCGCCTTGCGTAATGCCGTCCGCCAGTCCCTTGCCCATGTGGTGGATCAGCAGATCGGAGTAGAGATTCGCCGTCTGGCTGGAGAGCGCGGCGCTCGGCCCAGGTCCGCCGCCGCTTGCGACTCTTGGAGCCGTGGTCATCGAAGGCGTGTGGCAATGGGCGCAGCCCACCCGTACGAAAATGGCCCGTCCCATCTGCGTCGAGGGCGTCTCCGGCGCGGGCGTGGGCGGCGCCAGCATGCGCATGAAATTGGCGAACGCCTCGATATCGGAAACCACCGCCGTACCGGAGTTAGAAGCGGCCGTGAAGTTGAGCGTGTCTTCGGGCGTGGCGTTCAACACGCATCCCGCGGACTCATCGCGCTCCTGAGGAAACAGTTGATTCGTGACCCCCATCTCCACGTTGTACGCCTCGGCCGCGAAGATCAGCAGGGACTTGTTTTGCGCCTTCCAGCCGAACCGGGTGATGGTCCCGTCGTTGGCGCTGAGGTTCACGTTGCCGCTGAGGTGCGCATTCGGCCGGCCTCCGATGCCCAATTGCGATTTCACCGCGATATTGGCCCGCATATTCGCCAGGATCTCGGAATCGGGTATCGCCTCGATCAGTCCCGCGCCGAACATGGGAGTCGGAATCCGGAACGTGAGGTTCGGATTTCCGCCCTGGCCGGTGATCGGGTTGCCGGCGGGCACGAAGGTGGGCTGGTCGATGTTGCACCCCGCGGCGTCGCGGCGTCCGCTGATCACAAAAATCGCATGCACCTCGCCATCGGGCGCTCCGTTCGTTCCGCGCTTGAAGCGAGCCTCGCGGACCGGGCCTCGCGGCGTGATGAACCACGGAACGATGTTCCTTGCCCCATTTGCCGTGGACAGGGGAATCAGCGGATTTGCCGCCGGGCTCGATCCGCCCCCGGCCGGCTGCGCATGGCAGGAGAGGCATTGGTCGGCGTTGAACCGCGGCCCGAGTCCATTGTTCTGCCCGCCCGTGACGGTCTCGATCTCTGCGAACCGGGCGCGCCCATCCTCGAAGTACGCCGATTCGGCCGCGCTCAAACCTTTCAGTGGGCCGCCGGCCCCCGCCGCGCCGGTGCGAACGCCCGGATCCACGGCCTTTTTCTGCGCCTGCGCGATTCCCGAAACCGCCGCCAAGTAAGCGCCCAGCACCCCCAGAACCAGCCTTTGCCGCGTTGGCATAGCCATCCCCCTTCTTCGCGCCGCGCCAATTCACCGGGCGGCGGGGGGCTTCGCCGGCAAACAGGCGTCGCGAGTCCAGTCATCCTATCAGATCGCCATCCGGCCAGCCGGCGCAGATGCGCGCGGGCGCACAAAAACATCCGCAACTTTCTCATTCCCGGCGGGTTCGCCAAGCATACACGTTTGGCGATATGCTGCCAGATAGCGGCATCGCCGCCAGGAGGGACCTGTATGGAGAACCGGAAGCCCTGTTCCTGCCCAGGGCCGCGTTACCTCACCGCTTTCGGAAGGCGCAGCTTCATTCAGGTCGGGATGCTCGGTGGCCTCGGGCTCAGCCTGCCCGAGTTATTCCGCGCTACCGCGCGCGCCAGCGTCGTCCGCCCGGCAACGGGCGGCGTCAACCGCCCCGAAGGCCCCGCCAAGAGCGTGATTCAGATCATTCTCCCCGGCGGCCTGGCGCACCAGGAATCGTGGGATCCCAAGCCCGAAGCGCCCATCGAATACCGCGGCCCGCTCGGCGTCGTGAAGACGAAAATCCCCGGCATCGTGTTGAGCGAGAACCTCGCGCGCACCGCCCAAATCGCCGATAAGATCACCATCGTTCGCTCCATCACCGGCCGGATTCCCGATCACGCCCAGGCCACCTACCAGATGTTCACCGGCTATCTGCCGACGCCCGCGATCCAGCATCCCAGCCTCGGCGCCGTGGTTTCCAACCAGTTCGGCCCGCGGAAGAACCTGCCGGCCTATGTCGGCGTCCCCAATGTGCCGCCGGCCGCCGGGACCGGCTATCTCAGCTCCAAGTTCGGCGCGTTCGAGCTCGGCGGCGATCCCGGCCGCAACAACTTCCAGGTGCGCGATATCGCCTTGCCCAAAGGCATCGACGAAGCGCGCTTCGAGCGCCGCCGCACGGCGCGCGAAGCCATCGAGGACCACTTCCGACAGGCGGAAGCCAACCCCGCCGAGCTCGACGCCATGGACGAGTTCTACCAACAGGCGTACAAGCTCATCAGCTCGCCCGAAGCGCGCCGCGCCTTTTCGCTCGAAGGCGAGCCGGAGTCGATGACCAAACTCTACGGCGAATACCGCAATCCGCGCGGCGGCGGCATCATTTCCGTGGGCCGCCAGTTGATGCTGGCGCGCCGGCTCGTCGAGGCCGGCGTCCGCCTCGTCACGGTCATGTACAACGGCACCGACGGCTGGGACAATCACCTCCGCATCAAGGATGCCGTGGCCAACGGCATGCCGGCGTTCGACCACGCCTTCGCCGGTCTGATCGCCGATCTCGATCAGCGGGGCCTGCTCGATTCCACCCTCGTCATGGTCACGTCCGAATTCGGCCGAACGCCGAAAATCAACGAGAATGCCGGCCGCGACCACTGGGCGCGCGTCTACTCCTACGCCGCGGCTGGCGGCGGCATCGCTCGCGGCGCGATCTACGGCGCATCCAACGCCACCGCCAGCGAGCCCGACGAGAATCCCGTCAGCGTCGAGGACTTCCTCGCCACCGTCTACCACCAGCTCGGCATCGATTCCACCGATCGCCTGCTCGCGCCGGGCGGAAGGCCCATCGACATCGTGCGCGACGGCAAGGTGGTGCAAGGGCTGCTGGCGTGAAACGCCCTACCGCACCGCAGAGACACAGAGACCGCGGAGAGCACCTCCCTCAATGGTTTTCTCTGCGTTTCCTCTGCGCTCTCTGCGTCTCCGCGGTGAATGCCCTTCTCCCGCTCCACGCCGACACCCGCTACATGATCGATTACCTGCTGCCTCGCGGCGGCAGCCGCGGCGCGACGGTCGAAGTCGAATTCCATGGTGTGTCCCTCGAGAACCCGCGCGAGGTGCTGTTCTACGGGCCCGGCATCACCGCGTCAGACTTCGTTCCTTACGCCAAGCCGGGCGACGGCTTCAAGGTCAAGTTTCACATCGCCGCCGATTGCCCGATCGGCGAGCACGTTCTCCGCGTCCGCACCGCCACAGCTCTGAGCGATGCCGTGACATTCTGGGTGAGCCGCTTCCCCACGATTTACGAGTGGGAAGACAAGATCGGCCAGAACGACACCATCGACCGCGCCAAGCCGATCCCCATGAACGTCACGGTGGAAGGCCAGATCCTCCCCGGCCCGGACATGGATATCGACATGTACCGCGTCGAAGCGCGGCAGGGCCAGCGGATCTCGGTTGAAGTCGAAGCCGCGCGCCTCGGCACGCTCCACTTCGGCGGCGAAAACGATCTGGCTGTCCGCGTCCTCGATGCCGCGGGCGCAGAGATCGCCCGCAACGACGATAGCGCGCTCTACGTTCAGGATCCCGTTCTCTCGGTCCTCGCCCCGCGCGCCGGCCCGTACTTCATCGAAATCCGGCAGCAGATCTACGACCCGCCGCGGCAGGCCTGGTACCGCGCGCACATCGGCGATTTCTCGCGCCCCACCGCGATTTTCCCCGCGGGCGGACCGGCCGGCGGCACGATCGAAGCCAAAATCCTCGGCGATCCCGCGGGCGAGCGCACCGAATCCATCGCCCTTCCGGCCCGGCCCGGCAATTTCGAATATTTCGGCGATGCCCCTTCCGCGAATCTGCTGCGGGTCGCCCCCTACCCGAACGTGCTTTACACCCAGGAGAATACGCCCGCGCAGCTCCCTGCCGCGCTCAACGGCATCCTGGCGAAGCCAGGCGAAGTCCACACGTATCGCTTCGCTGCCAAAAAGGGCCAGGAGTGGCACATTCAAGTGTTTTCCCGGACCCTCGGCGCGCCGGTCGATCCCAAGATTTGGGTTCGTTCCGTAAATTCGCCGCGCCACATCCTCGACGCCGATGACGCCCGCCTGCAGGATCTCGGCCTGCCCTCTGCACGCGGCAATTGGCACATCAAGGACCAGCTCGATCCCGTCGCCGTGTTCAAGCCGCCCGCCGACGGCGACTACATCCTGGGCATCGAGGACTCGCGCGGGCTCGGCGGCCCCGACCACGTCTATCGCATCGAAATCGAGCCCGTCCGCAACACCGTCTACACCCACATCACCGCGCCCGATGGCTACCAGATCCCGCGCCTGACGGGGCTGATCATCCCCCGCGGCAGCCGCTGGACCGTGGACGTGCAGCTCGCGCCCGGCCTCGGCAGCAGTTTGAATGCCGAGCTCGAGCTCGAAGCCCGCGGCCTGCCCAAAGGCGTCACCATGATCGCCCCCCGCTACGGCAAGGGCGTCAATCGTCTGCCGGTCCAATTCGTCGCGGATGCCGATGCCGCGCCCCAAGCCGCCCTCATCGAAATCCTGGCCCGGCCCGTGGACCGCAAGACGCCGCTCGAATCGGCTTCGCGCCAGGCGTTCGCGCTGACCAACCGGCCCGGCGAGCTGCCCTGGCATTTCGTATTCCTCGATCGCTACGCGCTCGCCGTCACCGATCCGCCGCCGTTCGATATCGCGCTCGACGCCCCCGCGACCGCCCTCGCTCAAAACGGCGAGCTGCTCCTGCACGCGAAAATCATCCGCCACGGAGATTTCAAAGGCCCGGTCGAAATCCAAACGGATTGGGTTCCGCCCGGGGTGCAGAAGGAAGGCACGGTCACCATTCCCGCCGGCAAGGACGAAGCGCAATTTCATCTCCAGGCGGACGCCAAGGCCGCACCCGGCGTCTACCGCATTGCGATGAATGCTTCCACCAGCGGCGTGGGCGATGCCTACAGCGGCGTCGGCCGCATCCGCGTCTCGTCGCCATTCGTCGAACTGCGCATCGTGGAGCCATATCTGACCGTCGATCTCCAGCGGACCTCCGTCGAGCGCGGCCGCCAGGCCGAGCTGATCGGCGTCCTGAAGCAGAACCATCCGTTCGAGGGCACGGCCACCGTCCGGCTCCAGCAACTCCCCCGAGGCGTCACCATGCTCGATCCCGCGCCGCAGATTTCGTCGACGGATAAGCAGGTCGTCTTCCACATCGCCGCCGATCCCGATGCGCTCGCCGGCCTTTACAAGAACATCCGGTGCGAGGTCACCTTTATGGAAAACGGCCAGCCGCTGCGCCAGCATACCGGCTCCGGCATCCTGCGCGTGGACGCGCCCCGCACCGCCGAGGTGGCAAAATGAGGCGCGCGCTGCTCCTGTCTCCTGTCTTCTGTCTTCTGCTTTCCGCCGCGACCATTCCGCCGCCGCCCAAGCCGCCGTCCTTCCGTCTCGACGTCGAACCCGTCCTGTTCCGCGCCGGCTGCAACAGCGGCGGCTGCCACGGCGCCGCCGCGGGCAAAGATGGCTTCCATCTCTCGTTGTTCGGCTACGACCCCGAGGGTGACTACTACCGCCTCACCCGGCAGATCTTCGGCCGCCGCATCGACCTCGCCGCACCCGCCCAGAGCCTCATGCTGCTCAAGGCCACCGGCATGGTGCCGCATTCCGGCGGGCGGCGCTTCCCCAAGGACTCTGCGTATTACACCACGCTCCTGCGCTGGATCGAGGCCGGCGCCCCGGACGATCCCGCCGGCGTCCCGCAGGTCACCGGCCTTTCGCTCGTTCCGGACAAAGTCGTCTTCAACCCCAAGGACAAGCCCAAGCCGCTGCAGGTGATCGCCAAGTATTCCGACGGCAGCACCCGCGTCGTGAATCAGCTCGCGCTGTATCTCACGAACAATCCCGGAACTGCCGCCATCAGCGATGCCGGCGTCGTCACGCCCGGCAAGCGCGGCGATACCTTCGTCTTCGCCCGCTTCGCCAAGTTCACCACCGGCGCGGAAATCATCGTGCTGCCGCCCGGCCGGTTCAAATGGCCCAAGCTCGCCTCGAACAATTACATCGACGACCTCGTCTACGCCAAGCTCAAGAACCTGCGCATCGTTCCGAGCGCGCTCTGCTCGGACGAGGAGTTCCTCCGCCGCGCCTCGCTCGACCTCACCGGCACGCTCCCAACGCCCGAACAATACGACCGCTTCCTCCGCGACCATGACCGCGAGAAGCGCGCCAGGCTGATCGATGCGCTCATGGCGCGTGACGAATTCGCCGATCTCTGGGCGACTTACTGGGCCGAAGTCCTGAAGGTCCGCAGCGATAATAACTCCGCCTTCGGCACCGACCGCAAAGCCGCGTACGAATACTACGAGTGGATTCGCGCCGCCATGAAGAGCGATATGCCGCTCGACCGCTTCGTGCGCGCCCAGGTGGCCGCCACCGGCAGCAATCTCCAAAACCCCGCGGTCAACCTCTACACCATGCTGCCGCAGGGCCAGTACGACGCCAAGGCCGTGGCGCAGGATGTCGCGCAGCTCTTCACGGGCATCCGCGTACAGTGCGCGCAGTGCCACAACCACCCCTTCGACCGCTGGACCCAGGACGATTACTACGGCTTCGTCAGCTTCTTTACGGGCGTTACGCGCAAGATGGCGTCCGAGGAGCGCGAATTCTGGATTTCCGATAATCCCAACGCCGCGCCCGCCAAGCACCTGCTCACCGGCCAGACCGTGCCGGCGCGCTTTTTGGGCGGCGAGGCGCCGGATGTAAAAGGCAAAGACCCGCGCCAGGCGCTCGCCCAATGGCTGACTTCGCCCGACAACGCGCTCTTCCGCCAGAACCTCGCCAACCGCATCTGGGCGCATTTCTTCGGCCGCGGCATCGTCGAGCCGGTCGACGATGTCCGCATCTCCAACCCGCCCTCCAACCGCGAGCTGCTGGAATCCCTCGGCCGCCATCTTGCCGATTACGGTTTCGACGCGCGCCGGCTCATCCGCGATATCTGCCTCTCCCGCACTTACCAGCTTTCCGCCGTCCCCAACGCCACCAACCGCGACGACGAGACGCAGTTTTCCCACGCCCGTCTGCGCCGCATCCGCGCCGACGTGCTGCTCGATGCCATCTCCGAGGTCACCGCCACCCCGACCAACTTCAACGAAACCCCGCGCGGCTGGCGCGCCGTGCAGCTCTTCGAAGGCCTCAACCGCTCGAATAACTATTTCCTCAAGACGTTCGGCCTTTGCCCGCGCGAATCCGTCAACGTTTCGGAAACGCGCCTCGAGCCCACCTTGGCGCAGGCCCTTCACCTGCTGAACGGCGACACCATCGAGGGCAAGCTCGCGCGCAGCGCCGTGATTTCGCGCGAAATTCAGGCCGGCCGCAAGCCCGAGGCCATCCTCGACGAACTCTACATCCGCGCCTTGGCGCGCAAGCCATCGGACGCAGAGCGAAAGAAACTGCTCCCGCTCCTCACGGCCGACCCCAAGGACCGCAAACCCTACGACGACGTATTATGGGCGCTGCTCAACTCCACCGAGTTTTCCTTCAACCATTGATGACTCCGCGCCTCCTCTGTGTCCTCTGTGTCTCTGCGGTGAGCGCCTTCGCCGCCCATCCCAACTACGACGATGACGTCCGTCCGCTGTTGGCGCGCCGCTGCTTCGGATGCCACAACGCGAGCGAGATGCGCTCGGGCCTCAGTCTCGAGTCCTACGCGGCGGTCCTGCGGGGCGGGGCATCGGGCAATGATGTCGTGCCCGGCCGTCCCGGCGCCAGCCTTCTGCTCAAAGCCGTGATGCGGGAAGAAGGCGCGCCGCAGATGCCCCTCGGCCTCCCCAAGCTCCCCGAATCCGAAATCGCAACCATCCGCGACTGGATCGCCGCGGGCCTGCCCGAAAACGACGCCAGCGCCATTAAAGCCCCGGCCGGCCCCTCGGCTGCGTACACGCCGTCGAACCTGAATCGTCCCGCCGGCCCGCCCGCGATGCCCGAATCGCTTCCGCCCGTGGATCTCCCGGAACCCGCGCGCGCCAATCCCGTGACCGCGCTGGCCGCGAGCCCCTGGGCGCCGTTGCTCGCCATCGCCGGGCACGAGCGCATCTATCTCTTCAACCTGGAGACGCGCGCCGCCGCGGGCCAACTCGCGTTTCCCGAGGGCATCCCGTACTCGCTGCGCTTCAGCCGCAATGGCGATCTGCTGCTCGCGGCTGGCGGCCGCGGCGTGCAGTCCGGCAATGCGGTGCTCTACGACGTGCGCACGGGCAAGCGGCTCGCCACCGCGGGCAACGAGCGCGACATCGTGCTCGCCGCCGATCTCAGCCCCGATGGCAAGCGCATCGCCCTCGGCGGGCCCGGCAAAATCGTCAGGGTCTTCTCGGTGCCCGACGGCAAGCTGCTCTACGAGTGCAAGAAGCACACCGATTGGATCACCGCGCTCGAATTCTCGCCCGATGGCTCGCGCCTCGCCACCGGCGACCGCGCGGGCGGTGTCCTGCTCTGGGAGAGCGCCACCGGCGCCGCGGCCGGAGCGCTCGCCGAGCACAAGGACGCCATCAC
>Ga0070739_10004256_pt1 | contig 17091 bp, 16 predicted proteins | sample Coa_R1_7_FD_66445 | JGI IMG/M metagenome (GOLD analysis project Ga0070739, IMG submission 66445) | Surface soil microbial communities from Centralia Pennsylvania, which are recovering from an underground coalmine fire - Coalmine... | ecosystem: Environmental > Terrestrial > Soil > Unclassified ... | reverse complement strand
ATGCGGTCGGCGCGCCCGGAGATGCCGCGCGACGGAGCGTAGAGGAGGCGCTCTTGCAGCAACGCGGCGGTCGCGCCGTCCCCCCACTGCTCCTCGCAACGGGCGACGATACCGGCCGCCGCGGCGAGCGGCGCCGTGTGCAGCTTCTTCGGGCCGGTCTTGGGCCGGTCGAGCAGGAGGTACGGAAAGTCGCTGGTCCAGGAGCGGCGCACGCCGTCGAGGTAGGCGGCGCGCGCCGCGTCCGGGTCGGCGCTGCGCAGGAAGGCGACGGCGGCGTCGCGGTAGCCGGCGTGGATCGCCTTGCCGCGGGTGAAGGTCGGTTCGGCGCGATCGCGCAGCACGTCGCGGCCGATACCGACAAAATGCTCGTAGAAGCTGGCGAGGGGACAGCCGTAGATCGTTTCGAGCATGCCGCCGGTCGCCGCGTATTCGGGCGCGATGATGAACTTGAGGAGCACCGTCATGGGGCGACCGCTCGCCGTGATCGCGCGGACGGCGCGCAGCAATTGCAGACGTGCCCGCAGCGGCCGCTCGGCCCGCTCCAGCCCTTCGAAGAGGCGGGCGAGCGTCAGGAAGTAGTGCGAGAAGCGGGTGCCGCGAGCGCCGGGATACCACTCCCGCGTGAAGACCCAGGCCGTGCCGAGATCCTGCCCGTCGTCCGCCGCCAGGCGCAGGCAGAGCTTCGAGGGACCGGAGCGGGCGGCGACGCGCGTCGCCACGACCGGCACGTCGAGCCAGACCGGCTCACCCGGCGCGGCGGCGAGCGCGGCGCGGGCCGCCTCGGGATCGGATGGCACGCCACTCACGTCGCCACCTCCTCCGCCTCGGGCTCGGGCGCGCCGTGGAAGGGGATGAAGGCGAAGCGCGCGGTCGCGGCGAGCGGCTCGGCCGCGCCGTCGGCGCCGGCCAGGGCGGAGGCGATCGCGAGGAGCACGTCCGCGGCGCGCGGCGACTCGGCGCCATCCTCCGTGGCGGCGTCGGGACCGTCCGCGAGTGGCCGGAAGACGGCGCGCGCCGACGCGACGAGTCCGGCGAGGGCGGGGTCGGTATCGGGCGCCGGCGCGTCCGCGTCGCGCCGGTCCCAGGCCCGCAGCACCCAGGCCAGCGCCGACTCGTCGGCCCCGGCGCGCAGAGCCAGCCTCCCACGCAGCAAGGCCCAGGCCCTCCACGTCGCGGCATCGGTCGCGGCCTCCCGCCAAGCGGCGAGCAAGCGGGCGACCTCCGCCTCGTCGTGGTCGCGCTCGGCGCCTGGCAGGACGTCGGCGCGAGCGAGGAAACCGCGCGCGGCGACCTCCTCGCCGCGTAGCCGCTCGCCCGGCGGCGTGAAAACGACCGCCCGCGCCACGCCCGCGAGCGCGCGGATGGCCCCGATCCGCTGCTGGCGCGCCGGCGCCCGCGCCGCGCCGGCCGCGATCGCCAGCTCACGGCGGACGGTGTCGAAGCCCCAGCCGCTCAGCGCCTGGATGGCGCGCTGCAGCGCCTCCTCCGCCCGATCCTCGCTCGGGTTGACGCGGCCATCCCCGGTGGCGAGGAGCGCGCCTTCGCGGTCCGCGGCGAGGAGGCGGGCCAAGGTCTTGGCGGCGCGGGCGCCGGCCGGCCCTTTCAAGACGGGATCGAGCCCGGCAAACCGCTGCCGCGCCAGCGTCCGCCGCTCGCCGGCGACGAGCTCGATGAAGGCGTCGGCCTCGGCGTCGGACCAGCCGGCGTCTGTCGTGGCATGCTCGAAGTCCACCGGTCGCCTCCTACCGGCCAACCGTCGCCATCATGCGGGGCGGCGTCAGTATCGGCCAGTGGCGCGGCGGATGGCAACTGCCATGCTACGCTGATGGCGACGCCCAATGCGGGCGGAAGGCCGCGAGACGGGAGGGGGTAAGATGGCCCGATGGGACAAGGAGGTGCGGCGGTTGCCGGCCGATCACGGCTGGGAGGCGGCGCCCGGCTACTGCATCTTCGTCATGGACCGCGGCGCGGCCCGCTTCGACTACCCGGACGATTGGGTCTTCCAGCCCGACGACGACGGGCTCAAGATTTACGACCGCACCCCGCCCGACGACAACTGCCGGCTCCAGGTCTCGCTCCTCCGCCTGCGGCCGGAGGTTGGTCCGGTGGATTGGAGCGGTCTGTCGCTGCCCGATCTCCTCCTCAACGCCGTGCGAGAGGAAGGCGAGGCGCCGATCTCGCGCCAGCGCGTGCGCGAAATCAAGCGGTCCGATCTCGATCTGGTCTGGCTGGAAAATCGCTACCTCGATCCCAACGAGCATCGCCCGGCCCGCACGCGCGTCTGCCTGGCGCGGGGCGCGAACATCCACTGCCTGCTCACGCTCGACTTCTGGGCCGACGACGCGGCGCGCCTGGGTCCGATCTGGGATCACATCCTGGCATCGCTGCGGCTTGGGGAGTTCGTCGCCGATCCGGCGCACGGGCCGGACCGCCGGCGCTCGCGCGAGACGCTCCACTGAGTGAAGGTGTTGGGAAAGGACGGCGGAGATGCCGGCGCGCGGGGCGTGGGTCTTCGATCCCGACTACGGTGGCGTCAAGATTCCGGAGGCGGTCAAGCAGCGCACCGAGCACCGCATCCGCCGCGTCGCGGCGGAGGAGTTTGCCGGCCGCTACACCCGGCTCGACATCCGCTTCCGCGGTCAGTTTTGCTACGTGGACGCGTATGCCGAGCCGGACGTGACGCCCAACTGGCCGCCGCCGGACTGGCCGGAGACGCGCGAGGAGTACGTCGCCCGGCTGCGCGCGACACCGACCAAGCTCTGCCGCCTGCGCTACTTCGGGGACGAGGAGCGCTGGGGGTTCGCCTTCTACACCTACAGCAACGATCGCTACGAGTCGTCGGTCTACCCCAGCGGCGATTTCTTAGGGCCACCGGAGGAGGCGTTCCGCACCGCGGCCGGGGTGTATCTGTAGCTGCGCGCCGTCTCGGGCCGGGTGCATGGCCCGCGCCCAAAGCTTTGGTCGGTTGGTTAGCTGATATAATGGCTAAACCAAGACCCGACGCGGCGGACGGTGCATCGGTCGGTCGAGCGCACACGGCGGGAGCAACGACATGGTAACGGCGATTTCCGCGACCGAGGCGAAGAACAGGTTTGGCGCCGTGCTCGATCGCGTGGCCGAGGGTGGCGACGAGATCATCGTCGAGCGGCAGGGCAAGCCCCAGGCCGCGATCATCTCCATCGCGGACTTCGAGGACTTCCAGCACCTGCGCGAGCAGCGGCGGCGGCAGGAGGCGGTGGAGACGATACGGAGGGTTCGCGCGCAAGTGCGGGCGCGCAACCTCGATTTGACCGACGAGGAAGCGGAGGCGATCGCGGATTCCGTCACCCGCGACGCGGTCAACGCGTTGATCGCCAAGGGAGCGATTCGGTTCGAGGACGAGTGAGGGGCCGCGATGCGGGTGCTGCTCGATGCGAACGTGCTCCTCAGCTATCTCTTGGCGCCTGATGTACCTGGGACGATCCAAACCATCGTTGAGGCGGCCCTCGGCGGTCGGTTTGACGTGCTCCTCCCTGAGGAGCTTCTCAATGAGACGCTCGCGGCGGTCCAGCGCAAGCCTTCCCTCCGCGAACGGATCAGCGTAGCCGAGGCGAATGCCCTTATCATGGAGTTGCGCGCGGTGGCCGAGCTGCTCCCCCGCGTCGATGCTCCATTGCCGCGCATCGCGCGCGATCCCAAGGACGACTACCTGATCGCGCAGGCGCTCCTCGGCCGCGCCGATATCCTGGTCAGCGGGGATCGGGATCTGCTGGCGCTCGCGGATCTCGTCTTGCCGCTCAAGATCGTGCACCCCGCCGATTTTGCCCGCATGCTCTCCTCGCCGGAGGCGGGCAGCCCGGATTAGCGACCTCGCCCGCACGAGCAGCCGAATCATCCCGCCCTACAATCCGATGCGCGAACGGAACGGCGGCGTCCCGCGCACGCCGAGCCGGACGCGGAAGAGGGCACCGGCCCCCGCGCCCTCGGTCGCCTTGTCGTTGCCGCCGGCGGTCGTCAAGTAGGCGTCCGTCCAATCCGGCCCGCCGAAGGTGACGCTGGAGACCTTCTTCGCGGGAAAAGGGACGCGGCGTTCGAGCGACCCGCCCGGCGCGTAGCGATAGAGGGCGCCGCCGTCCCAGCGCGCCGACCAGACGTGCCCCTCGGCATCCACCGCCATCCCGTCCGGCACGCCCTCATCCGGCGGCGTCGTGACGAAGGTTCGCCGGTTGCTGAGGGTGCCGCTGGCCCGGTCGTAATCGAAGCGGTAGATCGTGCGCCGGTTCGACTCGGTGTGGTACACGCCGGTCAGATCGGGCGTGAAGCCCATGCCGTTCGAGACGTCAATGCCGTCCAAGACGTGGGTGAGGGTGCCGTCCGGGTCGAGGCGGTAGAGCCGGCCGAGACGCTCCGGCGTCGGCATCGTGCCACAGAAGACGCGGCCCTCCGGGTCGGCGATCACGTCGTTGAAGCGGGATGCGCGCTCGTCCGGGATCTCCGGCAGGATGGTGCGCAGCTCGCCGCTCCGCCAGGTCTTGATCGCGCCGCGGGTCATGAAGAGGAGGAGGGCGCCGTCCGCCTGAATCGTGAAGCCGCCGACGGCGTCGCCGGCGTAGACCTGCTCGTGCCGACCGCTGGCCGGGTCGTAGCGGAAGATGCGCCCGCGCGGGATATCCACCCAGTAGAGGCGTTGCTCGTCCTCGTGCCAGAGCGGCCCTTCGCCCGTGACGCAGGCGTAGTCGGCGATCAACTCCGGTTGCGGCGTCGGATTCACCACATCATCCTCCCTTCGCGTCCCCGCGGTGGCGGCGTCCCTTCCCCATCCGCCGCGGAAACTGGCCGGCTATTCTAGGGGATCGCCGCTCCCAACCCGCGCCGCCGGTCCGGATGTCGCAGTCGGCATCGCGATGGTCAGCGGCTGGTTGTAGCGCTCGAAGGTCGTCACCGCGACGATGCCGCCGGCACGCGTCTGGATCGAGCAGGGCAGGCGATCGGCGCCGACGGCGATGGCGACGTCCACCGGCTCGCCGGTGCTCGTGGTGGTGACGGCGGAGTAGATCGTGCAGGCGCGGCCGGCAACGCGGCTCGTTCCGGCGTCCTTCAGTGGTTGCGCCTGGATGCCGGTCGGGATGCGGGCGAAGGGGGCATCGCCGGCGGCGTCGAGGCTGGCGACTTGCTGCGCCAGCGGCGTGGTCGGATCGAGCTTGGCGCGGTCGAGCTCGCTCCACGCTCCCGGCAAGGTACCGCGGCCGGAGGCGGCGGGGCGATATTGGCGGGCGAACACGCGCGTGCCGACCGCCACCAACTCGAACACTGGCTGCCCGTTGACGACGACGACACGATGCTTGCGATCCCCGCGGATGACGTCGTCGCTCATGGTGACGACGACGCGCGTGCCGGGGTGCAGACCGGCGATCGGCGTGGCGATCGCGCCGGCGAGGTCGCGTAACCCGGGAATGGCGGCCTCGGCGCTGCCGAGGCTCTGCGCGCTGGCGAACGTCGAGCGGTAGGTCCGCACGCCGGCCCAGGCGGTGACGACTTCCTGGGACAATGCGCCGGCCGTTGGGCCGTTTGGCGCCGGCGCGTGCGTCGCCGCTGGAACGGTCGGGCGCGGCACCGGGTGCAGGGCCGCGGTCGGCGTCGGGGGCGGGCTTCCGCTCTTGCCGCAGGCGACGAGCGCCAGCGCGAGGAGGACGACCGCGCCCGCCACCCGCGCGCCGCGCCCTGCGTCCGCCATCCGCCCCTTCTGCACCGATCGCCCCCTCCCTCGCGCGGCCCGGCTCGCGCGAGGGCAAAGCCTACCAAACGGGAGACGGGGTTGGGCCGGAGCTCGCGGTGCGTCGCGGCACACCCTCTGCGGCAGAAGGGCGCGATTGTCCGGCACGCTTCGCCGGACGTGAAGCAGAGGAGGTTGGGACGGGATGGTCAGTCTCGGTTTGCTGGTGCTCCGCGTCGTCATCGGCGGCATCTTCGCGATCCACGGCTACCCCAAGATCTTCGGCGGTCCCGGCAAGGGCAAGGACGTGCCACCGGAGGTGACGAACCTCCTGGGCGAGGGTTTTGCCCAGAGCATGGACAACGGCGGCATCCAGAACACCGCGAACTTTTTGCAGGGCATCGACATCCCCTACCCCCAGATGGCGGCGATCGCGCTGGCCGCGACCGAGCTCGGCGGGGGGCTGGCGCTGATTCTCGGCTGGCAGACGCGGCTGGCGGCGCTGGCGCTGACCTTCAGCCAGCTCGTCGCGGTCGAGAAGGTGCACGGCAAGCAAGGGCTCGTCGCCCCCGGCGGCTACGAGCGCAACGCCGCCCTCACCGCCGCCACCGTCTGCCTGGCCCTGGCCGGTCCCGGCGCCATCGCGCTCGACTAGGCGTTGGGCGTTGGGCGCTCGGCGTTGGGCGTCAGGAAGCCGGCGAAAGGCCGCGTGGCATAGAACATGCGTTCTTTCGTGGGCGCGCCGGGGCATTGGCCCCTAACGCCTACCGCCCAACGCCTGTCGCCTGGGAGGATGCGATGTCGGTCCAAGAGATCCGCCAGAGTCCGATGATGAGCCACCTGCTCGACGCGATGCAGCAAGGAAAGGATATCGGCCATTACGGCCGCCTCTCCTTCGCCATGGTGGCGCAGTACTTCATGAAGCCGGACGAGCTGGTCAAGTGGCTCGAAAAGGGCGGCGCCAGCGCCGAGGATGCGAAGGCGCTCGTCGCCGGTGTCGAGGAGCGGGGGTACAACCCGCCGTCGCGCGGCCAGATCCTCGCCTGGCAAAAGCAGCAGGAGTTCCAGATCTGCCCCAACCCGGACGACCCGAACGCCTGCAACGTCTATCAGGAGCTGAGCTTCCCGGACAGCGTCTACCAAAATATCAAGGAGTACCGGGAGGAGCAGTTCAACGCCGATCTCGCCGGCACCACCAACCCGCCCGGGAACGGCTAACGCACGCTGCGCGCTCCGGCTGTTGACCAGTCGCTTGTCACGCCCAATATCGCTGTCATTGCGAGCGGCGCGCGAGGAATCTCGGCCCTTTCCCTGTCCTTCCGACCTCGCAGGCGAGGAATCTCGGCGGCCAAGGCGGCGGCCGAGATTCCTCGCTCAACGCTCGGAATGACAGGAACAGGGGGCGGAATGACAGGAAGTAGGGTCGGAATGACAGGTGGAAGGTGGAGGCCGTGTCGGGGCGCAGCATGCAAGCGTCCCGACACGGCCGCTTCGGCGGGCAACGCGGCCGCTGGCTAGGCGCGCCCTACCGGCACCCCCGTCTGCCGGCCGGTCCTGCCCTTGGGACGCGGACCCCAGCGCCCATCCCCCATCCCCTATCCCCTATCCCCGACCCCCCGCGCGGTGCTACCATCCCGGCGGTCAAACGGCGGGACGCGGAGGGGACACGAGGTGGCGGCACGGAACGACGGGCAGGGACGGGCAGACGGTGAGCGACGGCTGGCGCTGAGCTTCGACGTCGGCGGGACCTTCACCGACTTCACGTTGGTGGACCTCGACAGCGGGCGCGTCGTCGCCGAGCACAAGACGCTGACCGATCCCGCCGATCCCGTCGCCTCCTCGCTCGCCGGCTTCCGCGACATGGTGGCCGCCGGTCACCTCCAGCCGGCGGAGCTGGGGCTCGTCGTCCACGCCACGACGCTCGTCACCAACACCATCATCGAGCGCACCGGCGCCGACACCGCCCTCCTCACCACCGCCGGTTTCCGCGATCTGCTCGTCTTCGGCCACGAGCAGATGTACGACATCTACGACCTCTTCGCGCCGCCGGCCGCCCCGCTGGCGCCCCGCGAGCGCCGCGTCGAGGCGGACGAGCGCGTCACGCGCGACGGCACGGTGCTCCGCTCCCTCGATCCGGAGCAAGTCGTCGCCGCCTTGCACCCGCTCATCGGGGAGGGGGTGGAGGCGGTGGCGATCGGGTTTCTCCACAGCTACGTCGCGCCCGAGCACGAGGATGCGGCGGCCGCGGCCATCGCCGCCGCCTTCCCCGGCGTCGAGATCTCCCGCTCCTCCCGCGTCGCGCCCCTGATCGGCGAATACGAGCGCCTCACGACGACCGTCGCCGACGCCTACGTGAAGCGGACGGTGCGGCGCGCGATCGGCGGTCTCGACGCGGCCCTGCGCGACGCCGGCGTGCCGAGGGGCGTCGATCTGCACATCATGCTCTCGAACGGGGGCATCGCCTCCGCCGCCGATGCCGTCGAGCGGCCGATCCGCCTCCTCGAGTCGGGACCGGCCGCCGGCGCGCTGGTGGCCGCCTTCCACGGTGGGCTCGCCGGGCGCGACCGCGTGCTTTCGCTCGATATGGGCGGGACGACGGCGAAGGCCTGCCTGATCGAGGCAGGACGGCCGGAGCTGGCGCCGCTGCTGGAGGCGGCGCGCGTGCACCGCTTCAAGCCCGGGAGCGGGCTGCCGATCCTGATTCCCGTGGTGGATCTGATCGAGATCGGCGCCGGCGGCGGCAGCGTCGCCCGCGTGGACGAGCTCGGCCTGCTCAAGGTGGGGCCGCACTCGGCCGGGGCCGACCCCGGCCCCGCCTGCTACGGGCGCGGAGGCGTCGATCCGACCGTGACCGACGCCGACCTCCTGCTCGGCTACCTCGGCGCCGACTCCTTCCTCGGCGGCCGCATGCGGCTCGACCAAGCGGCGGCCGAGGCGGCGCTGGCGCGGCTGGGTGATGTCGTCGGGCTCTCGGTTCTGGAGACGGCCTGGGGGATCCACCGCATCGCGAACGAGGCGATGGCCGCCGCGGCGCGCATCCACGCCATCGAGAAGAACCGCGACCCGCGGCGCTACACCCTCCTCGCCTTCGGCGGCGCTGGTCCGGCCCACGCCTCCGCCGTCGCCGCCCTGCTCGACATCAGCGAGATCGTCTATCCGCCGGGCGCCGGCGTCGCCTCGGCGCTCGGATGCCTCGTGGCGCCGCCGGCCTTCAGCCAGGCGCGCACCTACGCCGGCCGCCTCGACGCGCTCGACTGGGACCGCGTCCACCGCCTCTACGCCGAGCTCGAAGCGGAGGCGACGGCGGCGCTGACGGCGGCTGGCGTGCCGCCGAACGAGATCGTCTTCGAGCGGGCCGTGGATCTGCGCCTGGCCGGCCAATACCACGAGCTGACGGTGCCGCTCGACACCCTCACCCCCCCGGCCCCCCTCGCCCGTGGCCCAGGCGAGGGGGGAGAAGTCGCTCCCCCCTCGCCTGCGCAGCGGGAGAGGGGGGTTGGGGGGGTGAGGGTTGCTGGGGAGAAGGGGGTTGGAGAGGTGAGGGTAGACACCCTCACCGCCGCCTTCGCCGCCGCCTACGAGGAGCGGTACGGGCGGATGCTGACCGGGTTGCCGATCGAGGCGCTCACCTGGCGCTTGGAGGCCCGTGGCCCGGCGGGGCGCGTCCGTCTGGCGCCATCGCCGGCGGGCAAGAGCGATCCGGCGGCCGCGCAGCGCGGCTGGCGCCCGGTCTACTTCGCCGCGCCGGAGCCCGCTTTCGTGGAGACGCCGGTCTACGAGCGGGCGCGTCTGGCGCCGGGCGCGCGCATTGCGGGACCGGCGATCGTGGAGGAGCCGGCGGCGACGATCGTGCTGCAACCGGGCGATCGGGCCGAGATCAATCCGTACGGCGCGCTCGTCGTGCGGCGGGGAGATGTTGCATGAGCGTTCAAGCGGAGCCGCACAGCAAGACAGCCGCGACGAGCTTCGACGCCGACCCGATCGGCCTCGAGATCATGTGGAGCCGCCTGATCGCGATCGCCGACGAGATGTGGACGACGGTACTGCGCACCGCCGTCTCCACCGTCATCGGCGCGGCGCAGGACTTCGGTTGCGAGCTGCAGGACGCGACCGGCGGCGGCCTCGCCCACTCGACCCGCTCGATGCCGGTCTTCAACCTCGTGATGCCGGACACGACGCGGGCGCTCCTGGCGAAGGTGCCGGCCAGCGAGATGCGGCCCGGCGACATCTTCGCCACGAACGATCCCTGGCTTTGCGCCGGTCACCTCGACGACATCTCGGTCATCACCCCGATCTTCCGCCACGGACAGGTCGTCGCCTTCGCCAACACCGTCGCCCACACCTCCAGCATCGGCGGCACGCTCGACGGCCTGCGGGCGCGCGATCTCGTCGAGGAAGGGCTGTTCATCCCGCTGCTGAAGCTCTACGACGCGGGCCAGCCGAACGAGACCCTCTTCGCGCTGATTCGCGAGAACGTCCGCCAGCCGGAGATGGTGCTGACCGACATCGCCGCCCAGGTCGCCGCCAACGACGTCGCCGCCCGCCGCCTGCTCGCCTTCATGGACGAGTACGGGCTCGACCGGCTGGAGCCGCTGGTGGAGACGGTGCAGCGGCGAGCGGAAGCGGCGATGCGCCGGGCTATCGCCGCCGTGCCGGACGGGGTCTACACGAACGAGATCGAGATCGAGGGGAGCACCGGCGATCTGCCGCTGAAGGTCGCGATCCGCGTGTCCGGCGACGAGCTGTGGGTGGATTACGCCGGCTCGGCGCCGCAGGAACCGGGCGGCGGCGGCAATTGCACCTTCTCCTACGCGCACGCGCACACGGTCTACCCGCTTAAGTGCCTGCTCACGCCCAACGTCCCCAACAACGAGGGCTGCTTCCGCCCCATCCACGTCAGCGCGCCGCTGGGCAGCATCCTCAACGCGCAGCGTCCCGCATCGGTCAACGCCCGCATCCGCACCGGCTGGCACGTGCACGAGCTGCTGTTTGGCGCGATGGCGCCGGCGCTGCCGGATCGGGTCCAGGCCGGCAACGGGTTGATGCACAGCCTGCGCGCCGCCGGCTTCGAGGCGGACGGCTCGGAGTTCGGCTCCTACTTTTTCACGGGCGGCGGTCGCGGCGCCGGTGGGGGACGCGACGGCCAGGGCTACAACTGCTTCCCCTCGAGCGCCGGCAACGTGCCGGTCGAGGTCTTCGAGGCGCGCAACCCGATCCTGGTCGAGGAGCGGGCACTGCTGCCCGACAGCGGCGGCACGGGTCGCTACCGCGGTACGCCCGGCCACCGCTTCCGCCTGCGGCGCCTGCCCGGCTCCGACGCCGACGTCCGCCTCTACGTGCATCCGGACCGCCTGCGCCACCCGGCGCCCGGTCTCTTCGGCGGCGGTCCCTCCCGCCTGACGCGAGTTCTGCTCAACGACCGCGACCTGACGAACGGCACGGGCCGCCTGACCACGGGCGAGGTCGTGCTCGCCAGCGACGAGGACGTCTACACGAGCGAGATACCCGGCGGCGGCGGCGTGGGGATGCCCGAGTAACACGACCGAAGACGCGTGTAGCCGGGCGCCAGTAGCCGGTAGCCAGTGGCCAGTAGCTGGTAGCCAGTTATCAGTGCTAAGTGCCAACAGCCTCAGCACTCAGCACTCAGCACTCAGCACTCAGCACTGGCTCACCGTAATTGGCCGAGGGGTCTTGCGCGCCGGATGTTCGCGCGCTACAATGCGGCAAATTTGTCAGACGTCTGACATCTCGCGCCAACCCGGGCGCGGCAGATCCTCACAGGCGAGACGCGATGGTCGGGGGAGCCGCATTCCAGCGACGCGAATTGCTGCACCTGGCCGTGCAGGATCGCATCAAGCGGTTCATCATCGCCGGCGGCTTCCAGCCGGGCGATCTCCTGCCGCCGGAGGCCGAGCTGGCGCGCGCCCTCGGCGTCAGCCGGCCGTCGCTGCGGGAGGCGATGAAGGCGCTGCAATCGGTTGGTCTGGTCGAGACGCGGCAGGGCGCCGGCACCTTCGTCGGTCGCTTCTCGCTCGATCACCTCGTCGCCGGGTTGGCCTTCACCATCCGCAGCGACCTCGGCCGCAATCTGCGCACGTTACGCGATCTGGTCGAGATCCGCGAGATCCTGGAGCGCGACCTCGTTGCCCGCGTCGCGCCGCTGATGACACCGCCGCTGCTCGAGCGACTGACGTCGCTGGTGGCCGGCATGGAGGCGCGAGCCGAGCGGGGCGAGCTCTTTCCGGCGGAGGACCGCGCCTTTCACGAGGCGCTCTACCGGCCGCTCGGCAACGCCCTCCTCACGCAACTGCTCGGCGCCTTCTGGGAGGTCTTCGCCGCCGTGCGCGACGAGCTGCCGGGCGAAGGACCGCTATCCAGGGAGACCGCGGCCGGGCACCGCCGCATCGTGGAGGCGCTGGCGGCCGGCGACGGGCCGGCGGCCGCGGCGGCGATGACCGCCCACTTCGCGGGTATCCATCAGCGGCTGCGGGCGGCCGAGGAGGCGCTGGCCGCCCTCGCGACGGCACCGGACTGAGCGCGGCACGCGCGCAGAAAAGGAGGAGCGGGGGCAGGAGCAGGAGGTTTCCAGGTCACGGCACCGATCGGCGATCGAGGTCCGCGGCGCGGCGCCGCCGACCGTAGGCAACCGGGAGGAACCGATGCGACACGTCAGACGGCAAGGTGGCGGCATCCTGCGGTGGGCGGCGGCGCTCGTCACGGCGGCGCTGCTCGTGGCGCCGGGCGCCAGTCTCGCGGCAACGCCGGCGCCGGGGGGCGGCTCCGGCGGCACGCTGACCGGCGCCTTTGACGAAGGGCCGGGCGGCTGCCCGGAGTGCTTCAATCCCCTGACGGCGACGGCCGGCTTCACCTGGCTCGAAAAGTACTTCGAAACCCTCGTCCTCTACGACGTCAACTTCCAGCACATCCAGGGCAACCTCGCCCAGTCGTGGGTCATCTCGCCCGACGGCACGCAGTACACCTTCCACCTGCAGCCCAACGTCCTCTGGCACGATGGGCAACCCTTTACCTCGGCGGACGTCAAGTTTACGATCGAGCTGGCAAAAAACCCCGACAGCGCCAGCTACATCGGCGCCAAGTTCGACGGGGTGACCGACATCACCACGCCCGACGCCCACACCGTCGTCCTCAAGCTCGCCAAGCCGAACGCCGCGCTGCTCGACGCGCTCACCTTCCTCGTTATGCTGCCGCAGCATGCACTGAAGAACATCGCGCCGAAGGATCTTGTGAAGTCCGATTGGTGGCACACCGACCCCATCGGCACCGGCCCCTTCAAGTGGAGCCAGTACAAGCCCGGTCAGTACGTCGAGCTGGTCGCCTGGGACAAGTACTGGCGCGGCAAGCCGAAGCTGGCCAAGCTGATCAACCGGTACTACCCGGAGGCGGGCAGCGCCGTGATCGCGCTCCGCTCCGGCGCCATCCAGTTCACCTACCTCGCCGCCGACGAGGCGCAGTCGCTCAAGAGCCAGTCGGGGATCTCGATCCTCTCCGGTCCCTCGCAGGTGGCGAACTACCTCGGCTTCAACCTCACCCAACCTCGCTTCCAGGACGTGCGCGTGCGCGAGGCGTTCATGTACGCGATCGACCGCGCCACGATCGTCAACCAGCTCTTCAGCGGCACGGCAACGCTCATCCCGTGCGCCTTTAGCAACCCGCTCTACCTACCCAAGGACACGCAGAGCTACGCGCCCGACCCGGCCAAGGCCAAGCAGTTGCTGCAGCAAGCGGGCTGGGACAAGATCAAGGGGCAGCCGATCGAGATCCTGACCTACTACCAGGACCAGTTAACGAGTGACATCCTGGTGACGATCCAGCAGATGCTCGCCAACGTCGGGATCCAGGTGAAGATCCGCGCCGTGGACGTGCCGACCTTCAACGCGGCGATCTCCGGCAAGAACTGGGACGTGATCTACGCCGGTGGCGCCAACGGCCCGGACCCCGACGTGACGAGCACCTACTTCGTCTCGACCGCCTTCCCGCCGAACGGCAACAACCGCGTCCGCTACAGCAACCCGCGGATTGACCAACTCTACGCACAAGGGACGGCGGAGACGAATCCGACCCAGCGCCAGGCCACCTACCAGCAGATCTGCACCATCCTGAACACGGATTTGCCGTGGGCGCCGATGTGGGTCAGCAACCGCTTCGGCGGCGTCTCCACGAAGGTGCAAAACTTCATCTGGACGCCCGCGCCCGGCGGAGGCCACTACTACGACGCCGCCCAGACGTGGAGCGTCTCGGGGTAGGCTGACGGCCGGTGGCTCGCCTAGGCCCGGGCGGTAACGCATAGGGGCGCTGCTTGCTGCGCCCTCTCGATGGGAGACGCGGTGGCTTTTGGAAACGGTCGTGTAGGGGCACCGGCTTGCCGTGCCCTGCTGATGGGAAACCGCGCTGACCTTCGGGAAGGGCGCAGCAAGCAAGCGCCCCTACACGACCGTTTCCAAGGGGCTCCGCGTTGCCCGGCGGGCGCGCCGCGGTAAACCGCGGAGGGCAGGGCAAGCCGGGCAGGGCAAGCCCCGCCCCTACACGGACGATGCGCGGGGAGCGGCCGTTGCACGCGGCACCCCGAGCGAATCCGGCCGAGAGAGCGAAGGGTAAAGGGTGCGCATGGGCCGCTACATCCAGCGCCGCATCCTGATCAGCATCCCGCTCCTGCTGGCGGTGACGATGCTGACCTTCGGCTTGCTCCAGCTCACGCCGGGCGATCCGCTCGACTCCTACGTGCCGCCGGACCAGCCGCTGCCGGCGGCGCAGCGCGCCGCCCTGCGGCACGAGCTGGGGCTCGACCGGCCGCTCCCCATCCGCTACCTCTACTGGCTGAAGGAGACGCTGCAGGGGAACCTCGGCTACCGCGCCAAGAACGGCGATGCCGTGGGGCCGGCGATCCTGCACCGCGTCGGGCCGACGCTGCTGCTGATGGGGACGGCGCTGGTTATCGGCATCGGATTGGGCATCCTGCTCGGCATCGTCGCCGCCGTGCGCCAGTACTCGATCTTCGACATGCTCCTCTCGTTGTTCGCGTTCTTCGGGATCTCGCTGCCGGTCTACCTGGCCGGGCTGCTTGGGCTGTACCTCTTCGCGCTGCGCGTCGGCTGGTTCCCGGCCGGCGGCTACTCGACACCCGGCGTCGGCTTCTCGCTCTGGGACCACATCCACCACCTGATCCTGCCGGCGGCGATCATCGCCATCAATTACGTCGCCTCCACCATGCGCTACACCCGTTCGGCCATGGGCGAGGCGCTGAACCAGGACTACGTGCGGACCGCCCGCGCCAAGGGGCTCTCCGAGCGGGTCGTCATCGGTCTGCACGCGCTGCGCAACGCGCTGCTGCCGGTGGCGACGATCGTCGGCGCCTACCTGCCGAACCTCCTCAGCGGCGCCGTCTTCATCGAGTCCATCTATTCCTGGCCAGGGATGGGTCGCCTCTTCCTCGACGGCGTGGACTCGCGCGACTACCCGCTGATCATGGGGATGACGCTCATCCTGGCGGTCATCATCCTGGCCGCCAACCTGCTGACCGACATCGCCTACGCCCTGATTGACCCGCGGATCCGCTATGGCTGAACCGATCACCGTCGACGAGCGCCCGGCCCGCGCACTGACCGGCGATGCCGAGGCGGCGCTGGCACGCCGTTCCGTCTCGCTCAGCCCGCGGCGGCAGGCGCTGCGCCGCTTCCTGCGGGCCCGCGTCGCCGTCACCGGGCTGGTCTTGTTCGTTGTCATCGCGCTGCTCGCGATCGCGGCGCCGCTCGTCGCCCGGCACTCGCCCGACGCGATTGACCTGCTCGCGCGCAACCAGGGCCCGAGTTGGCAGCATTGGTTCGGCACCGACCGCACCGGGCGCGACACCTTCGCCCGCACCGTCTACGCCGGGCGCGTCTCACTCGCGGTCGGCTTCGTCGCCGTCGCGATCTCGGTCGGGATCGGCGCCGTGCTCGGCGCGCTGGCCGGCTTCTTCGGCGGGCTCACCGACGGCATCGTCATGCGCTTCACCGACCTGATCATGACCTTCCCACCGATCGTGATCCTGCTGACGCTGGCGGCGATCGCCGGGCCGGGCGTCGGCATGACGATGCTGATCATCGGCATCCTCAACTGGCCGCTGCCGTGCCGGCTGGTGCGGGCCAAGTTCCTCGCCGTGCGCGAGCAGGAGTTCATCCTCGCCGCCCGCGCGCTCGGGGTGCCGACGCGGCGCATCATCGTCCGCCACGCCTTCCCCAGCGTGCTCGACGTGCTCATCGTCTACGCCAGTCTCGGCATCGCGACGGCGATCCTGCTCGAAGCGGGGCTCAGCTTCCTGGGGCTCGGCGTGCAGCCGCCGACACCGAGCTGGGGCAACCTGCTCAACGTCGCGCAGAACGTGGACATCCTGGAAAATCAGCCCTGGCAATGGATGCCGGCCGGCGCCGCGATCATCCTGACGGTGCTCGCCGTCAACTTCATCGGCGACGGCCTGCGCGACGCGTTCGACCCAAGGACGAACGGGTAGAGGATAGGGGCTAGAGGATAGAGGTTAGGGGCTTGGAGAAGGCCGCAAACGCGCTGACCGCAATTCCTAACCTCTAACCCCTATCCCCTATCCTCTACTCAGGAGGGGAGGCATTGTGACGGATCTGGTACCAGCGGAGCGGCTGTTGAGTGGGGAGCAGTTCGCGTATTTGCGGTCGGTGGACAGTCCGACCGTCGCCAACGCGATCGAGGAGTTCAAGGTGCGCGATCGCTGCGAGGGGTTCCTCGGGGGGACGATCCGCTGCCTCTTCCCCGATCTCGGCGTCATGGTCGGCTACGCCCTGACGGCGACGGCGACGAGCGAGCCCGGTCCCGTCGCCGGGCGCGAGGGCTACTGGCGGATGTGGGAGTCGCTGGAGCAGATGCCGCGCCCCTCGGTCCTCGTCATCCAGGATGTCAGCGGCGCGCCGTCCCGCTGCGCCTACTGCGGCGAGGTGATGTCCACGCTGGCGCGGCGGCTGGGAGCGGTAGGCGTCGTCAGCGACGGCGGCGTGCGCGATTTACAGGAGGTGCATGCGCTCGGCATGCACTACTTTGCGCCCTTCCCGGTCGTCGCCCACGGCAACTTCGCGATCCGCGATGTCGGGGTGCCGATCACGCTCGACGGCCAGCGGATCGAGACCGGCGACCTCCTGCACGGCGACGCCAACGGGGTTGTCGTCGTGCCGCCGCAGATCGTCCCTGAGCTGCCGAGCGCCGTCGAGCGCGTGCGCGACCGCGAGCGCCGCCTGATGGCCTTCATCAAGAGCGACCGCTTCACGCTGGCCGCGGCGAAAGAGAACCGGGGGTATTGACAAGGACCCTCACCCCCCAACCCCCTCGCCCGCTGCGCAGGCGAGGGGGAGCAAGATCTCCCCCTCTCCTGTGGAACG
>Ga0070739_10004253_pt1 | contig 17100 bp, 15 predicted proteins | sample Coa_R1_7_FD_66445 | JGI IMG/M metagenome (GOLD analysis project Ga0070739, IMG submission 66445) | Surface soil microbial communities from Centralia Pennsylvania, which are recovering from an underground coalmine fire - Coalmine... | ecosystem: Environmental > Terrestrial > Soil > Unclassified ... | reverse complement strand
CTTCCGGATTGGGCCCGAGGATGCGCAGCGCCGCGATGTCGTCGGCCATGCCGCCGATATGCGCCATCATGGCGTGGAACGGCGATTGGTGCGCGCCGACGGCCTCGGCGACCTGCAGCCAGCTCTCCGCGTCTTTCCAAGCGAAGAAACGTCCGGCGTCGCGCGCATTGGCGACCATGCGCTTGGCGGCGGGCGCGCCGCTCGGCAGATCGGGCCGACCCGATGGCAGATAATTCGGGTTGCCGTTCGACGAGGCGACATCGAACACGCGATCGAGCAGATCCTCGAAGCGCCGGTCGGAGAGCGGCTGCTTGGTGAGATAATCGATCATGTCGGAGCGATCGACGCGGGTGCGCACGAAGTCCTTGAATGCATCGCGCCCCATGGCATTGAGCTTGGCTGGATCGAGATCGGGGTTGGGCAGGCGCCAGGTCTTGCGCGCCGGGAGAAGGCCGCCGGCTTCCTCGAATTGCCGGCGCAGATTTTCGGCCGCCGTGATGAAGGCCTTGGCCGCGGCGAGCGCCGCCGGCGGCACATCGGTGCGGCCGTAGAGCGCGCGCAGCACGTCGAGCTCGCGGGCGACTTCGGCGCGAAAGCCCAACGCCTTCGGCCGCAGGTACTCGACAGCGTCGGCGAACACCGCATGCGCCTGGGCGCGAATGGCGCGCGCCAGATAATGCACGTTCTGCCAGTCGGCGATTTCCCAGGGATCGCGCGCCAGCAACGAACGGAAGGCGAAGCCGAGCGGCGTTTGCGTCGCCTTGCCGAGCGTCGGCGGCGCCTTGTTGCCGAAACCGAAGTCGCCCGGCGTGGCGCGCAGCGCATTGACCTTGGCCTCGTAGGACCGCGCGGCGCGCAGCACGTTGGCTTGCGCGACGATGGTGCCGGCGAGGATGTCGGCCTCGCGCTTGGCGTTGTGCTTGGCCTCGATCGCGGCTTGGATTGCCGCCTTGCGCAGTTCAATCGGATCGTCGTTGATGGCGATGTCGTGCTCGGCCTCGAATTGGTCGATCAGATCCATGAGCGCCTTGCCGGCACGGGCCGCGACCTTGCCGGCGCGGATTTTGGCCGCGAAACATTTGCGCGCGCTCATGCGGCGGTCTCCTCCTCGGCGATGCCGCCGAGACACGCTTCGAGCTCGCGCACGGCGGCGAAATTGTCCTTGAGCTCGGCAAGCGCTTGCGTCGCCGAGACGCGCCGCGCGGCGTCGCCCTCGCCGAGCTCGATCTCGAAATCGCCGCCGGCGTCGGCGAGTGCCCGCGCCGCATCGGCCGCGACCTGCTCGTTGCCGAGCTTGAGTTGTTCGCCGGCGCGGTCGCTTTGTCGATCGCCGCGCGCTCCCTGCGTCGTCAATCGTGCCGCCGCCTGTTCGGCTGGCGTCTTGGCTGGCTCGCCCAGCGGCCGGCGCGACAGCGGCGCGGCGCGCGTCGGCCACTCGTCGAAGACCGCGGACTCGGGCTTGGCGGAGCCCTCGACCTTGTTGTGCGGATAAGGTTTGGCGTAGAGATCCGGCGGCGGATTTTTCGGCACGCCCTCGCGCTCGGTGCGGCCGTCCCAATGCGCCCACAGCGCGTTGACCTCGTTGACATCGATGCCGTGCGCCCGGTACCAGGCGTCTTCGGCCGGCTCGGCATAGCCGTGGTGCGCTACCTCGTAGATGGTGTCGAGCTCATCGGGCGTGAGCGCGCGCCCGAGCTCCGCCGCCTTCGCGGCAATCATCCGCTCCATGACGAAGCGCTCGACCTGCTCGTGGATGTTGGCGGGGACGGCCGGATCGAACGTCACGCCGGAGACCTCCGCCATGCGCGGTAGATGGCGATCGATGTGCGTCGTCGGATCGTCGGCGTTGGCCGAGGCCCCGGCCAGGTACGGCACGTCGTGGCTCGCGTCGATGGTCGGCGCCTCGATGCGCGTGCGCACCGTCGGCTCATTGAGAACGGCGTCGACCTCCGGCCGGCCGGTCATGACGACGCGGCTTTCCAGCGTATCTCCGGCCGGCGCCCCGGCGCGGTCCGCAGCGTGGATCGGCAGCTCGCGCGTGGCATCGAAGACGTTGCCCGCCTCGACCGCGCGAGCGATGGCCTCGAGCTGCGCCGGATCGGCTGGCGCCATGACATGGTCGCGGTCGGCAAGATGCGCAGCGGCATCGAAGTCGGCCGGCGATACGTTGACGGCCGGCGGCAGCTCGGCTGGCGCGCGGTTGCGCAGCGCCCAGGCGGCGCCGCGGTAGAGCGCACCGAGGACCGCCGTGGTCGCCGCGGCGCCGCCCGCCGTTTCGGCCACGTCTTTGAGCGCCGGCCCAAGACCGCTGTCGAGCCCAAGCTCCCGGCGATTGGCCTGGATGACTGGCTCTTGGATCGCCTGGCCAGCGCCGGCGATCAGCGCCTGGCGCGCCAGCGTGGTTATGACGCCGCCGCCTTCCGGACCGCCGACGGCCATGAGCGCGACATTGACCGGATCGACGACTTGGCGGGCGACGCCGGCGAGCCAGGCGGTCGCCAGGCCGGAGAGCCCGTAGGTGCGGCCGGCGACATCGGCGGCATCGCTTTCGATCTTGGCCGCCGTGTCGGCGGCGCGCGATCGGATATCGAGCAAGGGCGCGAGCTCAGCCTGCTGATCCTTCGGCAGGTCCGCGGCCATCCGGGCGATGAGCGCCGCCTTGCCGTCGAAGCCCGGCGCGCCGAAATAATCGAGCCCGCGCGCCTTGGCGGCGGCTGGCAGCGGCCCGAGCTTCGCGGTCGCCGCGTCGACCAGATCATTGAACGCACCGGCGAGCGGCGCGCCGGAGCCGGTGAACGTGTCGAGGCCGGCGGCGTTCCAGTTCGCCTGCCAGATGGCACCGAGCGTCGCTGGCGGCGCAGCACCGCGGCGCGTGGCGAGCTCGGCGCCGTAGGCGGCCGCGTCGGCGTCCCAGTCGGCCATTACTGCGTCGCGAACGCCGCGCGCGCGCGCGCTTCGCGCGCCCCGGCGGTATCGCCCTCGGTGATCCGGTTCTTGGTGGCGGCGGCGGCCTTGAGCTCCGCCATGTCGAACACCAGTGGCTGCGGCAGCTCGCCGGCAGTGAAGTACGGCGCGAAGCCATCACGCGCGCTCGGATCGGCAACACCGACCCAATACCGGCTCGAGCCCGGCGCCTGCTGCTTGAGGATGGCGTTGTCCGCGATCGTGCGCGCCGTGACTGGCTGGCCGCTGCGATCGTAGGCGCCGCCGGCGCGCGCGACATCCTTGTCGTCAAGGCCGTCGAGGATGGCAGCAAACTGGCCAGCCTGCATGCCGGGCGGGGCGGCGACCTGCAGCCCATTGCGCACGGTGAGCCGACCGGCGACATCCTCGACCGCCTGGCGCACGCCTGAGGTGTCATCGACGTCATAGAGCGCGCCGCGGGCATTGCGGCGCGCCGCATCGAGATAGAGCGCGGCCTGCACCACGGCGTTCTGCTGATCGGCACTGGGATACAGTTGGGTTTTCAGGATGCCGGCGATCGCCGGCCGCAGCGCCTTTTGGCTGTCGGCTGTCTCCTTGGATTTCAGCAGCGCGGCGCCTTGCAGCATTTGCTCGGCGAGATCGGGTCGCGTCGCGGCGAAGCGGCCGACGATGGCGGCCCCCGGCGTGTCGCCGGTCACGGCCTTGATCGTGTCGTCATAAGCCGCCTGCGGCAGCGTCTCGGCAAGCGCACGCAGCAACTGGAATTGCTCCGGCGGCGACGCGCTGGCGTAGCGCTGTTTCAGGCTGTCCTGCTCGGCCGGCGTCAAGGCCATCGCGGTGCCGCCATAGAGCTTTTGCGCCATGACGGCCTGGCCGCCGCGCGCGGTGAGCGCGGCGCGAAATCCCGGGTCGTTGGGATCCGCGGCGGTATCGAGCGGCACGTTCTTGGCCAGCCCGGCGCGCACGAGGAGCGATGTCGGATTGTTGGTGCGCGCGGCATTGATGGCGTCGCGCGTTTTCTGCATGACCTCGAGCGCCCGCTGATCGTCGGCCGAGAGGTTGGCGCCCGGCGTGCGCGCTTGCGCCACGGCGGCATCGACCGCGGCGTTCATGGCCGCGAACGGCATGCGGTAGAGGCGGTCGATCTGCGGCTTGAGCGACAGCGCGAGATCAAGCTCATGCAGCCGGCGCGCGGCCTCGACATCGCCACCGGCGGCGGCGTTGCTCTGCGCGGTCCGAAACGCCGCGATGCGCTCGGCGCTGACATCGACACCGTCGGTGACAAGCTTGGGCACCGGGTCGGTGGCGCCCTCGACCGATGCGACCTGGTCGAGCACTTTTTGGTCGCGCGCGGCTTGCGCCTGAAGCTCGCTGCCGAGCGCGGTGCCGAGGTGATAACGCCCGGCCGGCGAGACACCATAGGCGTCGAGCGGCGCCCGCGCCTTGGCGTAGATGCCGGCGATGTAGTTTCGCGTCTCCGGAAAATCGACCACCGACAGGATTTGCGCCGGCGTCGGCGATGGTCCGAATTTCGCAACCGCTTCGGCCTGCCAGCGATCGGCGTTCTTCGGTCCGGCGTTGTAGGCGGCGAGCGTCAGCGGCACGTTGCCGCCGTACTTCCCAGCGAGATCGGCAAAGCCGAGCTTGCCGATGTCGACCGCGACGGTCGGCAGATCCATGAGCTTGGCGGTGAGCTCCTGGTCGGACAGCTTGCTGATGTCGCCGAGCGCCGCCTGTTCGGCCGCTGGCAGCCGCGTGGCGTAATCGCGGGCAAAGGCCGGCGTGATTTGCGCGATGCCGAAGGCGCCCTTGGCGTTGGGCGGCTGGTTGACGCCGCCGCTTTCCGCCGGCACCACGCCGCGCTCGAACAGCTCACCGATATGCGCACCGTCGACGAACTGCCCGGCGATCAGGCTCGCGACATAGGGCCGCCCAGCGACGACGCCGCGCGCGCGCTCGATCGCATCCTGGTCAACCTTTTCGCGCGCCGTGTTGAGATAGGTTTCGCGCTCGGCCGGGCTGAGGTGGACGAAATCGTTCGGATCGGCGAGCCGCGCCGCGGCGATGCGCGGGTCGGCGGCGATCGCGGCGATGGCGTCAGCGTGGTCGACGCCGGCGCGGAAGCGCTGCTGGAGGTCGGCGCCGCGTTGCGTCGAAATCCAGCCGGCATTGATCCCGGTCGCGATCAGCGCATCGTTGCGATCGACCGCCGATTGCCGTGCCGCTGGCGTCGCCGCGGTCGCCGCGGCAGTCTGGTTGAGGCTCGATTGCGTCGTATAATCGGCTTCCCACTTCTGGGTGCCGCGCAAGAGCGCGGCGTTCTGCACCTCGTGCGCCGCCGGGATGGTCGCTAGCGTGAAGTGCTGTTTGATCTTCGCCGCGGTCTCCGGGTCGAAATCGTATTGGCCGAGCGTGTCGGCCTGCAGCTTGGCGACGTTATCGCTGAATTGTTGCGGCGCGTTCTGCCAATCCTGGTTCTGCACCGCCGCGGTTTTTTCCTTGTCGAGCCCGACCAAATAATCGGTGACGGCGGTGGTGGCGTTGGCGGCCTTTTTCGCGTTGGCGAGCGTGGCAAAGAAATTCTGCGCGGCATCGCCGAATTGGCCGACGGCTTTGGCGACCTCGTTCGGCAGATGCGGGATTTCGGTGGGACGCAGATCGACGCGCGGCGCCGGCCCGAGGGTTTCGCTGGCCTCGTAGGCCGGCGCGCCCGGGCGGCCGGCAAGGTTGGGGACGACGACCTCGGCCATGGGCTAGCCCCCGAAGCTTGCCGGCTGAAACATGCTGCTGACGAAATCACCGCCGGCGCTGGCAAACGAACGGGCGGCGCCCATCAGCGCGTTCCATGGCGCGCCGTGATCGGCGGTGAGGCCCTGCAGGACGGAGGTCGCGGCACCCACGATCCCGGCAATCACGTCTTGGGTCGATTGCATGCCGAATGACGCGGCTTGGCCGACCGCGCCGGCGCGCTGCGCCATGGTGCCGGCCGCGGTCATGAGCGCTTGCGCATTGCCGAGCTCGGCCTTGGCGCCGATCAGGGCGAGATCGGTGGCGCCCTGGCTGGCGGAAAAGCCCTCGAGCAACAGCGGCGAGCCGGAGGCCGGGTTGAGACCCGAGGCCGCGAACTTGCCGGTCTCGGCGCCGAGCGTGCGGTTGATCGCCGCCACCGTGCGGCTTTGTTGCAGCGCGCCCTCGTCGAGCGACAGCTTGCCCTCGGCGGCCTCGAGCGTCGCCTTGTTCTGCAACAGCGCGGCATTGGAATTGGCGATGCTTTCCTGCAACTGCGCGAGCTGCGAGCCGGCGAAGCCCGCGCCGAGCTTCGAGATGGCCGAGAGCGCCGTCGAGCCGAGCATCAAGAGGGTGAGCGGGTCCATCGCTACGGTTTCTCGGTGACGACGATATCGGGATCGATGCCAACCAGCGTATAGGGCATGGTATCGGAGCCGCTGATCTCGACCACGCATTCGTCGGCGAGCGGCGCGTCGAGACCCGGCGGGCGCTTGATGCCGTTGCGCAGCGGGATCGGCTGCCCGAACGTCAAAATCCCGTCCTCGTCGAGCGCCTCGGGGACGGTCGGATTGTCGTCGGGGTTGACGACGATGGCGCCGCCGGCGGCGTTCACCTCGCGCAGGATGACGTGATTGGCTTTCTGCTTGTCGCCGGCGGTCGATCCCGCCGGCGTCGACAGATCGAGCGGCAGGGTGCGGATGCGATAGGCGATCGGCAGGCCGGCGACGGCATTGCTGGCCGGCCGCGGCAAAGCGAGCGTGCCGGTCGCCGACACTGTCGGCAGATTGTCCGGATCGAACATCATGCAGCCGTCGGCATGGACATTGACCTGGGCACCGGCGAGGTGAGCGAGCCCGGTCAGCATCAGCGTTGGCGCGCCGCTATATTGCAAGGCGCAGTCGAGGAACCAGGCGCCGGTCGCGTCGGGCGCGAAGAAATTGGTGGGCTGAAAGAACGGCTGCATCAGCTCGACGAATTTTTGCACCGTGCCGTTGATGGTGCGCGTCGTGAACAGATACGTCAGGCTGCGGCCCTCATCGTTGGCGGGGATCGTCGCCACGTAAGTCACGGCGCTCTGCGTCGCCGCGTGCTGCGGATGCCGGTGCCAGCCATTGACCTGCTGGTCGCGCATGAAGGTGTTGCCGACCAGCAGCCCGTTCTTCGTCCAGGCCCAACTGATGCGGTTCGGGTCCTGTTGCCGCGATACGCCGAGCGCGCCGCCGCCGACGCGGCCGAGGATGTGCCGTGCGGTGACGGTGAGCTCCTCGACGGCGTATTGCGGCATGAAATAGCTGTAGGCCAGTTGCATGAACAGCAGGCGATCGCGGGCGCGATTGATCACCATCAGGCCGCTCTCGCCGGTCGCCGGAATGTGCTGCGCCGAGCCTTCCTGGTGCGAGACATAGGGCGAGAGATTTTGGATGGTGATTGCCGAGAGAATGTCCTGGCCGACCAGCACCCATTCCTCGTCACGCGTGCCGGTGCCGAGGTAAAGGCCGCCCATGAACCACTCGATCCAGGCCAGCGAGCCGGACGGCGAGATCAACTGCCCGGCGATGGCGCTCTGCGACGAGGTCGGATCGACGATGTCGTGGTTGTTGAAGGTGCCCGGCTGCGTGAACCAGAATTTGCTTTGCCGGCCGGTGACCAAGCTGTTGCGGATGATGGCGCCGCGGTTCGGATAGCCCTTGATCGCGTCCCAGGCCGACGGCCACCAGTTCGCCGTGGCGGTCACCGTGACGCTGTCGGGCAGCCGCTCGATCACGGTGGCAGTCGCTTGCGTCGGCGAGACGACGGCGGTGATCAGCACGAAGCCGCGGTCGCGATGCACATAGAGCCAATCGACGCCGCCCTGGCCGGACAGCACCGCGCCCGCGGTGTGCACCGGCGGCGTGGCGCCCGCGTTGCCGGCGGTGAGCGCCTGGTAGACGTTGCCGTTGTAGCGGCGCAGCACCGGAGTGCCGCCGGCGGTGAACTGGGTCCAGGTGATCTTGCCGACATCGACATTGGTCGGCGACGCGAAGGAAAACGCCACCCACAGATAGCTGAAGGTCGAGAGCGCGTCGGTCGCGTACAGCGTCGCGGTCGAGGCTTGGTTGGCCACGCCGCCGAATGTGACGGTGGCGAGCTGCACGCCGTCGGTGGCATTGGCTGGCAGATGATTGCCGCCGTAGAGCGTCAGCGTGCCGGAGATGCCGCTGCCGAAGGTCTTGCCGCTGCCGGCGGAGACCGTCACAGAATAGATGGCCTGCGGTGTCGTGAAATTCTCGCCGATATAGGCGACCGCGGTGCCGTTCTGCGTTGCGTCCGATGGCGTGCCGGCAAACGGCCCGGCGAGGTTCGCCATCGAGCCGATCTGGCCGGCGCCGGCTGGCAGCGCCTGGGTCGGCACGGCAATGGCTTCGTCGGCGGCCCATTCCGGCGTTTGCGACAGGTCGCTCTCGTCGAGCCGCCACACCGAGCCGACATGCCCGGCCTGAAAGCCGTTCGGCACCGTCGCGGCCGCCGCCGCGAACGCCGCCGACGCGGTGAGCGTGATAATCCCGGTGACGCCGCTCGCCACCAGCGTCTGTGCCGGATCGAGGTTCTCGGTGTCGACCGGCGCGATGCAGCCGCCTTGCGGCGGTACGCTCGCCGGGATCGCCACATAGGGCGCAAGCGTCCAGGAATTGTCCGCATTGCGGGTGAGCACCTGCGGCGGATGGCCATCGCAGAACAGATAAACGACGTTGCCGGACGTGGCGTAACGAAGATTGGAGATGCCGGCGATCGCGGCGCCTTGGCCGCCGAGATCGGCGTCGGTATAGGGCACGGCGACGGTATAATCGCCGCCGGCCGGCGCCTGCACCACGCCGTTGTTGAGAATGAACTTGGCGATGCCGCCGCCGATGACGATCAGATAGGCGTTCGAGCCGGAGCCAGCGAAGCGGAATGGAATGCCGACATAGGTGTACGCCGGGTTCAGTTGCAGCACCATTTGCGTGCCGGGGCGCCGGGTCACGCCGCCTTCCAACAGCGTCACCATGTTTTCGAGGAACCAGCAGCCGTTCTGCGTCTTTTGCAGGTCGGCGCGACCGCGCAGCTCAGGCGATACCTCGCCGGCCGAGAACGAATTCCGCGCCACCTCGACATCGAAGGGCATTTACCAGCCCCCGGTGCGCCAACCGCGGCCGATATAGCGCGATCGGACCCACGAGGTTTCGCGGGAGACATGACGCGGGCTTTCCTCGCGGCTGTCGGTGCGCGCGGCGTCGTCGATCGTTTCCATCGCTGCGGCGTGCATGGCAGCGCCCGCGTTGATGTCGCGCGCAATCGCCGGAGCAAGTTTGCTCGCCAGCTCCTGCACGAACGCCGTCAGGTAGTCCGGCGCCCACAGCCGCACGATGTCGATGCGCCGCGTGTAGTTCACCAGCGGCTGATCCATGTTGGTGACGACCACCATGGCCGTCGGCGGCACGTCGCTTATGCCGACATTGGCCGCTTCGATATCCCATTCGCGATCGGCGAGCGGCTGGTTGGTCAGGCTTTCGAGCTCGGCGATGATGTTTGGATCGGTAATCGAGATGCCGGTCGTCGCCGATGTCGTCGGCTGATAGCGCACGACATCGCGCACCTTCAGGCAATCGTCCGGCATGATGAAACGGTTCTTCAGCCGGCCGAGCGCGGCGATCGGGCTTTGCGCCGGCACGTACCAGGCGGCGCAGAAGCCCCAATCGTGCTGCCGCTGCGTGGCGTCGCGCACCGTGCCGTACCATTGCTGGCAGCGCCGCGCCCGCGCGGTGTTTTCGTCGAAGCTGCCAATCGGCGGCTCGCCGATTTCGGCGAGTGCCAGATTGGCAGCCTCAAGCGCAGTCTGGGCCCGGTAGGGCATGGCGACGCGCGGGGCGTTACTTGCGGTCGAAGTATTTGAGCACGAACTGCAAGGTGCCGGCGGCCGAGGGGCCGGTATTGACCGTACAATAGACTTCGACGACGCCGCCGGGATCGAGGGTGAGCCCGAGCAACTGAAACACCTGCTGCTCATAGTTCGTGACCGACACGGCCTGCACCAGCGAGAACGACGCCGCGGTGTGCCAGTCCTGCGCCGAGACCAGCGCCGCCGGCGCCGCCGCCCAAGTGCCGAGCGGATTGGCGACCTGCGGATTGGCACCGAAGCCGCACGACATCGAGGTGAGCCCGGTGATGCCGGAGCCGTACACCAGCGATGATGGATCGATCACCGCGTTGGTCGGAATGAAGCCGACGTGATAGATCGAATTGGCGCTATCGGTCGAGTTGACGGCGATGGTCGAGAGGATCGCCTTTGCATGCGCCGCAGCGAAAATCTCGTCGACGGCGACCGGGTTGGTCGCGGTGTTTTTCGGGTTGACCTCGCCTTGGCCGTAGGTGTTGACGACGGCGGCGACCGCGGCCGAGCCGAACAGAGCGGTGGCGAGCGCGAGCGCGCCAAGCAGAACTTTCAGATTGCGCATGTGAAGTTGCTCCATTGCTGTCGTGGAAGGGACGGAGGCGGCGCGCCGCCTCCATTTCAGCTCATCAGCCGTTGATGCCCGCCGGCGCTTGCGCGTTGCCGATCTGAACCACCTTGGCGTCTTCCGACCGCGTCGCGCCGAACCAGTTTTCGAGGTAGCATTGGATGCGGAATTTCTTGCCCGGCGACGGATCGGCGTAGGAGGCGAGCGGATCGAAATCGCCGTAATACATGCCGGACTTGCACCACACCGTGCCGAGATAATCGGCGCCGGCGTCGCCGGTAACAGCGGGGCCGGTGATGTTCTCGTAGGAGACGATATCGACGCCGGCGACGCGGTTGACCGTGCGCGTGTCGGTATCGAGCACCGCCATCTTCTTGTAGTCGGTGTTGATGGTGAGGATGTCGTTGTAGAGCTCTTCCATCCCTTGTGCGTTGATGGCGGCCCACAATTCCTCGTAATCGACCTCGACATACTGCTGGCGGAAGATGCGCTTGGCGCGCTGCAGCTTGCGTGTGTTCATGCCGGTCGCGGTGGCGCCGTCGGCGGAGCCGACGGTGTTCGGCACGTAGCGATTGGCATTGGCGCCGCTCTGGCTCACGAAGGTGTTGCTCCAGGGCTGCACCGTGGTGCCGTCAAGGCCGATGATGCGGCTGCCGAGGATCGCGGTCGCAAACACCAGATCGCGGGCACGGACGATGGCGGCGGCGCCGCCCTGCACATAGGGGCTTTCGTAATCGGTCAACGCCTTGATGTAGTCTTCCTTCTCGATCAGCTTGCCCCACTCGAGCTGCGTCGGCTGCACCCACACCGGCTCGTGGTTGGCGTCGATATTCGGCGTATCGCCGCCGCGAATGCCGTTGACGATCGCGGTGGTCGGCTCGACGAGATCGAGCACCATTTTTTGCCGGCCCTGCAGATCCGGCGCATAGGTGAAGCCCATTTCGAAGCGCGATTTGCGCTGCTGCACGGCGAGCAGCACAAGCCGCGAATATTGCAGCTTGTAGGTATCGGAGACGGGACCGGCCATGGCCGTGATCCTCCTGTCGAATGACGGTTCGGGTTCATTCGGCGGAGGGTGCGGCGGCCCTGACGGACCGCGGGCCTCGACCTATCGGTAAGCCTGCGATCGGCGCGACGGCTTTCGTCGCCTAGCAGCCGGGCCCTGCGGGCAGGGGTGCGGGCGATGGCGACGTTAATCGCGCCGCGGCCGCGTCAACCGATCCAGAAGAAACCCTCCCCGTTGGGACGGGGAGGGCGAGTTGGGACCGCGGGGAGGAAGGGAACGCGGCCCGGTCCTTTCAGCGCCGGCCGGGGCGGTTGATGTTGTTCGGATTTCTGGCGGCGAGATCGGCGAGCTTTTGCCAGCGCGCCTTGTAATCGGCGTTCTGCGGGTGCCGGCGGTCCATGAAGATTTTCATAAAGGCGTCGTCGCCTTCTAGGCGACGCAGTTCAGCCTCGGCCGCCGCCGGCGAAGCTGGCGCGCCGCCGGTGCCATCGCTGGCGACCAGATTGCCCTCGCCGAGTTTTTCGCCGAGCGTGATGCCGAGCTTCATGAGCCGCGGCGAGCCAATGACTTTTTCGATCTCGCTGGCGTCGTCGGCGCCGATGCCGAGCGCGCGGAAGGCACGCACGGCGAGCTCCTTCTTCGCCTCGTAATCCTGGCCGAATTCCTTGCGCATCGTCGCCTCGAGCTCAGCCACCGCCTTCTGGCCCTGGCTCGCGGTCTCGGACAGCCGAGCATTGACGAAGTCGCTCAAGTCTTGCATCAGCCCTTCGGCCATAGCGGGCGGCACGAACCGCTTATGCGCGGACTTGACGAAGGCATCGAACAGCCCCTCGTCGTGCTTGCCATTGTTGGGCTGCGCCGGCGGCTTGATCTTGGCGCCGTATTTGCCGACGTCCGGATCATAGCCGAAGACCGATAGGCCTTCCCATTCGCCGAGCTTGGCGAGATCCGGCTTGGCGACCACGTTGCGATCGCGCGCCATGCGATCGGACAGCGCGCCGCTGTCGAGCGCCGCCTCGAGCGAAGGAAATTTTTTGCCGTCGAGCCATTGCAGCGTCTCCGGCTTAATCTTGTCCTTGAACGGCTGATAGAACGGGTCGCCGCCACCGCCAGCGCCCGGACCGCCGCCACCGGTCGTGGCGCCGCTCTCAGCACCGCCGCCGCCGCCGCCCTCCGCTGCATAGACCGGCAGGCGCAAATGACTCCTAACCAGCATGGTCCGCTCCTTGTGGCAATCGCACCTGAATGTCGGCGAGGTCGGCCGGATTGATGCGCGCTAAATCAAAAATCTCGCGCGCCGCGCGGCGGCGGCCCTCGATGATCATGATCTCGTCGGGATCGTTGGACGGCGCTGGCTCGTAGAGGAAATTGCGCATGGCGATGTCGGCGAGCGCCTTGGCGCCGATCGCGGCATACTCGGCGGCGACCTGTTGGCGGAAAAATCGATCCGGCCAGGCGACCGCAAACCAGCGGCTGATCCAGGCCTTCATTGCGTGCGTCCCTGCGCCAGCGTCTGCGCCTGATCGGCGTGCGCCACCGTGGCGTGGATGTTGGCGGCCTGCTCGGCGGCCTGCAGCTTGGCGAATTGCTGCTGCACGGCGGCGCGCTGTGCCCGCGCGGCATCGCGCTTGCGCGGATCAACCAGCAAGGTCGGATCGGAGGTGAAGCCGTCGTGGACGACCGCGACCCAATTATCGAGATCGACGTTGTCAAGCACATCGGGGCGGCCGGCCTGGGCGACCGGCAACAGCGCGCTGAGAAACTGCAGCGCGCCCTGCGCCTCGTTGACCTTGAGCATTTTCGACAGCGGCGAGCCGTATTTCACGGCGAGCGGGCGGCCGACGAGCTCGGGCGGCGGTGGATCGCCATCGAACAGCCCGGCGCGATCGAGCATGTTGAAGCGTCGCGCCACCAGCACGGTGAGGCCCTCGTTCTGCACCCGCACCAGGCCGGGGCCCATGAGCTGCAGGTCGAGTTGTTTGAGGCCGAGGAATTCCGTCGCCGTGACCTGCGGGCGCTGCGCGATCAGTTGCGACAAGCCCCAGCGAAACGCCTGGCGGATGAGGTTGCGCTTTGCCTCGGCGACTTCAAGCGTGACCGGCAAGTTCTGATTGCGCTGTAGAACGCCGAGGATTTGCTTGCCGTTCTCCTGGTTCATGGTGCCATAGAGGATGGCATTCGGCTCGATGTCGGCGGCGAGCAGCTTGGCCTTCTCGGTCGCCAATAACGGCGGCTCGGCGGCGAACTGCGCCGCCACCAGGTTGGAGCGCTCCATTTCGTTGAGCATGGCGATGTCGGCGCGCGCGGTGTGGCCCGGCCCGGTCGGATAGGGCCGGCCGGAACGCCGCTTCCAACCTGGCGCCGCATAGGGGAATTCCCAGTAGCCCTGCGCGATGTAAAAATCTTTCAGATCGGGCGAGACATAGCCGGCGGCGAACGGCATGCCGGCGCGGCCGAGCTTGCCGCGCTGATACTCCGGGTTCGGCCACACCGCATGCACGAACACCGCGCGGTTGTCGTCGCGCATCAGCTCGATTGCCTTGTCGCCGGGCCATTTGGCCTTGGCCTGGCGTCCGGTGAGGCTGAACTCGCGGTGATAGGTGTCGACCGCACCGGCGGCGTTGCGATCGATGAAGCTTTCATTGATCGGGATGGCGCGATCGTTGAATGCGCCCTGACCGACCACCTCGTCGCAGTAGAAGCCGGACCAGCCGAACGCGCCGATGTGGCCGTAGAAATCCGGTATCTCGGCATAGAATGCCGACACCGCGGGGGTGAACGACGCGAGCACCTGATTGGAGCGACGCCACAGCCACGCCTTGACCGGCTGATACTTGTCGAGCTCCTCGTCGCCGGTCGACAGATCCATCCAGCGGTTTTGCGGATTGGTCGCGTTGGTGAAGAAGCCGCCCTCGAAATCGTCGAGCGCGAGCAGCGGCGAGATGTCGTAGATCGGGCTGTCGTCGCGGCGGCGCTGGATGTGGGCATCGAAATCGCGATCGTCGGGACGGATGAGCGCCGCGATCTCACGCCAGTGCGGTTCCTCGATGGCGCGGACCTCTTTCATCCGGCCATGCCGCTCCAGGATGAACTCGCGGTATTCCCTCACTTGCCGGTCTCATTCGGCCAATTCCACCAGCGTTTGCGGCTGGCGTTTTTCGGATCGAGCTCGCTCTTGTGCGGAATGCGCTCGGCGTCGAGCACGCCGTAGGGCGCGAAGACCTTGAGCGTCACGCCGGCTGGCCCCAGCGCCGTGACGATCGCGGCGTAGGGGCCAATGCCGAGCTGCGGGTTTTGCGCGCGCGTCTCGTCGAAATAATGCACGCTCGCGCCGATCTCCGGCCGCCGATGGCGCGGCATGGGCGGCACGGCCGGCGCGGTCTCCGATTTAGCGTTCACGATCACTCCTCCGGTTTCGGGCTGGGCAACGCGTTCGGCACCGGCGCCGGCGCTGGCGCCATGCCCGGCAAGGTGAGGCCGGTCTTGTTGGCCTCATCGAGCAGGCCGCGCGCGGCGATCAGCGCAATGCCCGAGAGCATGCGCTCCATCATCGGGCGATCGGTATCGACGACGTTGGCCTGCAATTGCTCGCGCAAGCCGCCGTCGACGTGCTGAAACGCTTTCGCCTTTGGCTCTGCCATTGTCGGGTTACTCGCGATTGCGGGGTTGCTGGCGCGGCGATCAGCGCTGACCGTTGCCGGCCTGATCGTTGCCGCTTTTGGGCGGTGTCCCGCGGTCGGCGTGCTCGCGGTCGGCGATCGCGGTGTCGAGGACGTTTTTGGCGAGTGGCAACAGCGCGCGCAGGAACGTCTCGAAATGACTGACCGTCACTTCGTCGAGCGCCGCGCGCGCTTGTTTGAGAGTTTCGAGCGGAAACTCTTCGGCAAAATCTGTCGGCATTGTTCGCTCCTCTTCTGGTGTGTCTCTGTCAGGCGCCCAACAAAACCTTGGTGGCGACGGTCGGCGCAACCGCCGGCGTGTTGCCGAACGACCAGGCTGCGCCAGTGGTGGCGAGTAGCTTGCGCATCTGATCGCGATTGGCGGCGAGCGCCGACGGGTTGTCGAGCACCGGCAGCGACGCTTTGGTGGCGTCGCTGATCGCCTTGGTCAGGGCTGCGCTCGCCGCGTCCGATGAGGCCGTCGCGTCTTGTTGCGCTGCTTCTTGCTGCGCGATCAGGCCACCGGTGCCGGGCGGCGTAAACGCGCGCGCAATCGCGCCACCGATGTCACACATCGATGATCCCCGCCTGCGGATCCGGGTTGAGCCAGGCGAAATGCACGAAATCCTCGCCACGTTTGCCCTGACGATAAGCCAGGCCCTCCTCGGTAAACCCTACGGATTTGAGCCAGACCCGGCTTTTCTGGTCGGCGGCGGCGGCGGTGAATTCGACCCGGCGGAACTTGCCGAGCACGTGCGGCACGAAAAAGCCGTGCCACCAGCGATAGCCCGATAGCGTCGTCAGCGGCGCATCGGCACGCGCCGCCCAGATCATGCCGCCGAGCCCCGGCCCATAGGCCAGAACGCCGACGATCGCGAACGGCAAGTCGCGGACCATGGCGTAGAGCGGCGCCGGGCGCCCATTGGCGCGCAAGACGTCACGCACGGCGATGAGCTCGGCGGCGAGACGGTCGGGATCGTCGTGCCAGGCGGTCGCCGTCATTTCCGCGAGCCGCTCGGCGGCGAGGCCCGCAAACACGTGCCGGATCGCGTTATCGCTCGCCGCGACGACGATCATGCGCGCCGCCGCAGCGGGTTGTAGCGGCCAGCCTCGCGCGCTTGCTGGCGCCGCCGATTGAGGTCGCGGACTTGCTCCGAGGTGCGCTTGGTCGCCGCATCCGTGCCCCAGGCGAGCGCGCCGTATTGCAGGGCATCGTGCGGATGGCTGTCGCGCGTCTTTTCGATCCGCGCCAGGTCGTTGGTGCCGCGCGTGCGCGCGTAGTGATAGGTTTGGTTGAAGCCGCGCCGCAGCGCTTTGCATGAAGGGTCGACGATGAGCCCCGGCCGTCCGTTTTCGAGCGTGCGAGCGAGGTAGGCTTTGACCGCCTCGATGCGGCGCCCCGGATCGTTGGTGTCCGCGCTCATGACGGTGCGGCCGAGATACTCGCTCAACCGCGCCCGATCGGATTTTTCGGCGGTGTCTTCGCCGGCGGCCATGGCCGGATCGCAGAAGTCGGCAAATTCGCAGCCGCGAAAACGCTGCGCCTCGAGCTCGAGCATGGCATCGGCCAATTCGCGCATGCCGCCGCGCTCGAGCACGATCTCGGCGAGGATGCGGCCTTGGCGGCCGACCACCTGCGAATAGATGGCAGATGGCGTCAAGCCGCCATCGACACCGACGACCACCGGCAGCATCCGCGTCACCTCGATCGGCACGCGCGCCATATTGCGATCGTCGTCGAATTCGGCGTAGACGACATCGACATCGCGGGTGAAGCCGGGCTTGGCGTGCACCATGCGCCTGACCCACCAGGGGCGGTGCGCGTTCACCCGCGCCGAATTTTCGTAATATTCGCGGCCCATGACCTTGATGTTTTCGGCATTGGATTCGAGGCCGCCGGGCTGGCGAAACAGCACATAGCCGTCGCGCGGCGTCTCGTAGAAATCGCGGTAGCAATAGTTCTCGATATCGGGCGCGTTGGCGTCGCCGAAGATGCGGCCCGCACGCTTGATCACCGCGCGCGGCG
>Ga0070739_10004252_pt1 | contig 17105 bp, 15 predicted proteins | sample Coa_R1_7_FD_66445 | JGI IMG/M metagenome (GOLD analysis project Ga0070739, IMG submission 66445) | Surface soil microbial communities from Centralia Pennsylvania, which are recovering from an underground coalmine fire - Coalmine... | ecosystem: Environmental > Terrestrial > Soil > Unclassified ... | reverse complement strand
TGTCAGCGCCGGCGCCGGCGGGACCGCGGCTCGGGTGGCGCTGTCGCCCGGTCACGGATACTTCACGCAGACCGTCGGTCAAGACCCCGCATCACCACCGGCCGGCTCGCTGTTCTGGATCGCAGACACCGGCGTCCGCTACGGCATCGACAACGAAGCCGGCGCGACCGGACACACCAAAGCGGTTGAGGCCCTTGGCCTGACACCGCCGCCGGTTCCGATTCCATGGTCAGTGCTCTCCCTGTTCGCGCCAGGGCCGACGCTGTCTCGCGCCGATGCATTGCTGGCCCACGACGGCCTGCCACCCGACACTCGACGCAGCCGCCAAGCAGCAGCCCAACAGGAGACCCGATGAGCCGCCTGATTTTCGAGGCCCGTCGCCGGCTGCCGCCGCCGACCACCCGCAAGGGCACCATCACCGTCGAGGCGCCGCCCGAACTGCCGCGGGTGATCCCGCCGTCGCTGCTGCGGCGCGCGCTGCCATACCTGATCGTGATCCTGATCGTCGGGATGATCGTGGCGATGGTCGCCACTGGGATGCGGCTGATTTCCCCACAGACGCTGTTCTTCCCGTTCGTGCTGCTGCTGGCCGCTACCGCGCTGTACCGCGGGACCGACAACAAGACGCGCACCGAGGAAGTCGACGCTGAACGCGCCGACTACCTGCGTTACCTGTCGGTGGTTCGCGACAACATCCGCACCCAAGCCGCCGAGCAGCGGGCGGCGGCCGAATGGTCACATCCCGACCCGACGGAGCTGGCGAGCATCCCTGGGTCCCGCCGGCAATGGGAGCGCGATCCGAACGACTCCGATTTCCTGGTGGTGCGCGCCGGCCGGCACACGGTGCCGCTGGCCACCTCAGTGCGGGTCAACGACATCGCCGACGAGATCGACCTTGAACCGGTGTGCCACAGCGCATTGCGCAGCTTGCTGGACACCCAGCGCACGGTGCGCGACGTGCCGGTCGGCATCGACTTGGCCAAGGTGTCGCGCATCACTGTGCTGGGCGAGGCCGACGAGGTGCGGGGCGCATTGCGCGCCTGGGTCGCCCAGGCGGTGACGTGGCACGACCCGACGGTGCTCGGGATCGCTTTGGCCACACCGGATCTGGAAGCCTCAGACTGGTCGTGGCTGAAATGGTTGCCCCACGCCGACATTCCCGGCCAGCTCGACGGTGTCGGCCCGGCCCGTTACCTGTCGACCAACCCCGACGAGCTGGCCGCGCTGCTTGGCCCGGCGCTCGCGGATCGCCCAGCGTTCACCGGCGGCTCGGCTGAAGCGTTGCGGCACCTACTGATCGTCGTCGACGATCCGGACTACGAGCTGAACGCCTCGGCGCTTTCGGCCGCCCGAGCCGGCGTGACCGTCATTCAACGGTCGGCGACACCCCCGCACCGCGAACAGTATCCGGATCCCGAGCGTCCGATTCTGCGGATCACGAACGGGCGCATCGAGCGTTGGCAGACCGGCGGCTGGCAGCGCTACATCGACACCGCCGACCAGCTCGACGCTGACGAAGCCAACCACCTGGCCCGTCTGCTGTCGCGCTGGGACTCCAACCCCACCCACGCCGGGCTGCGGTCGGCGGCCACCCGGGGCGCCACCTTCACCACCTTGCTGAGAATTCCCGACGCCTCCCGGCTCGACGTGCCCGCACTGTGGGCGCCGCGGCCCCGCGAGGAGGAACTGCGGGTCCCGATCGGCGTCACCGCGACCGGCGAGCCGCTGATCTTCGACCTGAAAGACGAAGCCGAAGGCGGGATGGGCCCGCACGGGCTGATGATCGGTATGACCGGCTCCGGCAAGTCGCAGACACTGATGTCAATCCTGTTGTCGCTGTTGACAACCCACTCGGCTGACCGGCTCATCGTCATCTACGCCGACTTCAAGGGAGAGGCCGGCGCCGACAGCTTCCGCAACTTCCCCCAGGTCGTCGCGGTCATCTCGAACATGGCCGAAAAGAAGTCGCTGGCCGACCGGTTCGCCGACACGCTGCGCGGCGAAGTGGCCCGCCGCGAGGTGCTGCTGCGGGAGGCCGGACGGCGGGTTCAGGGCAGCGCGTTCAACTCGGTCACCGAATACGAAAACGCGATCGCGGCCGGACACGACCTGGCCCCGATCCCGACGCTGTTCGTGGTCGCCGACGAGTTCACCCTGATGCTGGCCGACCATCCCGAATATGCCGAGCTTTTCGACTACGTGGCCCGCAAAGGCCGCTCGTTCCGCATCCACATTCTGTTCGCCTCGCAGACGCTGGACGTGGGCAGGATCAAGGACATCGACAAGAACACCTCCTACCGGATCGGATTGAAGGTGGCCAGTCCGGCGGTGTCGCGGCAGATCATCGGCGTGGAGGACGCCTACCACATCGAATCCGGCAAGGAGCACAAGGGCGTGGGCTTCCTGGTTCCCGCTCCCGGCGCCGCGCCGATCAAATTTCGCAGCACGTACGTCGACGGGATTTACGAACCGCCCCGGGCCACGAAAACGCTTGTGGTGCATTCGGCTCCCGAGCCGAAGCTGTTCACCGCGGGCCGGGTCGAACCGGACCCGGAAACGGTGCTGGCCGGAACCGATGAGGAGGAGCCGACCCGCCCACCGCGCAAGCTGATCGCCACGATCGGCGAGCAGCTGGCCCGCTACGGCCCGCGCGCGCCCGAGCTGTGGCTGCCGCCGCTGGACGACGCGATCCCGTTGAACACTGTGCTGGCGCGCGCGGCCATACCGCCGCGGCAATGGCGCTGGCCGCTGGGTGAGATCGACAAGCCCTTCGAGATGCGCCGGGACCCACTGGTTTTCGACGCATTGTCGTCAGCCGGAAACATGGTCATCCACGGCGGCCCGAAATCCGGCAAATCCACTGCGTTGCAGACGTTTATCCTGTCGGCCGCTAACCTGCACTCGCCGCGCGAGGTGACGTTCTACTGCCTGGACTACGGCGGCGGTCAGCTACGCGCGGTCGAAGACCTGGCACATGTCGGCAGCGTGGCCTCGCCGCTGGAACCCGAACGCATCCGGCGCACCTTCGGCGAACTCGAGCAACTGCTGCTGTCGCGTCAGCGGCGGGAGGTGTTCAGGGACCGGCGCGGCAACGGCTCCTCCGGCGTCGACGACGGGTACGGCGAGGTGTTCCTCGTCATCGACAACATCTACGCGTTCGGCCGCGACAACACCGACCAGTTCAACACCCGAAACCCGTTGCTGGCCAAGGTCACTGAGCTGGTTAACATCGGGTTGGCCTACGGCATCCACGTGGTTATCACCACGCCCAGCTGGCTAGAGGTGCCGCTGGCGATGCGCGACGGGCTGGGTCTGCGCCTCGAGCTCAAGCTGCACGACGCGCGCGACAGCAACGTGCGCGTCGTCGGGGCGCTGCGCCGCCCCGCCGAGGCGGTGCCGCCCGACCAGCCGGGCCGAGGCCTGACCATGGCCGCCGAGCACTTCCTGTTCGCCGAACCCGACCTGGACCAGGTGGCCGAGATCAACGCCCGCTACCCCGGTGTCAGCGCACCGCCGGTGCGGTTGTTGCCGACGAACTTGCCGCCGAGCGCGGTCGGGAACATCTACCCGGGTCCGGAGCGGGTAGTCATCGGCCAGCGCGAAGAGGACCTGGCACCGGTCGAGCTCAACTTCACGGACAACCCGCTGCTAATGGTGTTGGGCGACACCAAGTCTGGCAAGACCACGCTGCTGCGCCACATCATCCGCACGGTCCGCGACCACTCCGCCCCGGACCAGGTCGCGTTCACCGTGGTGGACCGCCGGCTGCATCTCGTCGACGAACCGTTGTTCCCCGACAACGAATACACGGTCAATGTCGACCGGGTGCTGCCGGTGATGCTCGGCCTGTCGGCGCTCATCGAGTCGCGCCGCCCGCCGGCCGGCATGTCTGCGGCGCAACTGACCAATTGGAACTACCAAGGCCACACCCACTACCTGATCATCGACGACGTCGACCAAATACCCGACACTCCGGCGATGAGCGGCGCATTCGTCGGCCAGCGGCCGTGGACCAGCCTCATCGGGCTGCTGTCGCAGGCCAGCGACCTGGGGTTGCGGGTGATCGTCACCGCACGGGCCACCGGATCGGCCCACGCTTTGATGACCAGCCCGCTGCTGCGCCGGCTCAACGAGCTTCAGGCGACCACGCTGATGTTGTCGGGTAATCCGCAAGACGGCGGCAAGATCCGTGGACAGCGGTTCGGCCGACTGCCAGCCGGGCGGGCAATCCTCTTGGGCGACACCGATGTTCCGACGTATGTGCAGTTGGTCAATCCGCTCGTCGACGAAAGTGTGACCGTTGACGGTCGGTGAGATTTACCGGAAGGAGAAGTTGTCATGACGCTACGAGTTGTTCCCGAAGGCCTGGCCGCGACCAGTGCTGCGGTCGAGGCGCTGACCGCGCGGTTGGCGGCCGCGCATGCCGGTGCCGGCCCGTTGATCACCGGCGTGATACCGCCGGCGGCTGACCCGGTTTCACTGCAGACGGCGGTCGGGTTCAGCGCGCAGGGCAGCGAGCACGCCGCGGTGGCCGCCCAGGGCGTCGAGGAGCTGGGCCGCGCCGGCGTTGGTGTCGGTGAGTCCGGTGTCAGTTACGCCACCGGTGATGCGGCCGCGGCGTCGACGTATATGGTCGCCGGCTCCTGACGATGACCGCACCGATCTGGATGGCTTCGCCGCCGGAGGTGCATTCGGCGCTGTTGAGCGCCGGGCCGGGCCCGGGTTCGTTGTTGGCGGCGGCGGGAGCGTGGTCGTCGCTGAGCGCCGAATATGCCTCGGCGGCAAGCGAGCTCAGCGCGCTCGTGAGCCAGGCCCAAAGCTCGTGGGAAGGACCCAGCGCGGCACAGTACGCGGCCGCCCACATGCCGTATCTGGCGTGGCTGACCCAGGCCAGCCTCAACAGCGCAGGTGCAGCCGCCCAGCATGAGACCGCCGCGGCGGCCTACACCACGGCGCTGGCCGCGATGCCCACCTTGGGGGAGTTGGCCGCCAACCACGCCATCCACGCGGTGTTGGTGGCGACCAATTTCTTTGGCATCAACACGATTCCGATCGCCCTCAACGAAGCGGACTACGTGCGGATGTGGGTGCAGGCGGCCACCACGATGGCCACCTATCAGGCCACCTCTGGCGCCGCGTTGGCGTCGGCGCCGCGCACCACGCCAGCGCCGATGGTGGTCCAACCCGGTGTCGGCGAGGCCGGTAACGCCATGGCTACCGCGGCGCAGACCAGCGCGCATGCTCAGGCCGCCCAAGCCGGGACGTCGCTGAACCTGTCGGATATCTGGTCGCAGTTACTGCAATTCCTGCGAAACCCGCTGGGCAGCTTGCAGCAGATGCTGAGCGCCTTCGCGGCGAATCCGTTGGCGGCGCTGATCGCCTACGGGCCCTTCCTGTTCTTCGTCGGTGCCTTCGCCGCCTACGAAGTGCTCTCACCGATAGCGACGTACGGGCCCATGCTGGCGCTGGCGGTGGCACTGCCGATCATTCTCGGCCTCGGCCTTAACTACCTGCAGTCGCTGACCCCGCCGGTCGAGGCCGCCGAGGTCCCCGGCGTTGTCGGAGCCGCTCCGGTGACACCGGCCGGCCAACCGTCCGCGACCATCTCGCCCGTCGCGGCACTGGCCCCGACGGTGGCGAGCCCGGCGCCAGTCTCGACTGCTGCGCCCGCAGCGGCCCCGGCCGCCCCGGCGGGCGCCGCCGCGCCAGCAGGAGCCGCTGGATTCGGCTATGTGGTCGGCGGCATCGACCCGGACGCCGAAGGCGGCCCGACCCTGCACGACCGCGAGGGCGCCAAGACGCCGGGTTCAGTTGTGCCGGCAGCAGCAGCGGCGGCACGGGTACCGAGCCGCGAGGAGGCCCGCGCCCGGCGCCGTCGTCGCGCGAAGCAGCGCGGGCACGGCGATGCGTTCATGGACATGAACGTCGACGTCGATCCCGACTGGGGCCCACCGCAGCAGGAGCACGTCACCTCGACCGCAACCTCCGATACGGGTGCGGGGCCGCTGGGCTTCGCCGGGACCGTGCACAAGGACAGCGTTGCCGAAGCCGTGGGGTTGACGACGCTGGCCAGCGACGAGTTCGGGGAGGGGCCTCGGATGCCGATGATGCCGGGCAGCTGGGAACACGACGAGCCCACCGACGGGGAGGGGGCAGAGCGCAACTGACGAAAAGCATTGCAGGACAAGGTAGGCAGTCAAAAAGAAAGGGAAAGCAATGAGTATGTTGGATGCTCATATTCCGCAGTTGGTGGCCGCACAGTCGGCGTTTAGCGCCAAGGCGGCGTTGATGCGCTCGACGATCGGGCAAGCCGAGCAGGAAGCGATGTCGGCGCAGGCGTTTCACGTGGGGGAGTCGGCCGCGGCGTTTCAGGCCGCCCACGCCCGGTTTGTGGCGGTAGCGGCCAAGATCAACACGCTGCTGGATATCGCCCAAGCCAACCTCGGTGACGCCGCGGGCACCTACACCGCCGCCGATGCCGCCGCCGCCTCCACCTACACCGGTTTCTGAGCTGTCGAGACTTAACGGAAAGGGTTTGTGATGTCGCAGATCATGTACAACTACCCGGCCATGCTGGCGCATTCTGCCGATATGGCCGGTTATGCGGGCACCCTGCAGGCGTTGGGCTCGGACATCGCCAGCGAGCAGGCGGCCTTGTCGAGTGCCTGGCAAGGCGACACCGGGATGACGTATCAGGCGTGGCAGGCGCAGTGGAACCAGGCCATGGAGCAGCTGGTGTTGTCGTATCGGGCGATGGCCGGCACCCATGAGACCAACACCACCTCGATGCTGGCCCGCGACCAAGCCGAAGCCGCCAAATGGGGCGGCTGACAAAGGTGAGCTCCGCAACCTAGATGGACGCTGAGCCCAACGCCGTCGAGCTGACCGTCGAGCAGGCGTGGTGCATCGCGGAAACCGTTGGCGCCGGGACGTTTCCATGGGTGCTCGCGATCACCACGCCGTACTACGACGCTGCCCAGCGAGGCGCGTTCATGGAGGCGCAGACCGCCGAACTGAAGCGGATGGGCCTGGTGTCGCCGGACGGCGTCGTCAACCCGGCGGTGGCCGATTGGATCCGGGTGGTGTGCTTCCCGGAACGGTGGCTGGACCTGCGCTACGTGGGACGGTCCGCGGCCACCGGCAGCGACGAGATGCTGCGCGGAATCGTCGCCCGGCGCGACGAGCGGACCGTGGTCGCGCTGCGCAACGCGCAGCTGGTCACGTTCACGTCGATGAAAATCGACGACCCGCGGGCGCTGGTCCCGGTCCTCGCTGTCGGGCTGGCGCAGCGATCGCCAGCGCGCTTCGACGAGTTCAGCCTTCCGGCCCGAGTGGGCGCCCGCGCCGACGAGCGGCTGCGCGCCGGTGCCCCGCTCACCGAAGTCCTTGACTACCTGGGTATTCCCGAGTCCGCGCGTCCGGTGGTCGAGTCGGTGTTCACTGGGCCGCGCAGCTACGTCGAGGTGGTTGCCGGCTGCCGCCGCGACGGCCAGCACACCACCACCGAGGTCGGAATGAGCGTGGTGGACACCACCGCCGGCCGGGTACTGGTCAGTCCGTCACGGGCCTTCGACGGCGAATGGGTGTCGACGTTTCGGCCCGGGACACCGTTTGCGATTGCCGTCGCGATCGAGCAGTTGATGTCCGAATTACCCGACGGCCATTGGTTTCCGGGCCTGCGGCTGTCCCGAGATTTCACCAGCCAGTCGCCGTAGCACTGGCCCACGAAGAGAGAAAGAGAACCCATGTCCCACCAACGTCTGAGGACCCGGTGATGTCGAGCGCTGTGATGCCGATCGTGCGGGTCGCCGTCCTCGCCGAGAGCCGGCTGACGGAAATGGCCCTGCCCGCGGAACTGCCGTTGCGCGAAATCTTGCCCGCGGTCCAGCGTTTGGTGGCTCCCGACGGCGACACCGACGTCGAGCAGGCGGCGACACCGACTCGGCTCAGCCTCGCGCCGATCGGTGGGGCACCGTTCAGCCTCGACGCCAGCTTGGACACGGTCGGGGTCGTCGACGGCGACTTGCTCGCGTTGCAGCCGCTACCCACCGGTCCGGCGGCGCCCGGCATCGTCGAGGACATCGCCGATGCCGCGGTGATTTTCTCCGCTTCGCGGTTTAAACCGTGGGGCATCGTCCATATCCAGCGCGGGGCGCTGGTCGCGGTCGTCGTCGCGATCCTGGCGGCTAGCGGGCTAGCGGTCACCCATCGCGTCGTCACCAAGGCCCCAGTGGGGCTGTTCGCCGTCAGCGCGATCGCGGTGCTGACCGCGCTGGCCGGTTTGGTGAGCAGGGCGCGTTCACCGCGCGCCGGCGTCGCGTTGTCGATCGCCGCGCTGGTGCCGATCGCCGCCGCCCTGACATTGGCGGTACCCGGCGCATTCGGGCCCGCCCACGTGATGCTGGCTGCGGCCGGAGTCGCCGCGTGGTCGCTGATCAGCCTGATCCTGCCCACCCGCGATCGTGAGCTCGCCATCGGGGTCTTCACCGCCACCACGGTGTTGGGGATTGCGGTGCTGCTGGCCGCCGGCGCCGAATTGATCTGGCAGCTCCCGCTTTTGAGCATCGGATGCGGATTGATCGTGGTGGCGCTGCTCGTCACCATCGAGGCGGCTCAATTGTCTGCGCTGTGTGCGCGCTTCCCGTTGCCGGTGATCCCCGCGCCGGGGGACCCCACGCCGTCGGCGCCGTCGGTGCGCGTCCTGGAAGACCTGCCCCGGCGGGTGCGTGTCAGCGACGCCCACCAGAGCGGCTTCATCGCCGCCGCTGTGCTGCTCAGCGTGCTGGGATCGGTGGCCATCGCGCTGCGCCCGGAGACGGTGCCGGTGCTGGGCTGGTATGTCATCGCGGCCAGCGCGGCGGCAACCGCGCTGCGCGCCCGGGTCTGGGATTCGGCCGCCTGTAAGGCCTGGCTGTTGGCCGAGCCGTATCTGGTCAGCGTGGTGCTGCTGGTGTTCTACACCGCAACCGCACGCTATGTGCCGGCATTGGCCGTGGCCGGGGTCCTTACTGCGCTGGTGTTGGTGTGGGTGATGGTTGCTCTGAATCCGCCGATTGCTTCACCGGACAGTTACTCGCTACCGCTGCGGCGGCTGGTGGGCTTTGCCGCGTCCGGTCTCGACGGCTCCCTGATTCCAGTCATGGCTTATCTGGTGGGCCTGTTCGGCTGGGTGCTCAATCGATGACACGCTTTGGATTGGCCTGCCTCACCGCGGTTTTGGCTGCGGTGATGTGGACCTGTCCATCGGCGCTGGCGATCACCCCGCCGGTCGTCGACCCCGGCGTGAAGCCGCCGGACGGCGCCCCGGGGCCGGTGCAGCCGATGGAGCGGCGCGCCGAGTGCAGCACCTCCGCCGTCATGCCGGGCACCGACCCCGGCTTCACGACACCCAACCAGGTGATGCTCAATCTCCCTGCCGCATGGCGTCTTTCACGGGGTGAGGGCCAGTTGGTGGCGGTCGTCGACACCGGGGTGCGGCCCGGGCCGCGGCTGCCCAACGTCGATCCCGGTGGGGATTATCTGGAGACAACCGACGGGCTCACCGACTGCGACGGGCACGGAACGCTGGTGGCCGGTATCGTCGCCGGCCAGCCGGGCGACGACGGGTTCTCCGGTGTGGCGCCGGCCGCGCGGCTGCTGTCGCTGCGGGCGGCGTCCGGCAAGTTCATGCCGAAGATGCCGGGCGGAGACCCGACGCTGGCCCAGGCGTCGGCCGATGTGGCCGCGCTGGCCCGGGCGGTCGTGCACGCCGCCGACCGCGGCGCCCGGGTGATCACCATCTCCACCGTGACCTGCCTGCCGGCCGACCGCGGCGTCGACCAGACAGCGCTCGGCGCGGCGATCCGCTATGCGGCGGTGGACAAGGACGCGGTGATTGTGGCCGCGGCCGGCAACACGGGGACCACCGGTTCATTCGGCGGCGGCACGGCGTGCGAGTCGAACCCGCTAACCGACCTGAGCCGCCCCGAGGACCCACGCAACTGGTCCGGCGTCACGTCGGTGTCCGTCCCGTCGTGGTGGCAGCCCTACGTGCTGTCTGTGGCGTCGCTGACGCCGGAGGCGCAACCGTCGAAGTTCACGATGGCCGGCCCGTGGGTCGGAATCGCCGCGCCGGGCGAGAACATCGTGTCGGTCAGCAACCGCGACGACGGCGGCTTGGCCAACGCGCTGCCCAACGAGAAACAACAGTTGATTCCGCTGAACGGCACCAGCTATGCGGCCGGCTACGTGGCGGGCGTCGCGGCGCTGGTTCGCAGCAAGTATCCGCAGCTGACCGCGACGCAAGTGATGCAACGCCTCACCGCTACCGCGCACAAGGGCGCCCGGGCACCCTCCAACGTCGTCGGTGCCGGCACCGTGGACCCGGTCGCTGCATTGACCTGGGATCTGCCGGCCGCCACCGATTCGCAAGCACCGGCGGTCAAGCAACTCCCCGCCCCGCCGGAGCCGGCACCGAAAGACCCCACACCGCGGATCGTCGCCTTCGCCGGCACTGCGGTCCTCGCGCTGGCCGTCGCGGTTGTCGCCGCGATCGCCGCGCGCCGACGAAAGGAGCCCACTTCGTGAGCGTGCGCCGATCGACCGTCTGGCCGGGCACCGGACGCGTCACGCTAGTGTTGCTGGCGATCGTGTCCGCCGCGCTGGCCTACCCCTGGCAGTCGCTGCGCGACCGTTGGGTGCTCGGCATGGCCGCCGCCGTGGTGATCCTGCTGTTGGCACGGTGGCGCGGGCTCTACGTCACCACGATCCTGCGTCGCCGGGTGGCGATGATCCGACGCAACAGCGGCCTGCGGCCGGACCGCGAACCCGGCATCGATGTGCGGGCCACCGCACTGCTGCACGTCAGGCCCCCGACGGAAAACGTTGACGCGCTTCCGCTTCCGCTTATGGCGGCCTACCTGGACCGCTACGGCATCCGCGCCGACGTCATCCGCATCACCAGCCGCGACACCGGATCGGACACCGGCGTGCCGCAGCGGGAGACTTGGATCGGGATGACGGTGTCGGCGGCGGACAACCTGGCCGCCCTTCAAGCCCGTTCGCCGCAGATTCCCTTAACCAAGACCACCGAGGTGGCGGTGCGCCGGCTCGCCGACCACCTACGCGAGCACGGATGGACGGTCAGCACGGCCGCAGCAGACGACATTCCACGGCTGTTCCCCCGCTCGGCGCGGGAAAGCTGGCGGGGTATCCGCGACCGGCACACGGAATGTGTTGCGGCCTACCGGGTTAACGTCGATGCGGCACTGCCCGACATGCTGGCGGCCATCCGGTCGCACGCCTCCCGCGAGACCTGGACGGCGCTGGAGATCAGCGGCGACCAAGACCGGCCTACGCTGGCCGCGGCTTGCGCATTCCGCACCGAAGGCCGACCCAGCGCCAGCGCGCCGCTGCCGGGACTCACACCGCAGAACGGAAACCACTGGCCCGCGCTGATGGCACTGGACCCGCTGTCCACGCGGCGTCTGGACGGACACACCGATGTACCGGTCAGCCTGCTGGAAAGGCTGCGGTGGCCCAGCGCCGCATCAGCTCTTGTGCCATCGAGGCCGCGGCACGCGGCAGCGGTGTGAACGCCAGCTGTTCAGGGATGCGCGGCAAGGAACGTTTCGTTCGACAGCCCGGCAGCGAATTCGGCCACGTCGAACGGCCGGTCAAGCCGCGCGTGAAGCTTCTTCGGATCGACGAGCCGGCTGATCTCGGCAGTCTGGCGGGCGAATAGCCGTCCGATCCGTGGGTAGAGCCGGCGCATGAGCGCCCGCTCGAAGGAAGTGCAGCGCGCCGCGCAGTAACCGACGTGACCGATCTCGTCGGTGAGGATCTCGCTGTAGAGCCGCTCGATGCGGGCGGCCACGTCTGGTTCGTCGGCGAACAGTTCGACCCCGACGCAACGCAACTCGTCGAACATGACGCAACCGGCCATCTCGGCCGCGCCCACGAACGCGAATCCGATTCTATCCGGCAGGAATACGGCGACCTTGACGAACTGACGCATCACGAGCGGCGGCGGGACGATCTGGAACGGCAGACCGAACATGTCCAGCACATACGCCAGTAGACGGGTGTGGTAGTGCTCCTCGAGCTCCATGTACACCCGCTCCGGTGGTATGTCATCGCCGCTGTTGAACCCGTAGGTCTCCCCTAGGCCGACCCCGAACCGCTCGGCCTGATTCAGCTTGGCGGTGGCCAACAAGAACAACATGGGTCGGTCCAGGCTCGGCTCGGGTTGGCGGCGGCGCAGGTTACGCAGGAACACCGCCCGGTCAATCGCGCATGTTGATCGAACGGGATTGGCCTCCAACGCGCCGAAGAATTCCTCGCGGCTGGCAAGCCGCCGATGCAGCAAATCGGCATCGCCGTCGCGTCGCGCTAGATAGCTGCGGTAGCCCTCGATACCCAAGGCGTTCATCGGTCCTCGATTCCTTGAACAATTGTCTTGACATATTGGTCGAGCAGGGCATTCCGTTTCCGCGGCGCGGCGCCGCAAGTGGCCAGCAACGCGAACAGCCCGGTCAGGAAGATGACTGCGAGTTCGCTGGCGTCGGCATGTTGCGACACTCGTCCTGCAGCCTGCGCGGCGGCAATCGCGGCGATGAGGAACTCGGCCAGCGGATGCTCAATCAACTCGTCGTCGACCGGCCGGGTCGCCGAAAAGTGCAGCCCCAGCATGTCTCTGAATACCACCGGGCCTAATCGCCGTTCGGCCGCGAGCACCTGACGCACCAGCAGCGTGAGCAACGACATCAGATCGCCGGGCTCCGCCTTTTCAAGCCGGGCCACGATGCCGGCCTCCTCGGCGCGCTCCAGCTCGACCAGCACGTGCTCTTTGGTCGGGAAGTGGAAATAAAACGTGCCACGCGACACGCCGGCCGCCGCGGCGATGGCTGCAACGTCTGCGCCTGACAAACCGGAACGGCCGATTTCGGCCACGGTGGCTTCGAACACCCGCCTGCGCGTCTGGAGTCGCTGCGCCGCGCGCACGCCGCCAACCGCCGAACCGAGTTCTTTGGTCGCTTTCGTCTCAGCCACGACGGCTAGCGTACCCAACTCGCTTACACTCGTCAATGACAGTCGTCAGTGAACATAGTGTGCGATTCAGTGTGCGATTAGGCGGAGGTGGTGGAGACGCCGGACCAAAATGCTGGGCAGCCACTCACCGATGTCATCGGTCTCGATCCAAGTTGTCCGCTTCAGCAGGCTCATAAGAACAACGCGAGCCTCCAGTCGGGCCAGCGCGGCGCCGACGCAGAAGTGCACGCCCCTGCCGAAGGCCAAATGGTTCTTGGTGGCGGGCCGGTCAAGTCGGAATTCGCCGGGCCGGTCGAACTTGGCCGGGTCTCGGTTGGCCGCACCCCAAAGAAGCAACAGGTGCGCATCGGCCGGCAGCGCGACACCGGCGAGGGTGGTGTCGCGACGGACATGTCGGTAGTGGCCGCGGAACGGCGGCTCGTAACGCAAAACCTCTTCAATGAATGGCTCTAAGAGTGCCGGCCGGTCTCGAACTTGGCGCTGGATGTCGGCGCGGCTCGCAAGGATCCAGGCCGCGCTACCCAGTAGCGAGGCGGTGGACTCGCCCCCGGCGCTAAACAGCGTGAGCATGATCCCGAGCGCGTGCAACTGCTCGAGATCTCCTGCCGCACAGCGGCCAGCAAGATCCGACAGCAGTGTCGGCCGCGGTTGCGTGGAAGCCTTACCGAAATGTTCGATGACGTAGCCCCCGAGTTCCATAGCGGCCGCCGCGGCCGCGTCGAGCTGCTCGGCAGCGACAATCCCGTCCAGCATGGTGGTGGTCGCATACGCCCAATGCGTGAGCTGGTCGACGTCGTCGTCGGGGACGCCGATCAACCGCGCGACAACCATCATCGGCAATCGATTGGCGATACTGCTCATCCACTCGATACGTCCGCAGCGGGCGTTCACAGCCCAGAGTCGATCGGCGGTCTCGGCAACGAACGACTCAATGGCGCGCAGCCGTTTAGCCGCCAGATGTGGGATCAGCAGCTTCCGGTGCAGCGCATGCACTGGATCATCGGCGGTCGCCAAAGCGTGTGACGGATCGCCAAGCGGCGCCATGTGGAATGGGGTCAGCGTTCCATCGTCGTGGTACACCATGGTCGCGGTCAGGTTCGACGAGAAATCATGCACGCGCGCAAGAACTTCGAGCAGCGCGTCCCAGCCGGCAACCAGGTAGAACTCAGACTCGCCTAGCCGGTGCACCGGCCCAGCGGCATGCATCCGGGCATAGAACGGGTAGGGATCCTGCAGGGCGGCGGGACCGAAGAACGCGGCGGGATCGGCGAGGACAGCGGGCACAAGTTCAGGCTGAACGCCGGTTCGCCGCGGGGTCAACGCTGCGGGACAAACCTGACAAGCCCCCATTGAAACAAAAGCTTGTTAATTCTCAGCGAGGCCCGTTGAGCTGCAGCTCACTGCGAAATGTCGGCTTGAAAGCTTCTCACCGTGCGAAATGCCCGATGAGATTCTGGCGCCCGTATTTGGGTAGCGTTTCTGCATGAGCCGCGAGGACTGGTTGATCGGACAGGACCGCGCTTCCGTGGCCGCCGAGCGCATCTATCGCGCCGCCGCTGAGCTAATCGCCCGTCACGGATTTGACGCCTTCACGATCGAGGCACTGGCCCGCAAAGTCCACTGTTCACCGGCTACCATCTACCGCCACGCGGGAGGCAAAGCGGTGATCCGTGATGCTGTGACTCTGCGCCTCGCATCGCGCATCCTCGCCACCGTGCGTGAGGCTATCGACGGCCTCACCGGCGCTGAACGCATAGTCACGGCATCTGCGGTCGCACTGCAACACATCCGCGCTGAACCATTAGCGCAAGTGATGGGGCGCGCGATCCACGACCCAGACGCCGATCAATGGGTCACCAGGTCGCCGCTCATCGCTGCGCTGGCCCAAGAAATGATCGGTTCGGCCAACGCCGATCCGGTCGCCGCGCAATGGCTCATCCGCGTAGTGCTCGCACTGTGGTCTTGGCCGCCTGCAGATCCCGACATCGAGCTGCAAATGCTGCAACGGTTCCTGGGCCCACCATTTGCCAAACTAAAGACCAACACCCATTAGCCACTGATCGACCCGGTTGATTGCGTCGACGAGGTCAGTTGAATAGTCGGGCGGCGTTCTCGTAGAACACCGCGCGCAACCAGTCGTCGTCGATACCAGGAAGCTGGGTAATCGACCGCATGGCTTGAACGTAGCCGTGGGGGATGTTCGGGAAGTCGCTGCCGAACAGGATGCGATCGCCCAACTGTGGCAACCGATATAGCTGCGATCGCGGAAACGGCATGGTTTCTTCGGCGAACGGCGTGAAGACCATCGTGGTGTCCAACCGAACCTCCGGATAGTGCTCGCAGAGGTCGAGAAACTCTACGTATTCCGGCATGCCCATGTGCGCAATGATCAACGGCAGCTGCGGATAACGGCCGAGCAGGCGATGAATGGGTTCAGGCCCGGTGTACTCGCCCACCGCCGGGCCGGACCCGCAGTGGATGATGACCGGAATTCCGGCGTCCTCGATGAGTCCCCAAACCTGTTCCAGCAGTGGGTCATTCGGATCGTAGCGGCCGACCTGGATATGAGCCTTGAAAACCCGGACGCCACCGCAGATGGCTTTCTCGACATATTCGGCGGCCTCGGGTTCCGGGTAAAACGTCGCGGTGGCAAGGCAGTCGGGCGTGTAGCGTGCGAACTGCGCGGCCCACTGGTTCAGCCATGCCGCCATTTGTGGTTTGTGCGGGTAGACCAGCGCGGTAAACCGGCGCACCCCGAACTGCCGCAGTGTCTGCAGCCGTCGAGATTCGTTGATGCGGTAGGCAATCGGCCAGGGCCGCCCGACGAGTGGACCGGCCGAGTCGAAGTAACGCCACACCTTGTCCAGCACCGACTTGGGCATGAAATGGGTATGCACGTCGATCACACCGGGCAGCCCTAATGCCGACCAGATCTGCCGCACCTGTGCGGCCTCGTCGGCGGGCGCGGCGTACCCGGCGGTCTGGTGGGGCATCGGTTGTCCTCGCTCGGTAAGGGTCGAGTAATACCGTTGTCTATATCAGCCGACGCTCGGCCGCGTTGAGCAGGAGGGCCAACATGTGGGACCCGGACATTTACCTGGCCTTTGCCGGTCACCGTGCCCGCCCGTTTTACGACCTGCTGTCCCGCGTCGGCGCGGAACGGCCGCGCCGGGTCGCCGACCTCGGGTGCGGGCCGGGCCATCTCACCCTGCAGCTCGCGCGGCGCTGGCCCGACGCGGTGATCGAGGCGCTGGACAGCTCACCGGAGATGGTCGAAGCGGCCCGCGAGCGCGGCGTCGACGCCACGGTCGGCGACCTGCGGAACTGGACGCCGCGGCGCGACACCGACGTGGTGATCAGCAACTCCTCGATGCAGTGGGTGCCCGAGCACGCCGACCTATTGGTCCGGTGGGCCGGTCACCTGGCGGCCGGCTCGTGGATCGCCGTGCAGATGCCCGGCAACTTCGAGTCACCGTCGCACGCGGCGTTTCGCGCAGTGGCCCGTCGCGAGCCGTTCGCGAAAGCCTTGCGCGACGTGCAATTTCGGGTCGGCGCCGTCGTTCACGGTCCGGCCTATTACGCCGAGCTGCTGATCGACGCCGGGTGCACGGTCGATGTCTGGGAGACCACCTACCTACACCAGCTGACCGGCGAGCATCCGGTGTTGGACTGGATCAGCGGCACTGCGCTGCTGCCCGTGCAGGAACGGCTTAGCGACGAGCAGTGGCAGCAGTTCCGCGATGAGCTGGTTCCATTGCTCGCCGACGCTTACCCGCCCCGTCCCGACGGCACCACCTTCTTCCCATTCCGGCGGGTGTTCGTCGTCGCCCAGGTGCGCTAGCTCTCGGCGAGTCCTTACACCGGAAGCCCTTTTTGCTGCGCCTCTTCGCGGTAGCGGTCCACCCATTCATCCGAGCGCTGATCGGCTTGGCGTTCCAGCACCGGCTCCGGCGCCAGTCGGCGATCGACGCCGAGCGCCTCCAGGACATCGCCGACGATCGTGGTCAGGTTGCGCCACAGCACCGGATACGAGACATCGATCGGGGTGATGTTCTCCTCGGCGAACCAATTGCGCC
>Ga0070739_10004249_pt1 | contig 17115 bp, 17 predicted proteins | sample Coa_R1_7_FD_66445 | JGI IMG/M metagenome (GOLD analysis project Ga0070739, IMG submission 66445) | Surface soil microbial communities from Centralia Pennsylvania, which are recovering from an underground coalmine fire - Coalmine... | ecosystem: Environmental > Terrestrial > Soil > Unclassified ... | reverse complement strand
TATACAATAGGCAACCCGCTCGCTTCGCGCGAACGCTCGAGAATGGCCCAGGAGCGCGCCACGTAGGACGTCACAGCGTGAACAGCAGCACCGTGAACGGCAGGAGACATAAAAGCGCGCCGATGAGATCGACCGCGGCGCGTTGGCGCGACGCCATCCGCGCATAGAAAATATCCAAGCGGACATGACCATCTGTCTGCAGGGTCCAGGCCGCGGCCAGCATGAACAGCGCGGCATGGCCGTAGAGCACCGATTCCTGCAACGGAATCGAGCCGATCCCGAAGGCATAACGCAGCACGACGGTCGCGAACTCGGCCCCGACCACGAACAGGCAGCACCAAGTCGCGGCGCGGCCGATTATGGCAACGGCGCGATCGATGCCGCCGGCGATGGCAGCGATGGCATTTCGCATGGCTCGCACTCGTACTATAATCTTTGCACCGTGTCGGCGCGCAGCGAGGCTCGTTTAGCTTGCCCAAGCGCGTCGCAGCGCGGCGGCAGTTATGACCCGGACAGAGCGATATGACACACGATCACGATCATCATGAGCACGGCTCGGAGCTGTCCGAGATGCAATTGCGGGTGCGCGCGCTCGAGACGGTGCTGGCCGAAAAGGGCTACATCGAGCCGGCCGCCATCGACGCTATCATCGAGGCTTACGAGACCAAGGTTGGCCCGCACACCGGCGCCCGCATCGTGGCCAAGGCGTGGAGCGATCCAGCGTTCAAACAGGCTCTGCTTGCCGATGCGAGCAAGGCGGTGGCGTCGTTTGGCCTCGTCAATCGCGTTGGCGATCACCTGATTGCGGTCGAAAACACGCCGAAGCTTCACAACATGATCGTGTGCACGCTGTGCTCCTGCTATCCCTGGGAAGTGCTCGGCCTGCCACCGGTCTGGTACAAGTCGGCGCCCTACCGCTCGCGTGCCGTCAACGATCCGCGCGGCGTGCTCGCAGATTTCGGCGTGACGTTGCCGCCTGGCACCGACATCCGCGTGTGGGATTCGACGGCGGAGACCCGCTTCATCGTGCTGCCGATGCGTCCCGCCGGGACAGACGGCTGGAGCGAAGAGAAGCTGGCTTCGCTGGTGACGCGCGACAGCATGATCGGCACGGGACTGCCGAAGCATCCGAGCGAGGCCGCCTGATGGACGGCATCCATGACATGGGCGGCATGCACGGCTTCGGCAAAGTCGAGGCGGAGCCCAACGAACCGGTGTTTCATGCCGATTGGGAAGCCCATTGCCTCGCGCTCAATCGCGCGATGGGCTACACCGGCGTGTGGACAATCGACCAGACCCGCGCCGGCATCGAAAGTCTGCCGCCGGACGTGTATCTGACCAGCTCCTACTACAAGAAGTGGGCGCTCCGGCTCGAGAAGATGGTCATCGAGCGTGGCCTTGCCGGCGCCGACGAGATCGCGGCCGGCCATGCGCTCCGTCCCGGCGCGCCGCTCAAGCGCAAGCTGACCGCCGCCGAGGTGCTGAACACGCTGACGCGCGGCTCGTATTCCCGCCCGCCACAAGGACCGGCGCGGTTCAAGCCTGGCGACCGCGTGCGCACCAAGAACATCCATCCGAAAACCCACACGCGCCTGCCGCGATATGCGCGCGACCGCGTCGGCGTGGTCGAAGCGATTCGCGGCTGCCACGTCTTTCCCGACACGGTCGCGATTGGCCAGGGCGAAAACCCGCAGTGGCTCTACACGGTCCTGTTCGACGCGCGCACGTTGTGGGGCGACGACGCCGATCCGTCGATCAAAGTCTCGATCGAGGCGTTCGAGCCATATCTGGAGGCGGCATGAGTGCCCGGCTGGCGACAGAGCGTGCCACTGCGGCAGTGCAAACGATCCCGCGCGACGCCAATGGTCCGGTTTTCCGCGAGCCTTGGGAGGCGCAGGCCTTCGCGCTCGCGGTGTCGCTAAACGAGCGCGGGCTGTTCAGTTGGTCCGAATGGGCTGCCACGCTGGGTGAGGAAATAAGGAAAGCACAGGCGTCCGGCGATCCCGATACCGGCGAGACCTATTACCGGCACTGGCTCGCGACCCTTGAGCGCATTGTCGCGGCTAAAGGCCTTGCCGATGCCGATAAGCTCGCGCGCACCCGCAATGCGTGGGCGCGTGCCTGCGCCCGCACGCCTCACGGCGTGCCCATCGAGCTTCGGTCTGACGATTACTGCGATTAATTCATTGGGAAGGGCCTCTTGGCTCGCTCTTGCCCGCAAAGGAAACGGCTCCTACACTCGCGAAACGTGCGCTCGTTGTGCTGACACAACGCTCTTTTGCAGGTTGGGGGGTCGCATGGTTCGGTGGTCCGCTTTGCCATGCGCAACAGCCTTGGGCGCATTCGCGCTGTGCTCCATAGCCGCGCCGGGGACGACCTTCGCCGCCAGCCACGAACAGATCATCGCCAAGTGCAAGGAAGCTGCACGTCCAAGAGTGGTCCAATGCGTGCTGGCCAGGGGCGGCAATCGGGGAACTGAGGGCATCATCGCGGCCTGCCGCGAATCGGTCGGCCGGCCGCTCGTCATGGCATGCGTCCAACGCGAGGAGCAGAAGATCGCCGCCGGCAAGGCGCCTCCGCCAGCACCGAAAGCGGAAACGCCGGCGATGCAAGGGACCGCCGCCATTGAACCATCATTCGTCGCGCCTCCGCGAACCGTCGCCGATATCACCGCGATCCTCGACAGCGAGAAGCCAAACGAAGCGCAAATTGCCGAGCGCAAGGCCAGGGCCGACGCCCCGCCGCCCAGCAACGCCTCCGGCGAGCAGCTGGCGCAGTTTTATTACGATCGGGGTGCGACTCGCGCCCTGCTCTCGCGCAATCAGGACGCGATCGACGACGCTCTGCAGGCGCTCAAGACGGCGAAAGGCCTTGTGCTCGTGACGCGGATTCGGCAGCTCCTCGCGCTGCAATATCGCGTCATCAGCGACCCGAAGCAAGCGGTCGCTGTCTATCAAGCGATCGCGCGCGATGCAACGCAACCCGGCAAACGCGGCGCGCTGATCAATGCGCTGGTCGACATTGCCGACACCCTTTACTACATGGGCGACCTCGACGGCGCCACGACCTACGCGCGCCGCGGCGAAGCCCTCGTCCAGGAGGCGCGCGGCAGCCCGAACCCACAGTGGCGCGAGGCGTATGCGATCTACGGCAACTACTGGGAGGGGGAAGCTGAAAGGGCGCGTGCGCTGGTCTTCCGCGCGCGGGGTCAGTACACCGAAGCCGAGGCGGCCGAGCGGAGGGCGGAGGCGTTTCACCGCGCCGCACTGAAGGATCGTGACCGTTACGCCTCGCCACCGCCCGCAGAGTCGATGCTGCAGCACGCCGATCTTGATCTTCTTAACATTGCCTACACCGAAGCCAAACAGGGACGGCTCAGCGAAGCCGAGGCCGACGCCCGCCGCGCTCTGCTCGAGATTCTCAAAATGCGTGGGAGATACAATTCCGCAACCCCGAGATTCATTCTCGGGCTTGCCATGATCCTGATCAAACAAGGTCGCTATCCGGAGGCCGAAAAGCTCACGCGCGCGGCGCTCGAGACACAGCGTACCCTCGGCATCGGCGATGACGCGTCGATCAGCGCGAAGGTGCTTTCGCAGCTCGCCAGCATCCTGATGCTGGAAGGCAAGACCGCGGATGCCAATGCGGTCTATGCGCAATTGGATACCGCCATCGCGCATTGGCCGCCGGAGCGGCGGGAGGCGCTCAACCTCAACGGCGCGCGCATCATGGCCCTTTACGCATCCGGCCAAGTCGATGCCGGAATTGCCGCAGCCGAGGAGCTGGTCAAACGGCAGACGACCCGCACCGGCGCGACGAGCTTCGATACGGCGGAAGCGCGCGGCACGCTCGCGATCGGCTATGCCCACGCCGGCCGCGCTACGGACGCCATTGGCGAGTTCAAGGCGGCCATTCCCATCATGACCACTGCACTGCGCGAATCGGCCGACGACGATGATGATCCGACCATCGCGGCCGGCCGCAATCGCCGCCTGCGGCTCGTCGTCGAAGCCTACATCAAGCTGCTCGCGCGCAGCGGCGACATGTCGAATCAGGCGGCAGTCGAAACTTTTGGACTGGCCGATGCGGTGCGCGGCCGTTCTGTCCAGCAGGCACTCGCCGATTCCAGCGCCCGCATGGTCGCCAACGACCCGGCGCTGACCGCGCTGGTACGCAAAGATCAGGACCTCGGGAAGGAGATCGGCGCCGAACTCGGCATCATCAACAACATGCTGGCGCTGCCGTCCGATCAACGCGACGATCAAAAGGTACGCGCCATCAACACCGCCATTGAAACGCTGCGCGCCAATCGCAAAAGCGCAGAGCAGGAGATTAAACGGCGCTTCCCGGCCTTCGACGACCTTGTCGATCCGCGACCGCCATCAATCCAAGAGATCAAAGCGGCGCTGCGGCCGGGCGAGGCATTGCTGTCATTCTATTTTGGCCAGACGGCAAGCTTTGTCTGGGCCGTGCCGAAGGATGGATCGGTGCTTTTCACGCAATTGCCGGTAACCGAATCCGAACTCTCGGCCAAGGTCCACAGGTTGCGCCAGGCGCTCGAGCCGCAAGTGGCGCGGGTCGAAGAAATTCCACCCTTCGACCTGGCGCTCGCTTACGATCTCTATTCGCTTTTGCTCAAGCCTATCGAGCCAAGCTGGCAATCGGCCAAAAGCCTGATCGTGGTGACCAACGGCGCGCTCGGCGAACTGCCGCTGAGCTTGCTGCCGACTGCGCCCGCGGCGGTCGATCTGCAGGCGAAGCCGCTATTCTCCGGCTATCGCGCCGTCCCATGGCTCGCCCGCAGCCATGCTGTGACGGTCGTCCCCTCGGCCGCCGCCTTGGTGACGTTGCGGCATCTGCCGCCGGGCTCCGCCAATCGCGACCGATTGATCGGTTTCGGCGATCCGTACTTCACTGCCGATCAGGCCGCCGAAGCGGAAGGCGAGCCGACGGCGGCGCCGGCGCAGGTGGCCTTGGCAGCGAGCGGGGGCGATACGACGGCAATCATGCGCGGCGCGCCGCTGAAGCTGCGCGCCGCGCCTCACCTCGATGATGTCGATGTGGCTGAACTCGCCATGCTACCTCGGCTCCCGGACACGCGGCTGGAACTAATCGCGATGGCCGAGGCGCTCGAGATCGATCCCGCAAAAGCCTTGTATCTCGGCAAGGCCGCGAACGAGCACAACGTGGAAACGCTCGATCTGTCGCACTACCGCATCGTCGCCTTTGCGACCCACGGATTGGCGCCCGGCGATATCGACGGGCTGACGCAGCCGGCACTGGCGCTGACCGCGCCCGACGTCGCCGGCATCAAGGGCGACGGGCTCCTGACAATGGAAGAGATACTCGGGCTCAGGTTGAGCGCCGATTGGGTGGTGCTGTCTGCCTGCAACACTGCGGCCGGAGCGGGCGCAGGGGCGGAAGCGGTCTCCGGATTGGGCAGCGCGTTTTTCTACGCCGGAAGCCGCGCGCTGTTGGTGACCAATTGGTCGGTGGAATCGACCTCCGCCCGGGCGCTAACGACTGATATTTTCCGCCGGCAAAGCGCCGACCCGAGCCTGTCGCGCGGCGAGGCCTTGCGGCAGGCTATGATGGCGTTGCTGGACGGACCCGGCGAACTCGACGCATCGGGTGACACCGTCTTCAGCTATGCCCATCCGCTGTTCTGGGCGCCCTATTCCGTGATTGGAGACAGCGGCGGAGATTGAGCGCAGCATCATGGCGACTCGCGGTCGGAGATGATGGCTCACCGATGAAATCCAAGCGTCAGATAGCGGCGCTGTGCTTGGCGGCCAGCATGGCCCTAGCCGCCGCATCAGCTCGCGCATTCGAGCTCATCACCGCCGCGGAGGCGGCGCTGCCGCCCGGAACCGTACCGACGCTCGATTTGCGTGGCAGTCCCACGCGTCGGCCAGCGATTATCGTGGTATCGCCGCCGCGCGCAGCCGGCCAAGTACGATCGCCGTTGGATCTGAAAGTGCAATTCCGCGCCTTTGGCGGCGCCGCAATCGATCCGAGCTCGGTGGTCGTGACCTATCTCAAGCAGCCGCCGATCGACCTGACGCAACGCCTGACGCCTTACATCACAGCGCAGGGCGTGGACATTCCGCAGGCGCAGGTTCCACCCGGCAAGCACCAGTTCTGGATCGAGCTGAAGGACAATGTCGGCCGCATTGGCGCCGGCGAATTCGGCTTCCAGGTCGGTCAATAGGCAGTCGGCGACATGTCCAGCATTGCCATATCTTATCGGCGTTCCGACTCCTCGGCGATGGCAGGGCGCATTTACGATCGCTTGGCTGCGCATTACGGTGAACATTCGGTGTTCATGGATATCGATAACATTCCGTTGGGCGCCGATTTCCGCAGCCATATCCAAGAATCGCTGCGACGCGCCGACGTCCTCATTGCCGTGATTGGCCCAAAATGGCTGGGAACGACCGCGGACGGCATGTCGAGAATGCAGGAGAAAACCGATCCAGTCAGACTCGAGATCGAGACTGCGCTTGCCGGGAAGAAGCCGATCATTCCCGTTCTCATCGACGGCGCTAGAATGCCTAATTCTTCCGAGTTGCCGCCGGAATTCGGCAATTTCTCTTATCTCAATGCCGCCGAAGTATCGACCGGCCGCGACTTTCGCAGCCACATGGACCGCCTTGTTGGAGCAATCGATCGCATCACCGGCAAAAATCCATCCGCGGACCAGCCGCAGCCCAGTGTGACGTCCGTCGCGGCACCCAGCGAGGCACCGCAGCCGCCCCTCGCATCGCGCGCGTGGCATCCCTGGTCCGACGATCTTGTGCGCCATACTGCGGTGCCATTCGTTCTGCTGCTGGTCATTCATCACATCGTGATCAATGCCTACGACCTCAACGTCGCATACCTGCAGATCGCCTGCGCGGCGGTGCCGTTCGTGTTCGGCGCGACCTTTTCATTGTTGGGCGCTCGCGGCCCGGCAATCGCAGCGAGCTTCGCGGTGGGGCTCGGCATCCTTGGTGATGCCGGCATGACGGTGTCGCAAAGCCTTTATTCCGGCGACCCGGTCATGCCGCAGAGCCGCGTCGAGTGGTGGGACAATCTCGATTACGCGGCCATTATTGCACTGAGCTACTTCGCCGGATACGTGCTAGCCCGTTCCCTGCGGCGCATATCGAACCGCCGCTGGGTCAAGCCTTAGTGGCCCGCCCCCCACGACGTGCCGGGCGTGTGCGACGCTGTTATAGCGCCTCAAATGCTTTCGTTGTTGAGCAACGACCGCACCAAGTCGGCGGCCGGCAGCGCGCGCGAGCGCGCGACGCCTTGCCCTGCCCACAATGAAATGAAGGCGGCATTGCCCTGTTGACCGGCGGCATTGCGCATCGGCCGCGTCAAGTCGTTCTGCTGCCGGAACGGCAGAATGGCGTGTTCCTTGCCTTCCAGCATGGCGATGAACTTGTTCATGAGACCGCGAGCCGGCCGGCCGGAGAACGCGCGCGTGATAACCGTGGTATCGCTCTTGGCGTCGAGCAGGGCACGTTTGTAAGCGGCCGGCGCGCCAGATTCCGGGCACGGTAGGAACGCCGTGCCCAGCTGCACGGCCGCCGCGCCCTGCCGCAGTGCCGCCGCCACATCACCGCTCTCCATAATGCCGCCGGACGCGATCACAGGTACGCGGACACCGGCCCGTATCTCTCGCACGAGCGTCGCCAGCGGAACCATGGATTGTTCAAACGGCGCGGCAAAACTGCCGCGATGCGCGCCGGCCTCGGCGCCTTGCGCAATGATCGCATCGACACCGGCTTGCTCCAAGCGGCGCGCCTCCTCCACCGTGGTGGCGGTCCCGGCGATCGCGATATCGCGCGCCTTGAGGACGGCGAGCTGCTCCGCCGGTGGAATGCCGAATGTGAAGCTGAATACCGGAGGCCGCTCCTGCAATACGGCCTCGAGCTGCGCGTCAAGCGGATCGACGGCGAGTGGCGGCAGGATCGGCGGCGGCAGGCCGAGTTCGGCATGGGCCTGGCGCATGATTGTGAGCATGGGCTCGGGATCGATCGTGCTTTGCGTCGCATAGCCGCCGGCAAAGAGGTTGATGGCAAATGGCCGGCTGGTCAGCGTCCGGATGCGGCGAATAGCGTCGGCAATATCATCCGGCGTGGCATAAGCACCGCCCCAGGCGCCGAGACCGCCCGCGTTCGACACTGCGGCGGCAAGCTCGGGCGTACCGCCGCTGCCTGCCATGGGTGCGAGGAAGATCGGATGCTCCACGCCAAGCCGCTGCAACAGGGCATGCGTTGCCATTGCAATATTATTCCTGTCTGTCGCCGAACAAAATAAAGGCTTCGACCTTTGCCGCAACCGCAAAGGCGAGACGGCGCTATCGTCATTTCTAAAGGACAACTTCGGAAGAGGCGAATGACGCATCTCACGCGCACGCTATACTGCCATGAGCCCAGAGAGCAGGAGGACGCGATGCGAGGCGAGACCGTAAAAATCCGTTCCAGCGAAGGGGCGGCTTTCGACTGTTACTTGGCCGTGACCAACACCGATATACCGGCGCCGGCCGTGGTGATTGCTTCCGCGGTCCATGGCGTCGACGCCGACATTCGGGCGATCGCCGACGAGTTTGCCGCAAGCGGCTTTATCGCCGCGGCACCCGATTTGTTCTGGCGCTCATTGCCGGGCCCACTGAGCCATGACGATGCGCGCGCGCAAGAGCGCTCGCAGCCGCGTTTGGACAAGATCAAAACCGGCGAACGGGATATGGCGGATACTTTGGCGCACTTGCGCACGCTCGCTTCGTTCAACGGCCGCGCAGCGGCGATGGGATTCTGCTATGGCGGTCCCTATGCCATTTTGGGACCGAAGCGCCTCGGCTATGCGGCAGGCATTTCCTGTCACGGCACGCAGATGCTCGATTACATTCACGAACTTGACGGCGTGCACGAGCCGATTTGCATTATCTGGGGCGACCGCGACAGCCGCGCGCCGGCCGAGGTCATCGATGGCTACCGCGGCGCGGCGGCACGCATGAAGAACCTCGAGCTGCACATTTTTCCCGGCGTGCAGCACGGCTACATGATGCGCGCCGTTGCGGCCTTTAACCAAAAGACCCACGATTTTTCCATGGGGCGCGCCAAAGCGATGCTTGCGGACTTGCGCGAGACGCCAGCGTTGTGCGCGGCATCGTGAGACGAAAGCTGAAGGGCGGCTGACATAGGACAGACGATTGCAAGTGACGGCGGCTCAGAAGCATCTGCGGCCGCTATCCCTCCGCTGTCGCCAGCTCTTCGATCTTGGTCCTTAATGGATCGCCGACGCGACGCGCGGGGTAAGCGCACCCGGATGGCGGATCACCTCACCGGCGAGGCGATGGGCGGCGCTCGCGGCCTGCACCGGCTCCGCGCCGCTGAGCCGCGCTGCGAGATAGCCGGCATTGAAGCCATCGCCGGCGGCCGTCACATCGACAGGCACCAGAACTTCCGGCACCGGCACGAATTCCTGCGCCTTCGTGCTCGCAACCAGCGCGCTGTTCGGACCGTTCTTCACGACAATCTCGCCGATGCCGAAGGCCTGTAGCCGCGCCACGGTTGCTTCGGGGCTCGGATCGCCCCACAGCACTGCTTCGTCATCGAACGTCGGCAGCGCGATATCGACGCGTTTGAGCGTTTCGATGAACACGGTGCGTGCGCGCGGCAGATCGCCATTCCAGCCGCGCGGCCTAAAATTGCCGTCGAACGCCACCTTCGTGCCTTGCTGGCGGGCAACTTCAAGGGTAGCGAGGAATCGGCCGATACCGATGTTTGAAAAGAGCGATAGCGTGATACCGGTGAAATACACGAGCCGCGCCGAGGTGAGGCTTTCGGCAACGCGTAGCCAATCGGGAAGCTCGAATATCTCGCCGGCCGGGGCATTACCGCGCCATGTCTGAATGCTCCGATGGTCGCCGGTGTCCTGATCAACCAGGCAGAGGCCCGGCAATCGTCCGGGCGCCCGTAGCACAAGATCCGTGGCAATTCCCTCCGCGGCAGCCAATCCTAGGATGGAAGCGGAATAGGAATCTTCGCCGAGCGCAGTGGCGAAGGCGATCTCGGTTCCGGCGCGAGCAAGATAGACCGCCGCATTGAAGACGTCGCCGCCGCATGACAGCGCGAATCGACCGTCGGCACCGCGTGTCAGCTCAATCAGGGCTTCGCCAACGCAGATCGTGCGGCCTGTTCGCTCACCCATTGGGCCTTAATCCTTGCGCCGCTCGTACTCGGAATCACAGATCAGTGATACGCACAGCCGCGCCGGCTACGATTTCTCGTGCGCGGCCCTCATGACGGCACTGGAGGCCCGCCGCTCCAGCCACCCGCCGCGCGTGACGAAATAGCCGACAGCACTCAGCATAGCGATGCAGAAACTGACCGGCCAGTCGGTGTAATAAGCGATGACGATGCCCGCCCAAGCGTCAGCCAGCGCCAAAGCGGCTGCCAATGCCAATCCGCTCCAAAAACCCTTCGCCAGCCGCTGCGCAGTTGCCGGCGGTCCCACCATGAGGCTAAACACCAAAAGGACGCCGACGATCTGAGCGCTCTCGGCAACGGCCAACGCCACAATTGCGAGAAATGACGTGCCGACGAAACGGAGCGGTACGCCTTTGGCTTCGGCAAGCTCGGGTTGCAGGCTGGCAAACATCAACGGTCTCATGATCGCAGTCAGCGCTGCCAACGTGATTGCGCCGAGCACCGCCAAAACGCCGACCATCGACGCATCGACCGCCAGCACGTTGCCGAACAGCAGCGCCGTCGCTTGCGCCGCGAAGGCCGTATAGTAGTGCAGAAACAGCAAGCCAAGACCGAGCGCCAACGCGAGCACCACGCCAATGGCAACATCGCGGCCGCTGATCCGTTCGCCGATCAATCCGATAACGATGCCGGCCGCGACCGTGAACACCACAAGGCCCCAAACCGACGCCACGCCGATCAATACGGCGCCGGTTGCCCCGGCGAAGCCGACATGGCCGAGCGCGTGGCCCGCAAAGCTTTGTCCGCGCAACACCAGAAAGTAGCCGACCAATCCGGCCACGACGGCGGCAATACCGGCCGCGGCAAACGCGTTGCGCATGAAATCGTATTCAAGCATGGCTGTGCTAATGCTAAGAATGCGATTGGTCGTGATGGTCGTGCAAATGATCGCTTCGCTCGACATCACGTCCGCGCGACAACACAAAGATGTGGCCGCTGGTTCGCACCACCTCGACTTCCGTGCCGTAGAGCCGTGACAGCAGCGGCGCGGTAACGACCTCGGCCACCGTGCCGAGCGCGGCATGGCCATTGCCGAGATAGAGCACGCGGTCGAGCACGCCGACGAGCTGATTGAGCTCATGGGCGCTGAACAACACGGTTATGCGACGCTCGCGGGCAAAACGGCGCACCAGGCTGATGACGGCCTCTTGATAGCGGTAATCCAGACTGATCAACGGCTCGTCGAGCAGCAGAAGCTGAGGCTCGCCCAGTATCGCCTGCGCCAGCAGCAGCCGTTGGCGCTCGCCGCCCGATAGCGCCGCCAACGGACGGCGGGCCAGATCCGTTGCGTCGATCGCCGCCAAAGTGTGATTAATTGCGGCGCGGTCGGCCGATCTTATTGTCGGCAAACCCCACTGCTCGCCGCGCACAGAGCTGGCGATGAAATCAAAGCCGCGGAGCGGCAGGTCGGGCACAGTCGCGCGCACCTGCGGCAAATAGCCGATGGCTGGATTGCCGCGCCGTGGCGCCTCGCCGAAGACCCGAACTGTTCCCGCCGCTGTCGGCAACAGCCCCAGAATGGCACGCATCAGAGTGGTCTTGCCCGCGCCATTTGGACCCAGAACGCCGATGAACTCGCCGCGTTCAATGGCGAAGCTGTTATCGACAAGGACATTGCGGCGCCCGATGGCGATGGTGGCGCGGCTGAATTCGACGACGCTCATGAACCCGATCCGCCAAGGGCGGCCTCGGTCGCGTCGAGCTCGCTCAGTATCCAATCTCTATAAGACATTTTGGGCGGCAAAGTCTCGGTGACGCCGACCACCGGAATTCCCGACTCGCGGGCAAGGCTGACCAAATGTTGTACAATCTTGTCGGTCGCCTGCTTATTGTAGAAAAACACGCGCACCTTTCGCGCCGCCAGATCGTGCTCGATCGCGGCAATATCGGCGGCGCTCGGTTCGGTGCCATTCATGACGGCGAGCTGGAAGTGCTTGTCGAGCACGTTGAGCGCCAACGCGTCCGCCATGTAGCTGAACACCGGTTCGCTTGCCGCGACGGACGTGTCGGCATATTTGCTGCGCATCGCTGCGATCTTGGTGTCAAGGGGCGCAAGCGACGCCAGAAACACATTCAACCGCGCCGCGTAGTCGTCCTTGTGAGCGGAATCGGCCGCTGCAAACGCGGCCGCCAACGCCTTGGCCACGGCGGGAATGCACTGTGGATCGTACCACAGGTGCGGATTGTCGCCCGGCTTCTTGTGCAAGAGATCGGCCGCGACAATGGTCGCTCGGCGACCGCCTCGATCGATCCGAAGCAAGCGATCCATCCAGGCATCGTAATCAGCGCCATTGTAAACGACGATCTGGGCGCCGGCCACCAGGCGGGCAATGGACGGTGAGGTCTCGAACAGATGCGGGTCCTGATCGGGATTGGTTAGAATGCTGGTGACGTTGACGTGCCCGCCGCCGACCTGCTGGGCCACGTCGCCATAGAAGTTCTCCGCAGCGACAACCGCTATTTGGCCCGACGCCGACGGCGCGGAGACCGGCGCCAACGCGGCGATCAGGCCGGCCGCAACCGCGACCAGCGGCGGCAAAGCGCGGCAGACAGTGCCGGACAAGGCGAAGCACATGGACCGAAATGTAATATTATAACATTACGTGAATAACAACGGCTATCAAGACACATCCGGCGCAGCCTTTGCAGGCTAGGCGCGGCCAAGTTGGAATGGGGTGAAGCCGGAACGCGGCACTATTTCAGATTAAGCATCGCCACGAGCGGTTTCTTCTCGGCTACGTCTTTGGCGATATTCTTGGCGAACCCAGCGCTGTCGGCGAAGTAATCGGCAGGCTGCAGCGTGTTTTTGACCACACGCTGCGCGGCATCGCCCTTCATGATGGCGGTGCAGGCGGATTCGAGCTTATGCCGGACCCCTTCGGGTATTCCGGCCGGTCCCAACAGCCCACCGAAGCTCAACGGCGCCACGTCATAGCCCTGTTCTTTGAAGGTCGGCACGTCGGGCAGCGACGGATTGCGGGTCTCGGCGAACAAGCCCGGCATGGCGAGCCCGCTACCCGCCGCGGCCGTCAACGGAACGGCGGCGAAGTCGATCTGTCCGGAACGGACATTCTGAATTTCCTCAGCCGGTCCCTTGTAGGGCACATCGTTGAATTCGACCTTGGCCTGCCGCGCAAGCTCAATCATGGCCAGATGGGGAATGGTCGCAATGCCTGGAATGCCGACGTTGAGCGCCCCTGGCCTTTTCTTCGCCGCCTCCACGATGTCGCGCACCGACCGCAAAGGCGAATTCGGCGGCACCACGACGACCTGATCGTTCTTGAACGTCTGACAGATCGGCGTGAACGACGCCGGCGTGTAGCCGGCTTCCTTGTCTGTCAGCGGCTGCACCGTGATCGAATAGGTCGCGCCGTGCAGCAGCGTATAACCGTCCGGATTGGCGCGGGCGACGTCGGCGGTGCCAAGCACGCCGTTGGCGCCAGGCTTATTGACGATGATGAAGGGCTTGCCGAGCCGGCTGGAAAGCCCATCCGCCAGCACCCGACCCAAAATGTCGGCACTCGAGCCCGGCGTCGCCGGGACGATGATCTGGACCACGCGCTCGGGATAGTCCTGTGCGGTCGCAGCCGTCGCCGCGGCCGCGATAGCGAGACCAGCCGCGATGATCGCGCCTTTCGACATCGCTTTCCTCCAATGACAGAACTCAAGGGGTTTGCACCTGATGTGAGGTGCGGATTTCCTAGGGTTCGCGTGAAAAACGATAACCGAAGCCCTGGCCCGATCAAGCCGTCGCTTCGGAGCGCACGTGCGGCAAAGCACGTCACCCGCGGGATGCAAGGCTTGCCGGATACCTATATAGGGGAAGCCAACGGAGGGATCGAATGACTGAGCAAAATGTCCAGGACAAGGTGCCCGTCACGGTGCTGACCGGCTATTTGGGCGCCGGAAAGACCACGTTGCTTAACCGCATTCTGTCGGAGCCGCACGGCAAGAAGTATGCCGTCATCGTCAACGAATTCGGTGAAATCGGCATCGACAACGAGCTCGTCGTCGGCGCCGATGAAGAAGTGTTCGAGATGAACAATGGCTGCATCTGCTGCACCGTGCGCGGTGACCTGGTGCGCATCCTTGAGGGCCTGATGCGACGCAAGGGCAAGTTCGACGCCATCATCGTCGAGACCACCGGACTTGCCGATCCGGCGCCGGTCGCGCAAACCTTCTTCATCGACGAGAATGTCGGTCGCAAGACCAAGCTGGATGCGGTGGTCACGGTCGCCGACGCCAAGTGGCTGAAGGACCGGCTCAAAGACGCGCCGGAAGCGAAGAACCAGATTGCATTCGCCGACGTCGTTCTGGTCAACAAGACCGATCTGGTTACGCCGGAAGAGCTGGAAGAGGTGGAGGCGCGCATCCGCGGCATCAACCCTTACGCCAGGCTGCACAAGACCGAGCGCGCCAAGATCCCGCTACACGAGGTGCTTGATCGCAACGCTTTCGACCTCGACCGCATCCTCGATATCGAGCCGGCATTTCTGGACGGCGACGGTCACGATCATGATCACACCCACGATCATGATCACGACCATGACCACAAGCATGCGCACTCCCATGGCGGCCTCAAGCACTACCACGACGAGGAGATGCAATCGATCTCGCTCCGCACCGACAAGCCGCTCGATCCGGACAAATTCTTTCCGTGGGTTCAGGATTTGGTGCAGAAGGAAGGCCCGAACATTCTGCGTTGCAAGGGCATTCTGTCGTTCAAGAACGACGATCGTCGCTTCGTCTTCCAGGGCGTGCACATGATCCTCGACGGCGATCATCAGCGGCCGTGGCAAGCCGGCGAAAAGCGCGACAGCCGCGCCGTATTCATCGGCCGCAATCTGCCGGGCAAGAAGATCACGGAAGGCTTTGAGAGTTGCATCGCGTAAGCGACTTCGATGTCCGATCCCCGCAGCGGTTCTGTTTCGGTCGTCGAGCGCACCCGCGCCGTTGCGGCCGGTGGCGCGGTAACAGCCGCGCATTTTCTCGATCGCACGGCCGTATTCGTGCTCGGCGAGGAAAGCTTGCAGTTCGCCGAGCCCGACGGCGAGGTGCGGCGGATGACCGTGCATGCCGGCGCCATCCTGTCGACCGCGAGCGACGGCAGACGCATCGTCAGTGGCGGCGACGACGGCAAAGTGATCATGACCGATCTCGGGTCTAGCCGTGTCATCGCGACTGACGCGAAGCGCCGCTGGGTCGATCACGTGGCGCTTGGCCCGGAAGGCGCGCCGGCGTGGTCGGTCGGCAAGTCGGCCATGGTACAGGGCAAGGAACTGCGCAGCTTCGATGTGCCGTCGACTGTCGGCGGGCTTGCGTTTCTGCCGAAAGGATTTCGACTCGCCATCGCGCATTATAATGGCGCGACGCTGTGGTTTCCCAACGCCGCGCAGGCCGAGCCGGAACGGCTGGAATGGAAAGGCTCGCACCTCGGCATCACTGTCAGTCCCGACGGCCGCTTCATCGTGACCACCATGCAGGAGCCGATGCTGCACGGCTGGCGCCTCGCCGACCGGCAGCACATGCGCATGTCGGGCTATGCGGCGCGGGTGATGTCGCTCGGCTGGACCGCCGGCGGCCGGTGGCTCGCCACCTCTGGCGCCAATCAAATCATTCTGTGGCCGTTCCAGAGCAAGGACGGCCCGATGGGCAAACAGCCGCGATTGCTCGCGCCGTCCGAGCATCGAGTCGAAGCGATTGCCTGTCATCCGCGTCTGGACATCATCGCCGCTGGGTATGCCGACGGCATGGTGCTGCTGGTCCGTATCGACGACCGCGCCGAGGTCCTGGCCAGAAAACCGGGCGACGCCCCCATCACCGCGCTGACCTGGAGCGGCGATGGCACGCTGCTCGCGTTCGGAACCGAGAACGGCGAGGCTGGAGTGATCGATCTCGCCTGATTTTCGCGACGGAACTCTGCCTTTCGCCGGCCGTTGTTCCAAAAGAGCAGATTAACTGCCACGGAGTGTTCGCATGAACATCGCCGCGAAATGCTGGATGGGATTGAGCGCCGCTGCGCTGATGGTAACGTCAACAGCGGTTCTGCCGGCGCAGGCCGCCGATCCGACGCCCTGCACGCCGCAGGAAAAGTCCAACCAGACGCTAAGTGAAAAGCTCAATCAGACGAAGGGCGTCATCTGCCCGCCCGAGGTGGATCCGGGCATGAAAGCGCCAACCCCGAGCACCGGCGACAGCGCGGTGATTCCGCCGCCTGGAAGCTCCGGCGGAAATCAGAACGTCCAGCCAAAGTGAGCGGGCCGCTAGAGCCTCAGATCACATATTGCCGTAGCGGCGGATAGCCATTGAAGCCGACGGATGAGTACGTAGCCGTGTAGGCGCCCGCGGCTTCGATCAGCACCTTATCTCCGATGGCAAGCGAGACCGGCAGCGGATACGGCGTCTTCTCGTAAAGCACATCCACGCTGTCGCAGGTCGGACCGGCGATCACGCACGGTGAGGTCTCGTCCCGATCCTTGCTGGTGCGAATCGGATAGCGAATCGATTCATCGATGGTTTCGGCCAAGCCGTGGAATTTGCCGATGTCGAGGTAAACCCAGCGCACCTCGTCCTCGGGGCTACGCTTAGCGATCAGCACGACCTCGGCTTCGATCACGCCGGCGTTGCCGACGAGACCCCGGCCGGGCTCGACGATGGTCTCCGGCAGCGCGTTGCCAAAATGCTTGCGCAGCGAGCGGAAGATCGATTTACCGTAGGCCTCGAGCTTCGGCGTTTTGCGCACGTAGCGAGCGGGAAAGCCGCCGCCCAGATTGACCATGGCGAGCGTAATGCCGCGCTCGGCACAGGCGCGAAAGACCGCCGCAGCCGAGGCCAACGCTCGGTCCCACGCTTC
>Ga0070739_10004246_pt1 | contig 17117 bp, 12 predicted proteins | sample Coa_R1_7_FD_66445 | JGI IMG/M metagenome (GOLD analysis project Ga0070739, IMG submission 66445) | Surface soil microbial communities from Centralia Pennsylvania, which are recovering from an underground coalmine fire - Coalmine... | ecosystem: Environmental > Terrestrial > Soil > Unclassified ... | reverse complement strand
GCCGGCGGCGACCCGGCGGATGGAGTCCACCAGCTCAGATCCCCGCAGGGCCTTGAGGACATAGCCCGCCGCCCCGGCCATGATCGACTCGAACAGGGCCTGCTCGTCGGAGTACGAGGTGAGCATCAGACAGGCGACCTTGGGCATCTCCGAGCGGACCTGGCGGCAGACCTCCACTCCGCTGCCGTCGGGCAGGCGGACGTCGATGACGGCGACGTCGGGCTCGGTCCGGCGGATCCCCTCGAACCCCTCGGCGGCAGTGCCGGCGTCACCGACGACCACCAGGTCCCCGGCCTCCTCCAGCATCGCCCGCAGGCCGGCCCGGACCACCTCGTGGTCGTCGATCAGGTACACCCGGATCGTCGCGTCGGCGGTATCCATGAAGGGATCCTCCCAACCGGCGCCTGCCACGCTCAGGGCCGAACGACCCCAATGGCGCGTCTTGGGGCCCCCGGGCGGCCGATATGACCGCTGCGACAGACTTCTCCGGCCCGACCGTGCCCGGCGCCAACGCCCTGGGCGCCGCGACCGGCACCGTCAGCGCCAGGATCGGGTCCTCCCAAGGACGTGCAACGGCTCAGCCGGGCTATGGCAGGACCGAACCCCTGATGCGACCAACGCTCCCGCGACCGCCCGTCGCCTGCGAAGGAGAGGACGGCCCATGGGTTCAGCGCAGAACAGGACAGCGGTGGTGGAGGCCTACGCCGCCTTCGCCCGGGGCGATATACCGGCGGTGATCGCCATGAACGCCCCCGACGCGTCTGAGTCAACTACAGCTCGGCCGCCTCGCCCCTCAACGGCGAGCACAAGGGAATCGACTCCATCGGGGAGTTCTTCGCCCACATCGGCTCTGACGCAGACATCACCGAGTTCGAGATGGAGCCCATCGCCGCCGAAGGCGACACGGTGATCGCCCGCGGCCACCAGCGCTACACGGCCCGCCGCACCGGGCGCACGGTCGACGGCCCGGTCCTGCATATCTTCAGCTTCGGGGCCGACGGCCTGGTCCACCGCTTCGAGGAGTGGGAGGCCGACGTCGGCGACGCCTGGGGTAGGCCGGGGCGAAGAGGTCGGCCACCCGCCGACGACCGGGGGCCTCGGTCCTGAATCGGGATCCCGCCCCGCTCACCGCCGGATAGGGGGATAGCGACGGGATAGCTACGGGCGGGTGGTCGTAGCATCGCGTCGTGGAGGTGCGCTGCCCCGGATGCGACGGGCGTTTACCCTCCGCCTCGACCAGCTGCTCCCACTGCGGGGCAAGCCTGCTCGGGGCCCTCCTGACGATCGTCGAACCCGGCGGTGACGGCGCGCCCGACTACGCGAAGCCGGACCGCGCCAACGTCGAGCCAGAGGCCTCGGGCTATCCGCCGGGAGCGGCCCCAACGCCCCGGATGGGCCCGCGCAGCGCCCTGGCCGCCATCGGGCAGCCCACCGACGCATCGCTCGTCATGCAGCGCTTCGTCCTCATCGAGCCAGCCGTCGCCGCGGACCGCCTCACCCGATGGTCGCAGCGATCCGGCGACGTCATCACCCTCGGTCGGGCCGTTCTCCGAGCGGATGTCGATGGGAATCCTGGTAGCGGATGTCTCTGGAGCGGGCGGGTGGAGGGCCGCGCCGGCCTGCACCACGGCCTGCAGGAGCTCGGTCTGTTGGCGTGGGACCCGTGGCGCTCGGTCGTCTACCTGCGCCGCGCGCAGCCGCCGGTGGCCTGGACGGCCTGGTACCGGTTCGGCCACTCCGTCCTGGACGAGGTGGTAGCCGGGCTCAGGCTCCCGCGGCCGCCGTCGGTGCGCCGCCCTCGGAGCCTTGCTGTGCGCTGGCGGGGTCACCTCTGAGGTCGATCTGGCTGCGCACGAGCTCCCCCGGCCGTACGGCCCCCTCGCCCAGCAGGTCGCTCACCAGTCCCCTGGTCGAGCCCAGTGCCTTGTCGAGGGACTCGATGGCCTCGGCCTCGTGGCCCAGCCCCAGCCAGGTCCTGGCGGTGAAGAGCTCCTGAAGAACGGCGTCGTTCAGCTCGAGGGCATCTCTTCGACCACGCTCGGCGCCCCGTTGCTGTGCCGCCAGGTCCGACTGGGTCCGCACCAGCTGGGTGCGCCAGACCGAGGCTGCAATGGCCAGGGTCGAGACCCCCAGGACGCCCGCCAGGCGGACGTAGCGGATGGTGCCCGACTCGTAGAGCGATCCGGGGAGCACGAAGGCCAGGACAGTGCAGAGAACCGACATGAGACCAGTTGCTCGCGGCCGTAGCAACACGGCCGACACCAGTGGCACCACTACCAAGACGATCAACGCCGGGCGATCCGGCCAGAGCTCATCAAAAGCGGTCGTAATGGCAAGGACGGCCAGGAGTGCTGCCTCGACAGGAAGGCCCCCGTCGCTCGACAGCCAGCCAACGGACCCTTGAACAATCGACCTCCGCCGTTTCGTCATCAGTCCGCCCCTTCCAGTTGCCGCCCAACGCTGCCATTCCGCCCCCTTCGCCACGGGACCGCCTTCCCCCGTCTGCCAGTCTTACGGGTGTGCTCGAAACACCAAATGGCGTGGCCACCGTCGCTGTACTCCATGTGTCTCATCAGTTATTGGTCACCGCGAACGTTGCCTGACCGGAGTTCCCGCTGGCATCCGTGACCGTCACCGTGATCGTCTGCGCGGTCGTGGGGTTGTTCATCACAAACGTAGTCGCAGACGGAATGTTCCCGCTGCTGTCAGTACTCGTGGAGGGCCCGGTGGTGACCCTTCCGGCCGAGACCGTGGCGGTGAGACCTGAGTTGGCTGCGAAGTGTGACCCGGCGATCGTGACAGTATCGACTGTCGCGTTCTGAGTGGAACTCTTTTTGGAATGATCTGGACTCGCGCTGGCGAGCACGGTCGGCGTCACAGTCGCTCCCGTTGAGCTCACTTGATTCTGGATCGTGAAACTTCCCAGTGACGCTGCACCTGCGCCCTGTCCTATGCAAGGAACGGCCAGCCCCAAGCCAGCGAGAACGGCAAGGCCGATTGGGCGCAGCAGCCCGGGTCCTTCCCCGTGACACTGCTTCATGGTCCCACCACCGCGAGATCAACAGCCGTCACGCCACTTATGGACACGCTGCTTGATGGCGTGAAGGTCATCGTCGTACTCGTAATTACCGAATGGGCGGTGTATGCGCTGGTAGCTCCTGATCGGAGTTCCAGGTACATTGTCCCACCGACGCAGCCGCTCGGTATTGAGCCGATAGCCAACTCGTGGACCGTCGTGGAGCCCACAGGCGGAGTGGCCGAGCTATCCGCCGTGTCCGTCCATCTATAGGTGACGCTACCGAGCGAGCCACACGTCGGAGCCTTGCTCTGCCCGGCACCTGTCTGGGTGGTCGTGGCCCCCACTGAATTGGCTAGCGCAGCGCCGGCCGCTGCGACAACCAACGTGGTCGCTACGCAAAGGGCGCTCACTCCTGGACGACACCAGCGCGGCTTACGAGGCGCAACCCCGTCGGGTGAGCTTCTAGTTTGGCGGTTCATCCGCTGACCTTGCACTTGTTGTTCTTCTTGGCGAAGTTGCTGGTCGGTGAGGGCACGCCAATCACAGGGTCGTCCTGGGAGAGGGTGCAGTTACCTCCGGACCAGTTTCCGGCGAACGTGCTAGCGCTGCCCGTGTTCGACTGGACCTGAATGTTGCCCGACGCGCCATTCCCGGTGCTGCTGGGGCCTGAGGCCGATGCCAGACCCGATCCGAGCGTGAGCTCTCCTGAGTTCGACTGCACCGTCATGTTGTTCCCGATTGTGTTCCCATTGCAGGACCGACTGCCGCCCAACTGAAGAGGCTCAGCCGTGCTTTGGACCGTCAGGTTGCCCTTCACGGCCATGCCGCAGATGGTTGCGGTGACCGATCCGACCACGCCCTGAATCTGTAGGAATCCGCCTACCGTCGACTGCGCCGCAGAGATCGGCCCGCCGCCGCTGATCTGGAGGTTGCCCCCGATGGCCGCTCCTGAGCTCACCGCCAGGTCCCCCGCCGATGCTTGGAGGTTGCCCGATAGCTTGCCGCCGGCGAACGTGACCGACCCAGACGACGTGATGTTGCCGTTCACTATGCAGCCGTTGCCCACGAACGTGCCGCCCGTATCGACCGTCACGTTCGCATTGATTTTGAGCCCAGTCGAGCAGGTATACCTCGTTCCGCTCGTAATCTCCAGATTGGAGGCGACTATGAGACTCGTGAACGTCACAGTCACGCTAGTCACGTCATGGGCTGTCGGATAGTACTGTCCGACTTTGGAGATGGGTACCGACACAGTGCTCGTCCCAATCCCGATCGGGCCTCCGCTGCCGATCGACTGGCCTGTGGAGTTGGCAACACTCAGACTCACGTCGTCGCCGACACATGGCGCCGGGATGCCCTCCACCGTCGCGGACGCAACGTAGTACCCAGGTACGGGCGTGGAGCGGTAACTCGCCTGGTAGCTCACGGAGACCCCGCTGAGGGCACAGGTGTCGGAAGTGCTGTTCACTAGAGCAATGCCCTTGACTTCAGGCGCAAGACTGTGTCCCTCCGGTCCGCCGGCCACGCCCCCAATCAGGGTGCCAGTGACGAGGGACGCGGTCATGGCCAAGGCGAACAAGGGCCGGCGCCGTAGGCGGCGCCGCATCCGTGCGGCGCCGCCTACCCAGCTCCTGCTCGACAACGGCATCAAGGATCCTTCGGGCTTTTGTTCGTCGTCCGCGCCTACTGGATATCGATGTCGACGTCGGCGACGTCTGCCATCGACTTGCCCGTAGCGAAGGTCGAGAGGGTGATGGTCCACTGAGTGTTGTTTCCGCTCACCGTCCCGCCGCTACTAACGGCCTGCGAGCCGCTGGCGATCACCGATGAGCCGGTGCTCAGATCGATGTATATGGTCCTGCCGGCGCACGCTGTCGCATCGGTGGTCGGCATGGAGACAGTCAGCTGGCTCACAGTGAAGCCGCCGCCGGCATCGGTCGGCGTCCCGTAGGTGACAGCCACCGAGTCGCTCGTCGCGACGCAGGACGAGACGAGCGCCTGCTTAGCTCCGGCCGTCGCTGGGCTCACGTTGACGCTCGCGGCGTATCCGACCATGCCGACAGCCAGAGACGCAGCCACGACCGTGCCTCCAATTACCACTGCCTTCTTGTGCTTCATTTCATTCCTCCGGAAGGTGTCATCGGCCCAGGATGGGAGCGGGACTCACTTGATTTCTATGTCGAGTTGGGAGACGGCGCTTTCGAGCGGCGTCGGGGCAAGCGGGATTGCGTAGGTGGAAGCAGCCGAGTTCACCGTCGTCGACCCGGTCCCAAGACTGTTGGCGCCGTCACCGACAGTTATCGAGATGGTCTGGCCGCTGCAATGCTGAGCGTCGACCCCGGTCAAGGTGACTCCGGTGATTTTGTAACCGGTTCCTGTGTCACTGGTGGTATAGGTGGCGCTGATGGTCCCAGTCGTTTGACACGCTGCGACCGTGGCCGTGCCACCTCCCAGACTGGCTGAGGAGACCGTAACCGAGGCTGCCCATGCCGCGACTACCGCTCCACCGGCCACCGCACCAGCGAGTGACAGTGCGACCAGCGTCCGCTTGATCCACCTTCGGTTGATCATTGATCAGTCCAATTCTCAGAGGGGAACGGCCGGGGCACCATGTGCCCCGGCCGTTCCGGCGCACTTGTGGCTCAGCCCTGCACCACGGCGTAGACGTTGTAGACGCTGGCCGGGCTTAGGGGGGTCGCCAGGTGGTCGGTGACAGCCACGGCCCCACCCGCGCCCGCATTGGCGAAGGTGTTGGTGACTTCCTCGAGGGCGGCGTCAGCCGGATCCGCACCAGTCACTGTCACGTGATAGGTGAGGCCGGCGCATTCCGTCAGCCCGTTGTCGCTGCCGCCGGCGGGCGTCGTCGTCACGTCTGTGACGTAATAGCCAGCCGGGTTGTCATTGGCCGAGTCGGCGGCGGCCAGCTTGAAGCTATTCTGCGTCTTCCAAGCGGTCGTATACGTTTCCGACACATTGCAGTGGGTTACAGCGCTGGCGTTGCCAGACCCAATCTGCGTGCTGCTTACAGTGCTAGGCGACGCGAGGGCGATGCCGGCATAGGCCAGTGCGCCAGCGGCCGGCCCAGCGGCGAGAAGCGCCGCCTTCTTGGTGAAGCTGAGGTCGCGGAATCTGCTCATAGTCTTGGTTCGCTCCTTGGGAGTTGGTTGGTTACTCGACTAGGACGTCGGGTTCGCCACTCGCTCCCCAAGGACCCGGCGACCAAGCACGGCCCAAGGTTCAACGCACCGTCCTGCTCCAGGAACCACTGGGGGTTCCCCATTACTGAGACGACGGCGGGTTCGCCGCCGCCAGGGCTCCCCTCAGTGGGCTCACCGGCAGGTGCAGCTGAGGGGTGACGGTCGAAGGGAGTGCCCAAGACCGCCTTAGCAGTTGAATGCGGAGCATGAAGGTGGACGCTCACTGCCTCGCTCCAATGATTGTCGGTGAAGACTCGATGCATTCCCCCACCTCGAAGGCTCCGGTTCCGCCGAGTCGTTTGATCTCGGCAGGGACGAGTATCGACATCCGATATCAACGGACCAGGGTGGTGAGCCCAACAACGACCCAACGCCCACCGGGTTCGGCAAGATACGGACCGCGCGCAACGATTTGGCCTCGCCTTAGCCCGGCGTGAGGCTCGCCATCCCTGGCGCCGGCGCCCTTGGCAGGGCGCGAGCGGACGTTTCTCAACGTCCGCAGCCACGGCCCCGACCCGTAAGTCCGCTCTGTCCGATTAGCCGGGTTTAGGCGATCAACTCCCCCCCAACATTGGGGTGTCAGGCGTGCTTTCTCGGTCGACCCCCTGTCACAGTCGGCTCACGAGTCGACTTCGTGATGTACGCACCGCCTAGCTGGCGGAGACGGGGATGGAGAGAAATGCAGACCAGGCGAACCCTTCGTAAGACCGGAGCCCTGCTGAGCGTCTTGGGGCTCGCGATAACGGCAGTGACCGGCCTGGCCGGTTGGTTCGCGCCGGCATCGGCGACCACCACAGGCTTCGGCTCCGGTCAAGGCGGGGTGTCAGTCACCGCAGGTGGACCCGACTGCAACGGCATCATCCCGACGGCGGGGTCCGCCAACACCGACAAGACCCTGACCGGCGGGACGCTGAGCTCGCCTGGCACGGCGAACTACCAGATCACCTTCCCTGCCGACCCCAACGCCGTGGGCGGCACCTTCACGGTCGGGGACTGCGCCCTCATCGGGCCTGCTGGTGCGACCGACCTCAAGAACTTCACGGTCCTCGACGAGGCCACCTTCGGCTTCGTGGACAACGGCGGGACCGGGGCGTTCAACCTGGACTTCAGCTTCAACATCCCGAGCGCCCTGCCCGCTGGGACCCAGATCTGCAACGTCGCCAAGACGACGTCCAGCCCCACCAAGGCCCAGGCCAGCAACCGTAAAGCCGGCCCGGCCTGCTTCACCATCGGTGGAGCCGCCGAGTTCCAGAAGAAGGACAACGCCGGCAACGCTCTCACCGGGGGAACCTTCCAGATCTACAACTGCGTCAACTCCTCGGTGAATCCCACGGCCCAGCCGATCATCGTCACCCCGACCCCGACGGCCCCCTTCCCCACCCCGGGTAGCGGCGCTCCGCCGGAGGGCACAGTCTCAGGCGTCTCCTCGATCTCGTTCAACGGCGCGGCAGGCTCTACCTGCTGGGTGAAGGAGACGGCCGCCCCGGCGGGCTACAACCTGAATCCCAACGCGGTGCAGATCACCGTCCCGCCGAGCCCCGGCCCGACCTCGGTGTTCACCATGACCGACACGCCGGCGGCCTTCAACACCCAGCTCACCACCACCCAGTCGGCCGACTTCCAGCTCGGGGGCGGCACCTCGACCATGAGCGACGTGGCCCACCTGACCATCTCGGCGGGGGCGTCGACCGGCACCATCGGCTTCAAGATCTACTCGGACAACGCCTGCGGCACCGACGTGACCCCCGGAGCCTGGGGCACCCAGGCGGCCGACGCCTCCGGCGACTACAACTCTCCGTCGCCTGCCTTCGCCCCCGCCACCGCAGGCACCTACTACTTCGTGGCCCAGTACACGAGCACCGACGGCAAGAACACCAACAAGACGACCGGGTGCGCCGATGAGCCCGTCGTGGTGACCCCGGCCGCCGGCTCGATCACCATCGTCAAGGACGCCAACCCGGCCGACAGCACCCCATTCATCTTCACCCCCCAGGAGGTGACCCCCACGGCCAGCACCATGGGCGGCCCCTTCACCCTGGAGGACCCCGGCACCATCGCCGCTCCCCAGAGCAAGACCTTCACCGGCCTGGGCGCCGGCACCTACACCTTCACCGAGGGGGCCTTCGCCGGCTGGACCCAGGGCACTCCCTCCTGCACCATCACGGGCACCGGCACGGCCACCGGGACCGGAGCGGGAGCCGCCTCGGTGACTCTGGGCTCGCCCAATGACAGCGCCACCTGCACCTTCACCAACACCAAGCAGGCGAGCATCACGGTCGACAAGACCACCGCACCGGCGGGCAGCAGCCAGACCTTCGGCTACACCTGGTCCGGAGGCGCCCCGTTCCATCTGACCGGCAAGGCACCGAACAACTCCACCCTGCTCAGCGGCCTGGCCCCGGGCGCCTACTCGATCACCGAGGCGGCCACCGCCGGCTGGGACGCCACCAACCTGGTCTGCTCGGGCACGGCGGCCGCTCCCACCTACACCGGCTCCACCACGGTCGACCTGACCCTGGCCGCCGGTGAGAACGCCGTGTGCACCTACACCAACACCCAGCAGGGCAGCCTCAAGGTGGTCAAGGACACGGTGCCGACCTCGGCGACCAACTTCGCGATGGACGTGTCGGACCCGGCCGGTAACGCGCTGGCCGGCAGCCCGGCCACCCTGGCCGGCAACGGCGGGAGCGCCACCTTCACCAACCTGCCCGCCAACGGCACCTACACCGTCGCCGAGCAGCCGGTGGCCAACTGGTCCCTTACCAACGCCGTCTGCACCGGCAACGCCTCGGCCGCCACGGCGACCGCCAGCGGGGTCAAGGTGCCGGTCGGACCGGGTGAGTCCGTGGTCTGCACCCTGACCAACACCCAGGCGGCCACCCTCATCGTCAACAAGACGACCGTCCCCGCCGGCAGCAGCCAGACCTTCGCCTTCACCAGCACGGTGGCCAACACCCCCAGCTTCAACCTGAGCGGGGTGGCCGGCAGCAACTCGCAGGTGCTGGCCAACCTGGCCCCGGGCGCCTACACCGTGACCGAGTCCCCCACCGCCGGGTGGAACCTCACCGGCCTCACCTGCACCGGAACGGCGGCCAGGCCGGTGATCGCCGGCGCCGCCGCCACGGTGACGCTGGCCGCCGGCGAGACCGGGGTGTGCAGCTACACCAACACCCAGCAGACCGGTGGTGGCGGCCCTCCCCCGCCTCCCCCGACTCCGCCGGCGCCAACCGGCAGCCCGACCCTGCAGGTGGCCAAGACCGCTGATGCCCCGGTCGTCGCCCAGGGCGGCAACGTCGGGTTCACCGTCACGGTGTCCAACACCGGCACGGCCACGGCCAGCTCGGTCCGGCTCAGCGATCCGCTGCCGGTAAACCCCGGCCTGTCCTGGACCATCGACCCGACCGAGACCAACGGCCCCAGCTGCACGATCAGCGCCACCCTGCTGACCTGCGGTCCGGCCGACCTGGCCGCCGGCGCCAGCTACCACGTCCACGTGGTGTCGGTCACCACCGGGTCCACCTGCACCTCGGGCAGCATCGTGAACACGGCCACCGCCGCCGCCAGCAACGCCAGCCCGGCCCAGGCGACGGCCACGACCGGGGTGACCTGCGTGCTGGGTGTGACCCTCAGCCCTGACCCGCAGATCACCAAGACCCCAGACGCCTCCACGGTGGCGGCGGGCACCCCGGTCGGGTTCACCATCAGCCTGACCAACGGCGGCACGGCGGCGACCCTGGCGTCGATCGACGACTCGCTGCCGACCAACGCCGGCCTGTCCTGGACCATCGACCGCCAGCCCGCCGTGGGCCCGCTGTGCTCCATCGCCGACAACGTGCTGCTGTGCGGCCCGGCCAGCCTGGCCGTGGGGTCCACGTGGTCGGTCCACATCACCTCCCCCACCACCCCGTCCACCTGCGGCGCGGTGAACAACACGGCCACCGTCCATGCAGCCGGAATCAGCCCCGACCGCAGCTCGTCGGCCACCGTCAAGGTGACCTGCGTGCTCGGGACCGTGGTGACCCCCGCCCCCGGCCCGACGCCGACCCCGGCGCCCAAGCTGCCCTTCACCGGGGCCAACATCGGCTGGAGCGTGCTGGGCGGCCTGATCTCCGCCGCCTTCGGCGGGCTGATGATCCTGGCCAGCCGGCCCCGCCGCAACCGCCGGCCTTGAACTAGCCCCCAACCTGTCGATACGCCCTATGGATGACCAGGGGCGTATCGACGGGGGGGACCCCCAACCGGGAGGTTCCTGGGTATAGCGCCCGGACCGTGTCGGACCGGGCATCGCGGCCTGTTGCCGAGGCCTTCCAATTAATACCCTTGGAACCAGGTATGGCCGGCGCCAGACGGCGGACCCTGACCCTCCGCTATCGAGGGGTGACCCTGCTGCTGCTCGGCGCGGCCTGGATGGCCCTGGCCGAGGTCATGTTCAGGGTCGTCACCAACCCGCGCCTCCACAAGCCGGCGCTCGAGGTGGCCGGGGGCTGGGGGGTGGTGGCCCTCGCCGGCCTCGGCGTCCTGGCCATCATCCTGACCATGCTGGCCGGGGCGGACCAGGCCAAGGCGGCCGAGCGGGCCCTGGCCGACAACCTGCGCTCCATCGAGCTGGTCACCGAGGCGTCCCTGGCCCTGCTTCCCCTGGAGGAGCTGCTCGACGCCCTGCTCAGCCGGCTGATGGGGGCGCTGCGGGCCGAGGTGGCGGTGATCTTCCTGGTCAGCGAGGACGGCCGGAAGCTGGTGGTGCGGGCGTGCCGGGGGCTGCCGGCCGAGCTGGAGGGGACCGAGCTGGCCCCCGGTGACTCGACCGTCGCCGGCCGGGTGGCTGCCACCGGGCAGGCGGTGATCAGCGCCGACCTCGCCCGGGTCTTCTCACCCCTGGTCCGGGACCGGGCCGCCATCCTGGCCGCGGTGCCGCTGCGGGTGGCGGGCCGGACGACCGGGGTCGTCCAGGTGGGCTTGGGGCCGGGCCGACGCTTCGAGCCGGCCGACGTCACCCTGCTTGAGCTGGTAGCCGACCGGGCGGCGGCGTCCATCGAGCGGGCCCGACTGGACGCCGCCGAGCGCCGGGCCAGGCTGGGGGCCGAGGCGGCCCGCGAGCACCTCGGCCTTCTGGCCCAGGCCGGTCAGCTGCTCGGCGGGGCCCTCGACGACTACAAGTCGGTGACCGAGGAGCTGGGCCGGCTGGTGGTGCCCGCCTTCGCCGACTGGTTCGCCGCCGACTTCACCGACGACAGCGGCGGGGTGGTCATACAGGTCAGGGAGGGGGCGACGTCGACCGGCGGCTACCGGCGCCGCTACCGCTCCTGGGACGACCTCATGCGGCCCACCCTCACCGAGGGCAAGCCCGTACTGCTCTACCTGGGCGGCGCCGGCAACCCCGAGACGGGGCGGGAGCTCCTGGAGGCGGCCGGGTTCCAGTCCCTCATGATCGTGCCGGTCCGGGTTCGGGGCCTGTCCTTCGGCACCCTGCGCTTCGCCACCCGCCACCAGCGCCGTGGCTACCGGCCCAGCGACCTCGAGACCGCCCAGGCCCTGGCCCATCGGGTGGCCGCCACCGTCGAGCGGGTCCTCCTGTACCGCGAGACCCAGCTCGCCGCCAGGGCGGCGACCGAGCGGGCCTCCCGCCTGCGCCGGCTCATGGAGGCCTCCATGGCCCTCAACGGGCTGTGGTCCGAGCAGGAGATCCTCGGGGTGGTCGCCGGCCAGTCCCGCCGGGTCCTCGGCGTGGACCGGGCGGTGGTGACCGTCCACTCCGACGGGGACTGGGAGCGGATCGAGGACTCCGACGGCCTGGCCCCACTGGCCGGCGCCGAGCTCGAGCGCCTCGAGATGCTCTGCGCCATGACCGAGCACTCCAACCGCTCCATGCGGGGCGGGGGAAGCGAGGACCCCGGCGGCGGGTCGTGGTACTGGCTGGCCGTCCCCATGACCTACCTCGACGGGCGCCGCCTCGGCAGCATCGTCATGATCCAGACCGAGGAGGCATTCGGTCCGGAGGACGAGTCGGTGGCCGTGTCCCTGGCCCAGGTGGCCGCCGCCGCCATCGGCAACTCCCGCCTCTACCACGCCGTGGAGACCAACGGTCAGCGCCTGCAGACCCTGGTCGAGTCCGCCCCTCTGGCCATCATCGAGTTCGACCTGGAGGGCCGGGCCCGCTGGCACAACCCGGCCGCCCGCACCATGCTCGGCGGGCTGGACCTGGATGTGCTCAGGGGCTCGCCGGTCAGCGGTCTGGTCCAGCTGCCCGATGCGCTCAAGGAGGCCTTCGCCCGGGCGGGCGACGGGCATGCCAGCACCGGCCTCGAGCTGGCCGCCGTGCGCCAGAACGGGGCGCCGGTCCACCTGACGGTGTCGGCCGCCCCCATGCGGTCGGTGGACGGAGCGGTGACCGGCATCCTCGCCCTGGTGGCAGACGTCACCGACCGGGTGCGCATGGAGGAGCAGGTCCTGCAGGCCGAGCGCCTCGACGCCATGGGCCGGCTGGCCGGGGGGGTGGCGCACGACTTCAACAACCTCCTGACCGTCATCCTGGGCCGCAACGCCCTCATGATGCGGCTGGCCGACGAGCACCACCCCATGCGGGAGGACCTGGAGGCCATCCAGCGGGCCGGTCAGCGGGCCGCCGCCCTCACCGGCCAGCTGCTGGCCGTCGGCCGGCGGGAGACCGGCGTGCCGGTGGTGGTCGACCCGGTCCACGTGGTCAAGGGGATGCAGGGTGTGCTCAACAGCGTCACCGGCGAGGACGTCACCACCGACTTCGACCTGTCCAGCGACTGCGGCGCGGTGATGATCGACCCCGACCAGCTCGAGCGGGTGGTGCTCAACCTGGTCATGAACGCGGTGGACGCCATGCCCGACGGCGGGCACCTGACGGTGGCCCTGGCGGCGGCCGAGCGGGGCGAGGAGGAGCTGCCGGCCGGGGCCGAGCCTGGCCGCTACGTGGAGATTTCAGTCGCCGACACCGGGCACGGCATGGATCCGGCGACCGCCGAGCACTGCTTCGAGCCGTTCTTCACCACCAAGGACCGAAGCAAGGGCACCGGCCTGGGGCTGGCGGCGGTGCACGGGATCGTCACCACCGCCTCCGGGCACGTGGTGGTCGACAGCGCCCCCGAGGAGGGCACCCGTTTCACCGTGCGCCTACCGGCGGTCCCCCACCCGGCCGCGGTGAGCGAGGGCGAGAGCGCCGAGCCCCGCCCGGGCGAGGGCGTCATCCTGCTGGTCGAGGACGAGGACGAGCTGCGCTCCCTCACCGCCGGCCAGCTGGCGACCTGCGGCTACACCGTTCACTCGGCCGCCGGGGCATCCGAGGCCGTCGAGCTGGCCAAGGAGCTGATCGACGACCTCGACCTCCTGGTCACCGACGTGGTCATGCCCCAGGTGAGCGGGGTCCAGCTGGCCGCCCGCCTGACCGAGCTGCGCCCCGACCTGCCCGTCCTGTTCGTATCCGGCTACGCCGGCAGCGACAAGCTCGAAGGGGGCCGGCTGCCCCCGGGCGCCGACCTGCTGGCCAAGCCGTTCTCCCCCGACGAGCTCAGCCGCCGGGTGGCCGAGGCCATCGACCGCCACCAGGCGGCCGATCAGGGCTCGAAGCGGTAGCCGACGCCCCGGGCGGTGGTCACCCACCGGGGGGCGTCCGGGTTCTCCTCGATCTTGCGCCTGATGCGCCGTACGTGCTCGGTGACGGTGGCAGCGTCCTGCCACGCCGAGGAGGACTCCCACACCTGTGCGAGGATCTGCTCGCGGGTGAACACCTGGCGGGGACTCCGGGCCAGGAAGGCCAGCAGGTCGAACTCCTTGGCGGTGAGGTCGACCGGCTCCCCTCGCACCTTGACCTCGCGGGTCACTACGTCGATGGCCAGCTCGTCGTACTCGAGGACCGGGGCCCCCTGGGGCGGTGAGCTGCGCCGCAGCACGGTGGCGATGCGGGCCGACAGCTCGGCCGGGTAGAAGGGCTTGACCACGTAGTCGTCCGCCCCCATCTTGAGGCCCAGGACCCGGTCCACCTCGCTGGCCTTGCCGGTGAGCAGGATCACCGGGATGTCCGAGCGCTGGCGCAAGGTCGACAGGACCTCCAGCCCGTCCTCCGAGCCCAGCATGATGTCCAGGACCAGCAGGTCGGGCAGGGCCCGTCCGATGGCCTCCCGCATCGAACGGACGTCGGAGGCCTCCTCCACCACGTAGCCCTCCGAGCGCAGGACCCGGACGACCAGCCGGCGGACCTCCTCGTCGTCGTCGACGATCAGGAGGCGCTTGCCTGCCTCCTCGGCGGGCGAGGAGTTTGGGGCTTCTCCCGGCACGGCGACAGGATACCGACGACCAGGGGCGGCGTTGCCTCATGCCGGCGCCCCAGGAGGGCCGCCCGGTGGCCCGACAACGCCCCTTTGGGGTGGAGGTCAAGAAATTTTACGCCCGTGCCGATATTTTCCTTTCCGAGGGGGAAGAGCCCTCGGATGGGTCAGGGTCGAGCGGGTCAACAGGGAGCGGGAGAAAGCGTGGGTCAGACGATGCTGAGGAGTCCTATTCTCGCCACCACCGCGGGTCACCAGGTGGCCGTGGCCGACGACCGGGCGGTGGGGTGGTCACCGGTCCCCCGCCGGCACGTCCGCAGCCTGACCCTGGCGGCCATCGCCACCCTGGCCGTGCTCAACGGGGCCGACGTGGTCTCCACCCACCTGCTCCTGCTCCACCACGTGGCCATGGAGGCCAACCCGCTTGCCGGCGTCCTGCTCGGCCACGGCTCGCTGCTGTGGGCCAAGCTCATCGCGGTGGGGGCGCTGGGGGTCTCCGTGCTCCATCGCGCCCCCCGGATGGGAGTGATGGTGGGCGCGTGGATCGCCGTGGGCATGTACGCAGCGGCCGTGCTGTCCAACGTGCTGATCCTCCGCCTGCTGGCGACCATGCACTGAGCCGGCCGCCCGGTCCGGCAGAGCCGGGCGAGTAGATCCGTACGGCTGCGACTTCGGGGCGGACGGCGATGTCCGCCCCGAAGCGCGCCGGGGATCAGGTTGCGGGACGGCGCCGGCAGGTGCCGGGCGCCTGACCAGCTTCGGTGAGGTCGGTCGGCGCCGTCGCTGCGCTCACCAGGTGACCACCACCGGGGAGGACACCGCCGTCAACGGCGGTCCGCCCTGGGTGTCGATCTGGGCCACATAGCGCTGCTGGGTGACCCCGCTCGGCTGGATGACGGTGGCGCTGACGGTGGAGCCTGAGCCGGTGTGGACCACCAGCGCCCCGGTGCTGGCGTCGACGATGGACATCCCGTAGGCCGTCGGGCCGACGTCCTGGTTGGCGGTGGCGGTCAGGGTGACCGTGGCCCCCGGTGCCGGCGAGGTGGTGCTGGCGGCCAGGGTGACGGAGAAGCCGTTGAGCGACTCGGTGTAGGTGTACTCGTCGCCGACGACCGCCGGGCTGGGCCCGGACGGGCTGGACACGCTGACGTCGACGGTCCCCCCGGAGCCGGCCGGGGCGGTGACGGTGATCGACGTCGGCGAGACCACGGTCACGGAGGTGCCGGCGGCGGTCCCGAACTTGACCGTGTCGCCGGAGGCGAAGTTGGCCCCGGTGACGGTCACGGCCGTGTCGCCGGTGTTGGGCCCCGACTGCGGGCTGACCGCTGACACCGAGGGCGAGCCGCCGGCGCATCCGCTGGCGCAGCTCCAGGTGACGACGACCGGGGAGGAGGCGGCGACCACGGGGGAGCCGCCGGCGTTGTCGATCTGGGCCACGTAGCGCTGCTGGGTGGCGCCCGGAGGCTGGGAGGCCGTCACCGACACCGAGGTGCCCGAGGTGACATGGACCAGCTGGGCCCCGGTGCTGGCGTCGTAGATCGACATGCCGTAGGGGGTCGGGCCCACGTCCTGATTGGCGGCGGCGGTGAGGGTGACAGCCGCCCCCGTCAGCGGGGTGGTGGTGCTTGCGGCCAGCGAGACCGAATAGCCCTGCAGGGCCTCGGTGTAGGTGTACTCGTCGGCGACGATGGCGGAACTGGCCCCGCCGGAGCCGGAGACGCTTACGTCCACCGTTCCGGAGCCGGCTGGGGCGGTGGCCGTGATGCTGGTCGCCGACACCACGGTCACCGCCATCGCCGGGTTGGCGCCGAAGCTCACCGCGTCACCGGAGGCGAAGCTCGCTCCGGCGACGGTGACCTTGGTGCCACCGGTGTAGGGGCCGGAGATCGGGCTGACCGAGGTTACGGTGGGGACCGTCGAGCCGGTGCCCGGCCCGGAGCCGCCCCAGGTCACCACGACCGGGGAGGAGACCGCCTCGATCGGCGGGCCACCCTGGCTGTCTATCTGGGCCACGTAGCGCTGCTGGCTGGCGCCGGCCGGCTGGGCGACCTTGGCCGACACCGTCGAGCCGGTGCCCACGTGGACCACGACCGCTCCGGTGCTGGCATCCACGATCGAAAGGCCGTAGGGGGTAGAACCGACGTCCTGGTTGGCGGTGGCGGTCAGGGTCACCGAGGTTCCGGTGGCGGGGGCGGTGGTGCTGGAGGCCAGGGAAACGGCATAGCCGTTGAGTGACTCGGTGTAGGTGAACTCGTCCGCCACCGAGGTGGCGCTCGGGCCTCCGGGCCCGACCACGACGACGTCCACCGTGCCGGTGCCGGCCGGGGCGGTGGCGGTCAGCGACGCGGAGGAGGCGAGCGTCACCGAGGAGGAGGCGACGGCCCCGAAGTCGACGGCGTCACCGGCGGCGAAGCTGGTGCCGGTGACCGTCACCGGCGTGCCGCCGGTGTAGGAACCCGAGATGGGGCTGACGGCGCTGACCGTGGGCACCGCCCCCCCGCACGAGCCCGAGCAACCCCAGGTCACCACGACCGGGGTGGACACGGCCACCACCGGCGTGCCGGGGGCGTTGTCGATCTGGGCCACGTAGCGCTGCTGGGTGGCGCCCGG
>Ga0070739_10004244_pt1 | contig 17119 bp, 16 predicted proteins | sample Coa_R1_7_FD_66445 | JGI IMG/M metagenome (GOLD analysis project Ga0070739, IMG submission 66445) | Surface soil microbial communities from Centralia Pennsylvania, which are recovering from an underground coalmine fire - Coalmine... | ecosystem: Environmental > Terrestrial > Soil > Unclassified ... | reverse complement strand
TATCCCGAGGGCACCTGCATGCTGGAGGAGACGCTGCGCATCGCGCGCTTCTTCGCCGCCGAGTCCTGCGGCCAGTGCCCCGCCTGCCAGATGGAGACGCAGCAGCTCGTGCGCATCCTCGAGCAGGTCCAGGCGGGCAAGGCCAACGCCGCGGCGCTGACCTCGGTGGACCGGGTGATCCAATTCGCGCGCGGCAAAGGGTTCTGCAGCCTGATCAGCATGCCGGCGCCGCCGCTGCAGAGCGCGCTGCGCCTGTTTCCCGAGGACTTCCAGTATCACCTGGAGCACGGCACGTGCCCGCCAAACTCGTAGATCATCAGCTTTGGCTATAGTTCCGTAAGGAGTAGACGGAGGATCCGTAAGGAGTAGACGGAGGAGGGCCGAAATGGCATTCACCGACAAGATCGAGGCCAGGGACTTCGCGAAGATGGATCCGGAGTATCAGGACCTGCTGGTTCGCGTCCTGACCATCCAGGCGGACTGCGAGATCGGCGGCCCGAACATCTACGTGCCCGAGGGCTGGGTTGGCCACCGGGCGCCGACGCCCGAGGACCTGTGGAAGATGGGCAAGACCGCCACGGAGGAGGTCGACCACTTCCGCAAGATGAACAAGCTGCTCAACGACATCGGCCACGACGCGACCTGGGTCGTCTGGCGGCCGCGCAACGAGCGCTACGTCGAGGCCTTCCGCGCCAGCATGCCCACCTGGGGCGACGTGGCGGTGTTCGGCTTCCTGATGGACCGTGTGGGCCGCTACCAGCTCGAGGAGTTCCAGAACTGCAGCTACAAGCCGCTGGAGGACGTGCTGCCGGACATCCTGCGCGAGGAGGTCGGCCACGTCAACTACGGCACGATGAAGCTCGTCGAGCTGGCCCGCACCCCCGAGGGCAAGCAGGAGGCCCAGGAGGCGCTCGAGCGGTGGTTCCCGCTGGCGCTCGACTCCTTCGGCCAGAGCGAGTCCAAGCGCAGCGAGCGCTACATCTACTGGGGGCTGAAGCGCCGCACGAACCGCCAGCAGCGGACCGAGTTCCTCGCCGAGGTCGAGCCGCTGATCGCCAAGATGGGCCTGCAGATGCCCGATCCCGAGGCGGGGCGCAAATACCACTAAGTCAGGCCGCGTGGCCCACGGCAGGGGCGGGGCGTCTGACGCCCCGCCTTTGCTGTCGCTACTCGCCGGGCGCCGACCGGCTCACCGCCGTCGCGCGCACGCTCGGCCCTCGGCTGGCCAGCATCGCCAGCAGGTAGGCCGCGAACAGGAGCGGGGGCAGCAGGCGGAACATCGTCGGCAGCCCGGCCGCCTGGCCGATGAGGCCCGCGATCGTCGGGCCGACGATCTGGCCCAGGTCGCTGGCGGCGTTGAACAGCCCGGAGGCGATCCCTCGCCCGACGCGCGCCTCGTCCACGTCTTCGGCCAGGGCGATCGAGTTGGCGACGAAGGTCACCGCCCGGCAGACTCCCACCGCGAGCTGAGCCGCGAGCAGGGGCCAGAAGCCGTAGCTGCTAGCGAGCAGCACCATGAACAGCGCCTGGCCGGCCAGGCCCCCATCCTGGGTGCGGCGCCGGCCGAACCGCCGCGCCAGCGGCCCGGCCAGGCTGCGCATGACCACCTGGGTGATCGAGAAGGCGGCGCGGATAAAGCCCATCTCCGCCAGCGTGACGTTGACCATCAGCCCGTACAGCGTCCCGTACACGCTCAGCGTCTGGGCGAGGAAGGCCAGCAGGAAGGCGGCGAGGGTCACCGCGCGGGTGCCAGGGTCGCCGGCCGCGGCGCGCACCTGGCGCCAGGCGCTCCCGCCGGCAGCGGCGGTCGCGGCCTGTGGCGCCACGACGCGCTGGCCGCGGCCGGCGACGAGCGTGGCCGCGAAGGCGACGAAGTAGAGCGCGCTGGCGCCCACGAAGCTGGGCGTGTAACCCAGCCAGTCCGCGATCAGGCCGCCCGGACCGTTGCCGACGGCGAACCCGGCCGCCATCGCGCCGGCGTAGAAAGCCATCCCCTGCGAGCGCCGGCTGCCTGGCGGCAGGCCGTCCACGAACCGCGCCAGGTTGACCGTGGTGGCCGCGCCGTAGGCCAGGCCGCTCACCGCCCGTACGGCGGCGAAGGCGAGGGTCGCGGTGGCCAGCGGATACAGCAGCGTCACCAGCGCCGCGAGCAGGAGCGAGCCGCCGAGCAGCGCGCGCGCCGACCCGCCGCGGTAGAGCAGCCCCACGGGCAGGCGCGAGAACAGCGCGGCGCCGGCGGCCAGCCCGACCAGCACGCCGATCGAGCCGACCGGATAGCCCACGGCCTGCAGGTACGGCGGGAGCACGAAGGCCAGGAGCGCTTCGGCGGCCGTCGCGCTGCAGGCGATGACGTAGGCCCACACGGCCGCGCCTCCAGCTCGCGAGGGGGTAACGACCGCGCCACGAGACGCGGCGACGGGGCGTCCGTATCGCGAAAACCGACTCGCCAGTATTTGACAGCCGGATCGCGGGCCAGCTATGGTCACGTACGACTGTAGCACGGTCTGCCCACTGGCGATCATCCACCCTCTGCAGGGAGAGTGGTCTCGCACCCTGAGCGGACCGGGCGCGTCGCCGCGCCAGACTCCCGCCGCCGGTGTGAGCCCGCGAGAGGCAAGCACGTCGATGAGAAGACTGTTCCTGCGCCTGGGCATCGCCGCGAGCGCCCTCGCCCTGGCCGCCTATGGCATCGGACTGGTGCCGCCGCGCCTGGCTGATCCGGTCGCCGCGCTCGCTCAGGCGGCCAGCCCGCCGGCGCAGGGGCGGGGCGCCGACATCGGCGCGATGCTCGACACCATCGAGCACCGCACGGCCGAGCTCCGCGGCCTCGAGCCGCGTGCCGAGGTCCAGCGCACCACGATCACGCCGGACCAGTTCCGCGCTCGCCTCGTCGACGAGCTGAACGACCAGGACTCGCTCGACTCGATCGAGAACAGCCGCAAGCTGATGGTGGCGCTCGGGCTGCTCGCGCCCGACGTCGACCTGTATGCGCTCGAGCTGGACTTCCGAACCGGCGTCGTGCTCGGCCAGTACGATCCCGAGAGCAAGCAGCTCTACGTTATCAGCGGCGCGAGCTCCTTCGGCCCGCTGGAGCGGGTGACCTTCGCCCACGAGTTCACCCATGCCTTGCAGGACCAGCACTACGACATCCGCTCGCTGATGCCGAAGGACTCCGACAACTCCGACCGCGACCTGGCCGCCTCCGCCCTGCTCGAGGGCGACGCCCTGATCACCGAGGAGCTGTTCCAGACCCACGCCCTCACCCGCGCCGAGCGCGAGGAGAAGCGCCGCCAGGAGCGCACCCTGGGCGGCAGCCTCAATCTCGATCGTCTGCCGCTGGTGATCGTCGAGGAAACCTACTTCCCCTACACCGAGGGGCCGAAGTTCATCGTCAGCGTGGCCGGGCAGGACGCCCTGCGCCAGGCGATCCAGACCGGCACGGGCTACGGGCCGCGGGTCAACCGGATCTTCGAGAACCCGCCGCAGTCGTCGGCCCAGATCATCCACCCCGAGAAGTACCTGCAGGGCGTGAGCCCGGTCGCGGTGACCTTCCCCGACTTGGCCGCCGCCCTCGGGCCAGGGTGGAAGCAGCTTCGCAAGGACGTGCTGGGCGAGATCGACCACCGCATCCTCATCCAGCAGTTCGTCAACCGCGACCTGGGCGACCGCGCATCGTCCGGCTGGGCCGGCGACGCCTTCGCGCTGCTCGGCAACGGCGACGAGGTCGCCGTGGTGGTCGACAGCCGCTGGGACAATCCCGGCGAGGCGCAGGAGTGGTTCGACGCCTACCAGCAAGCGCTGCGGGGCCGCTACAGCAGCCGGCTCCAGGTGGTCGACCAGCGGCCCGACCGCGTCGTCTGGCGCACGCCCGACGGCCTCCAGTTGCTGAGCGTCGCGGGGGCGCGCACGTTGATCCTGATCGCCAATACCCCCGAGGAGATCAGCAGCCTGGAGAGCGCCCTGGCCCAGGCCGGCGCCGCCGTGGGGCCGGTGCCGGCGCCGGCGATCCAGGGCCTGCCGTGAGCGGACCGGCCGGCGGCCGCCGCGGGACGAGGGTCTCCGGTCCTAGCTGCGCTGGCGCGCGCGGGCTTCGGAGGCCACACCGCCCGTGAAGAAGATCCTGCTGGCCGACGACGAGCCCGCCCTGCGCCGCCTGGTGGCGGTGACGCTGGCGGACGAGAGCCGTTTCCAGATCTTGCACGCCGCGAACGGCCAGGAGGCGCTCGACGTCGCCCGCGCCGAGCACCCGATCGTCTTGCTCCTGGACGTCAACATGCCGGGCATCGACGGCTACGAGGTGTGCCGCGCGCTGAAGGCGGACCCGGCCACCGCCGACATCGTCATCCTGATATTGACGGCTAACGCCGAGCCCGAGGACCAGGAGCGCGGCTTCGCCGCCGGCGCCGACGGCTACTTCAAGAAGCCGTTCAGCCCGCTCGCGCTCCTCGAGCGGGTAGAATCAGTCCTCGAAGACTAGCTGCTACCCGCCCCTTGCGCAGCCGGGAATACCCGGTGTGAGCCCGCGGCTCACACCGGGTATCGATAGCCACTCTAACCCTTCTTGCCGTCGCTTTTACCGGCCTCGGACGGGTGGCCGATGATCTCGTCGACGATGCCGTAGTCCTTGGCCTGCTCGGGCGTCAGGAAGAAGTCGCGATCGGAGTCGCGGGCAACGCGCTCCATCGGCTGGCCGGTGTGGTAGACGATGATCTCGCGGATGCGGTTCTGCAGCCGCAGGATCTCCTTGGCCTGGATCTCGATGTCGGCCGCCGTTCCCTCGAAGCCGCCCGCTGCCTGGTGCAGCATCACCGTCGAGTTGGGCAGGGCGTACCGCTTGCCCTTGGCGCCGCCGATCAGGAGCACGGCCCCCATGCTGGCGGCCATGCCGACGCAGATCGTGCTCACGTCCGGCTTGATGAGCTGCATCGTGTCGTAGATCGCCAGGCCCGACGTGATCAGCCCCCCCGGCGAGTGGATGTACATGTGGATGTCCTTGTCCGGATCCTCGCGCTCCAGGAACAGGAGCTGGGCGATGATCAGGTTGGCCACATGGTCGTTCACCGGGGTGCCGAGGAATACGATCCGCTCCTTGAGCAGCAACGAATAGATATCGTAGGCGCGTTCGCCGCGGTTGGTCGTCTCGACGACCATCGGCACAATCTGGTTGTGAAAATCGTGCACGGGGCGCCTCCTACTCCCTGCGCTGGTCTCGCCCAAAGCTTACCACTCGGCTCACCAGCCGCCCAAATCGTCGGCCGCTCGGGCAACACCGCCCGGCGCCAGGCCCCGGCCGGTCCCAGGCGTCGGGGCCGGCTGGCCATCGCGGCGCGCTTTGTCCGCGGTGGCGCGCTGACGTATTATCCAGCGTAAGCGGCCCCCGAGGAGGCGGCAGTGTACGTCCGAGCGATCCGCTACCGTTGGCTGGCTGGCCCCGCCGACAACGGCGAGCGACTCGCCGCCCAGCTCGTCGAGAGCATCCAGGGACGGGCCGGCTGTCGCGGCGTCCGCGTCCTCAGCGCGCTCGACGGCGGGCCCGAGGGACTGGTGCTGTTTGAGTGGGAGACGCGCGAAGGGCTGGAGGCGCACGCCAGCGCGACGCGGCTGGAGAGCATCGCCCCGTGGGCCATCCCGCTGCTCCAGTGGCGAACCGACCAATCCTACGAGGCCCGGCCGCCCCAGCACCCACCCTCGGCCGAGCCAGCGTAGTGGGTAGCCTCGAATAAATGCGGACGGTGCAACAATAGACCTGGGCGCCGACTGGCCGGTCGGCGGGCTTTGACGACTTGTCCTGAATTCGGCGGTCCGGGCCGCGAAGCGAGGGGGGCGAGTGTGGATACGGTTCAGTTCTTGCGGTCGATGGACATCTTCCGTCCGCTGCCGGACGAGGAGCTTTCCCGCGTCGCCGCCAAACTGCGCGAGCGGCGGTTCCGCGAAGGCCAGACGATCTTCCGCAAGGGCGATCCGGGCGAGGCGATGTACATCATCACGGACGGCCGCGTGAAGGTGATCTCGCGGGATGCCCAGGGACAGGAGCGCGTCCTCGCCTTCCTGCAGGAAGGCGCGTTCTTCGGCGAGATGGCGCTGCTCACAGGCGATCCGCGCTCGACGGACGTCGCGGCGGCCAGCGACGTGGGGCTGCTCGAGCTGCGCCGCGCCGACTTCGAGGAGCGCGTCGCCTCGCACCCGCTCGTCCTCAAGCAGATGCTCCGCCTGCTCGCCGAGCGCCAGAGCGAGACCAACTTGCGGCTCCTCCAGCGCGACGAGGAGGCCGCGGCGCTCGCCACGGGGCGCGGCAAGGTCTTCACCGTCTACTCAACGAAGGGCGGCGCCGGCAAGACGACCGTCGCGGTCAACCTCGCCGTCGCGCTGGCCCAACAGCATCCCGAGCAGGTCGTGCTGCTCGACCTCTCGCTCACCTTCGGCCACGCGCCGCTGATGCTCGATCTGCAGCCGCGCGCCAGCCTGTCGGGCATGGGCGTCGACGCGCTCGGGAAGTTCGACCGCGAGGCGCTGATGCACTACCTGGTCTCGCACTCGTCGACGCTGCGGGTGCTGCCCGGCGCCATCCGGCCCGAGGAGGGCGAGGGCGTCTCCCAGGAGCACGTCCAGCTCATCCTCGGACTGCTGAAGCGGTACTTCGCCTACGTGGTCGTCGACTGCAGCTCGACCTTCAGCGACACGACGCTGGCCGCGCTGGAGAACGCGGACCGGATCATCTTCGTCGTGACCCCGGAGTTCACCGCCGTTCGCGACCTCGTCGAATGCCAGCGGATCTTCACCGACGTCGTCCGCATACCCGCCGATCGCTTCTACTACCTGCTCAACCACCCCTACGGCTTCCGCGCCCTCAGTCGTCAGGAGTTCGAGAAGGGGTTCGGCCGGAGGGTCGACGGGGAGCTGCCGCACGGCGGCGACACGCCCGTGCAGGCGGCGGCGCGCGGCCAGGCGTTCACCGCCACTCAGACCGGCACGGCGATCGCGCGGGCGGTGGAGAACCTCGCTGCCGAGCTCACCGGCGCGCCGGCGCGCCGGGGAATCCCGCGGGCCGACGGCGCGGCTAGTGCCGACCGCCGCGGCGGCGGCCCGCTCAGCTTCCTGTTCGGCCGCCGGTAGGTTGACTCCCCTCGCCCTCGTCACGGCCCGGACCCGCGCGCTCGACTGGAGCGCCCTTGCCGCCGTGGCCCTCGGCCTGGCGGGCGGCGTCCTGCTGGTCGCCGCCTCGCCGCTGGTCGTGTTCGGCGCCCTGGCCGGCCTGGCCGTGGGCGCGGCGATGCTCCGCAGCCCGCAGGCGGCGCTGCTCGTCTTCGTCGCCGTGGCCTCGCTGCTGCCGTTCGGCGTGATCCCGATTCGCCTGGGCGTGCAGCTCACGATGATCGACGGGGTGCTCACCGTCGCGCTGCTCGTCACCGTGCTTCGCCTCCTGCGGGCCCGCACCGCTCCCGTCGCGTCGCCGATCAACGGCCTGCTGGTCCTGTTCGTCGGCCTGGCCTGCGTTTCGTTCACGCTGGGCACGAGCTTCTCGTTCTCCAGCGACCTGCTCCGCTACTTCTTGAAGCTGGTCAACAGCATCCTGCTCTACTTCGTGGTGATCCAGGTGGTGCGCACGCGCGCCCAGCTCGTCCAGCTCGTGCAGGCGTTGATCCTGGCGGGAGGTGCGGCCGGGGCCACGGCCCTCGCCATCTACCTCCTGCCCCGCAATACGCAGGTCCAGCTCCTGTCGGCGCTGCGCCCCCTGGGCTACCCGAGCGGGCCGGACGTGCTGCGGACGATCCCGGGCACGGAGACGTTGCGCGCGATCGGCACGAGCATCGACCCGAACCTGCTCGGCGGCCTGCTGATGATGGCAGCGGCGATCACCGTCGGCCAGGTCCTCGCCCCCCGCCCGCTGCTGCCGCGGCTCTGGCTCGTCGGCCTCGGCGGCGCCCAGATCGGCGCGCTGGCGCTGACCTACTCCCGCGCCGCCTGGGTGGGGCTAGCAGTCGCCGTTCTCTACCTGGCCACCTTCCGCTACCGCCGGGCCTGGGTCGTGGCGGCGCTGGCCGGGCTGGTGCTGGTGTTCGTCCCCCAGGGCAACGCGGTCCTCACCCGCTTCCTGGAGGCGTTCGGCGGCCGCGACCCGGCCACCGCGCTGCGGCTGGTGGAGTACCACACGGCGAGCGAGCTGATCGGGCAGTACCCCTGGTTCGGCGTGGGCTTCGGCACCGGCCCCAACGTCGAGCTCTTCCTGGGCGTTTCCAGCCTCTACCTGTTGATCGCCGAGGAGATGGGGCTGGTCGGGCTTGCGGTCTTCCTCGCCACCGTCGGCCTCCTGTTCGTTCATGGCCTCCGCGCGCTGGCGCGGCTGAGCGACCCCCGCGACCAGGGGCTGGCGCTGGCGCTGCAGGTCAGCCTGGCCGCCGCGCTGGCGTCCGGCCTGTTCGATCACTACTTCTTCCGCTTCCCGCACTCGCTGGCGCTGTTCTGGCTCTACGCGGCGCTGTTCTGGTTGGCGTCCGAGCTGCCCGCGCGCGCGCCAGCGGGCGACGACGGCGCGGAAACGCAGGCCTCGCCGCGCGCGATGGGCGTGCTATAGTCAACCGGCGCCACTGCCAGCCGCCTGGCCTCGGCACCGCGGCGATGAATCCCCGTCTCGCTCGGGCGCCGCCAGCAGCACGGGGGCGCCGCCCTGGGAGGATGGCGTGGACGACTCGGGCCTGCGGATGCCGATCCTCCGCATCCTGAGCCGCTGGGGCAAACTGCCCGAGAGCGATCTGCTTACGCGGCTGACGCCGCTCGAGCTGGTGCGCTTCCGCCCGGCAATGATCGGCGACCTGGCTGCGGACGGTTTGATCGAGCTACGCGTCGCCGGCGACGAGCGCGTCGTCCAGATCACGGAGCGGGGCCGGCGGGCGCTGGAGGAGTTGGCGTCCAAAGGCGTGGATGAGTAGCCCTATAATGGGAGGCAGAGCCCGCTCGCTGGTGGACCGCGCGGGCGAGTGGATCGGGCGGGCCGGCAGCTCCCGGCGAACGGGGTGCGCCTCCCGACGGAGGAAGCCAATGCAAGCGCAGGATCAAGAACTAGAGCCCTTTGCCCGCATCGGGCCCGAGGAAGCGAAGCGGCTGATCGACAGCGGGGCGGTGCGCGTCGTCGACGTGCGGGAGCCCGCCGAGTACGAGCGCGACCACATCGCGCAGGCGACGCTGCTGCCGCTCGGCCAGTTGCTGCAGAAGCCTGGCGCGCTGACGCAGGACGGCGTGATCTTCATCTGCGAGGTCGGCCAGCGCAGCGCCGTGGCCTGCGAGTTCGCCGCCAGCGTCGGTCTGGAGCAGCTCTACAACCTGGAGGGCGGGATGCAGGCCTGGCGCCAGCACGGCTATCCGGTTGAGAAGTAGCCGGACCGGGCGCGGGCCGAGGGCGGGGCGGGCCGCGCGCCAGGACTCCTTGTGGGACCCGGCATACCAGGCGTGAGTCGCAGTCTCACACCGAGTTCGGACAGACACTCTCAGTCCATGGGGCGATCGGCGTCGAGCCGATTGGAACTACCGCCGCGCAACGTCGCGCGACAGGAGGGGATGAGCCCATGCACGCCGCGGAGGCACCACTGGGGGGGCTGCGGCCCTCGATGGACCGCAACCTGGCGTTCGAGCTCTGTCGGGTCACGGAGGCCGCCGCCCTGGCCGCCGCGCGCTGGATGGGCCGCGGCGACAAGAACGGCGCGGATCAGGCGGCCGTGACCGCGATGCGCACGACGCTCGGCAACGTCGACATGGACGGCATCGTCGTGATCGGCGAAGGCGAGAAGGACGAGGCGCCGATGCTGTACATCGGCGAGCGCGTCGGCAACGGCATGAAGCCCGAGGTCGACGTCGCCGTCGATCCGATCGACGGCACGACCCTGCTCAGCAAAGGGCTTCCCAACGCTCTCGCCGTCGTCGCCATCGCGGGGCGCGGGTCGATGTACTACCCGCCGGGCATCGTCTACATGGAGAAGCTCGCCGTGGGCGCCGTCGGGCGAGGCGTCGTCTCCCTCGAGGTCTCTCCCGCCGAGAACATCCGCAACCTCGCCCAGGCCCGCAAGTGCGCGCCCGACGACCTGACCGTCTGCGTTCTGGATCGCCCTCGCCACGAGGAGCTGATCCGCCAGATTCGTGAGACCGGCGCGCGGATCATGATGATCAGCGACGGCGACGTCGCCGGCGCGATCATGGCGGCGATGGAGGACTACACGGGCGTCGACATGCTGATGGGGGTCGGCGGCTCGCCCGAGGCCGTGCTGGCCGCGGCGGCCATGAGCTGCCTGGGTGGCGAGATCCAGTGCCGCCTCTGGCCGCGCAACGAGGGTGAGGCCGAGCAGGCGCGGGCGAACGGCCTCGACCTGAAGCGAGTGCTGCACACCCAGGACCTGATCCGCGACGACGACGTGTCGCTCGCGCTGACGGGCGTCACCCACGGCGAGCTGGTCAACGGTGTGCGCTTCATGGCCCGCGGGGCGCGCACGGAGACGCTGGTCATGCGCTCGCGCTCCGGCACGATCCGCCGCATCGAGTCCGAGCACCACTTCGAGAAGGTGGCCCAACTGGTGGACCTCCCGTCGTCCGCGCGCTGATCGGCGGCCGCGACGACCGCGCGCCTTCCCCCGGTGCCCGTGCCGCGGGCCGGCCGCGGTCGCGGGCGGCGCCGGTGCCCGGCGGAGCGGGCTAGCGGGGCGGGTCGTCAGGCAGTCGCCCGCGCTCGCGCCGACGGGAACGGGACGCGCGCCCGGACTAGCCAGAGGACCAGGGCGGTGAGCAGCACCGCCCCCAGCCCGACCAGGCCGCCCTCGGGCCCGAAGGCGCCGCCGGTGGCGAGGGCCGGACCCTGCACCTCGATGCCCAACAGGGCGTCGCGGGGCGCGCCGCTGACCGGGAACCCATACACCGAGCCCTCGAAGAAGTTCCACGCCGCGTGCAAGCCGATCGGCAGGGCCAGCCCCCGCCCGACCAGGAAGGCCAGGCCGAACAGCAGCCCGGCCAGCACCAGGTTGGCGATCGCCAGCGGGGTGACGTTGGCGTTCCAGAGGTGGAAGGCGCCGAAGGCCAGCGCCGAGACGACCAGGGCGGCCGGCGTCCCGAGCGGCCGGCGCAGGGAGTCGAGCAGCAGCCCGCGGAAGATCCCCTCCTCGACGGCGCCGACCAGTAGTGCCCGCCCGAGGCCCACGCCGATTGCCACGACCGCGGCGCCGGGAGCGGCCACCGCGACTAGCGCGACCCAGCCGGCCGCCCACTCGACGACGAAGATGCTGGTCACCAGGAGCCAACCCAGCGCCGCGCCGATCGCCCCCTGCGCCAGCCAGACCCGCCACACCGCCGGGTCCTGCCAGGTCGGCGGGGCGCGCCGCGCCCCGCGCCGCCGCTTCTCGTCCGTGCTCAACCTCGCCTCCCGCGCGCCCCGCGCATCCGTGGCGGGGGCGCCGAGCATTGTACCCTGACTTTCCATTACACTGCGGACACAACGGAGGCGCTGGAGGTTACCGATGCCCAAGGACATGCGCACCTACATTCGGCAGCTCGAAGAGCAGCGCCCGGACGACCTGGTGACCGTCCGGCAGGAGGTCGACCCGAAGTTCGGCGTCACCGCGGTGGTCCAGAAGCTGGAGCAGGAGGGCCGCTTCCCGGTCGTGTTCTTCGAGCGGGTCAAAGGCTCGTCCCTGCCGCTCGTGATCAACCTGACCGCCTCGTATCCCCGCCTCGCCCTCACCGTGGACAGCACGCTAAAAGACATGGTCCAGGAGTGCGCCCGCCGCGAGACGCACACGTTCGCGCCGAAGGAGGTCTCGAACGCCGAGGCGCCGGTCAAGGAAGTGGTCCTCAAGGGGGAGCAGGCCGACCTGAGCCTCCTCCCGATCACGACCCACAACGCGCTCGACGGCGGCCCCTTCATCTCGGGCGGCGTGCTGCTCCAGAAGGATCCCGATAGCGGGAAGATCAACGCCGGCATCTACCGCCACCAGGTGTTCGACAACCACCGCTTCGGCGTCATGCAGAACCCCGCCCACCACGGCCGCTACATCGGCCGCAAGTACGAGGACCGCGGCGAGCCGCAGCCGGCGGCGTTGGTCATCGGCCACCACCCGGCCCTGCTCATGGCCGCCGTGGCCAAGGTGCCCGGCATCGGCGGCGAGCTGGACGTCTGCGGCGGCTACCTGGGCGAGCCGTTGGAAGTGGTGCGCGGCGAGACCGTCGACATCCCCATTCCGGCTCGCGCCGAGATCGTCATCGAGGGCTACATCCCGCCGGGCGAGCGGCAGTTCGAGGGGCCCTTCGGCGAATGGCCGCACTACTACACCGGCAAGGGCGACATGCCGTTCATGGTCGTGACGGCGATCTGCATGCGGCGCGACGCCATCTACCAGGACCTGTTCGCGTCGCACCCCGAGCACAACATCTGCGGCGCGCTGCCGCGCATGGGCAGCCTGTTCCGCCGCATCCAGGATGTCGTGCCCAGCGTGGTGAACGTCAACCTGCCCTACTCCGGGGGCAGCCGCGCCTTCTGCTACATCTCCCTCCGCAAGCGCAGCGAGGGCGAGCCGCAGCAGGCGGCCTTTGCCGCGCTGACCGTGGAGACCGACATCAAGCACGTCTACGTCGTCGACGACGACATCGACGTGTTCAACGAGACCGAGGTCCTCTGGGCGCTGGCGACGCGCTTCGAGGCGGACGAGGACCTGATTGTCATGCCCAACTGCCTCGGCGCGCACCTGAACCCCACGGCGCACAACCGTCGCAAGACCGGCCACGGTCCGCTGCAGACGAAGTGCATCTTCGACTGCACGAAGCCCGCCCCGCCGGACGAGTTCCCGCCGAAGGCCGAGGTGGCCGCGGAAATCGTGGAGAACGTCGACCTCGACTCTCTGCTCGAGCGCTACCGCGGCATCCCGCGCCCGGCGGCGACCCCGGCCTAGCGGTCCGTCATGGCTGCTGGCTGGGTGTTGGCGACAGCCAACACCCAGCCAGCAATGGCGGCATCAGCGGAACCGCGAGGCCTGCTCGGCCAGGGCGTCGGCGCGCTGGAGGTAGGCGTACTGGTTGGGGTCGAGCACGAGTTGCAGCGGTGCGTCGGCGCTCTCCAGCCTGGCGCTCGGCGCCCCCGCTGCGTCGGCGCGGTAGCCCCGCGCCGCGAACGGCAGGTGCACCCGCATGCCCGTGCGCTCGTCGCGGATGCTATACAGCAGCGCGCTGCCGCCGGTCGACACGTAGTAGCCCTGGATCGGGTCGACGACCCCCAGCACCTGCTGCCACAGCGCGCGGTCCCGCTCGCTGGGCGAGTCGGAGAAGCTCTCTTCCGGTGGGTCAGCCACGTAGGCGACCTGGGGCCCGAGGGCGGCCTGCAGCGCCTGGCCGGCCATCACCGGTCGGCCGGAGGCGGCGAAGGCGCGGATCCCCACCACGTCTCCGTCCGTGAGATCCTCCGCCGCGCGCGCCAGGACCACGAGGCCCGTGATGCCCGTCAGATCGCGGCCGGCCAGGCTGCCCACCACGGCCGCCGCCACGTTGTTCCGCGCCAGCGCCAGTAACCGATCGAGACGGTAGGTGCGGAGGTCCCAGGGAGTCGCCTGGGGCTGGCTCCCCAGGATGCGGTAGGCGTAGCGGTCCGGCGCCAGGACCAGGACGCGGGTTGTGCCGCCCGCGGCGGCGAGCAGGTCGCGCACCCGCGGCAGGCTTTCCGAGACGCGCGCGAACATCACGTCGGGGTCATAGGTCGTCTGGTGGGTGTCGTTGTACAGCCCCTGGCCGTAGGCGTTGTAGTTCCAGACGGCGATCCCCTCGAGCAGGCCGCCCATCTGGCGACCGAGCAGCGCCAGGTAGTAGGCGTTGGCGACGGCGTCGGCGACGCCAGCGGGGTGGGGGCTGGCTTGGGCGAGGCCCCAGCTATTCGCCGTCGACCAGAGCCAGAACGGCCGGTTGTAGCGCGCGGAGTAGTGGCCCAGACTGCGCACGAGCATGAACAACTGGACCAGCGTGGCGTCGTCGATCGCCGCCTCGGGCGGGCCGTCGCGGGGATAGGCGTCGAAGGTCGGGTGGAAGGTGGGCGGCGTGCGGGCAAACAGGTGCTCGACGTGCGGAAGCTGCAGGTGGATCCGCGCCGTGGCCCCCTCGAAGGACATCGTGGTTGGCAGGCTCGGATCCAGCTCGGCCCACTGGTTGGCCGCCCAGGTCGCGTACTCGACAATCTGGTCGGTCTGGAAGCGCCCCAGCTCGATCTGGCGGGCCGGGTCGCCGCCGACGTCGGCGAACGAGTAGCCCGTCTCGGCGACGAACTCGCGGTCGGCCAGGCTCGAGTAGTCGCCGCCCGTCGGCTCGTCGGCCAGGTTGAGCATCAGGATGACGTCGCGGTAGGGCTGGACGAGATACTGGTTGGCCCACTCGTAGTAGCGGCGCAGGTCGGCGCGAAAGGCGAGCGAGTAGAACGAAGCGTTCGGCACGCCGGTGTCGAGCGCCACGTCACCCTGGGCGTTGCGGCGCAGGTCGTTCGGGTGCGCCGCGTCCCAGGCCGCGCCCATCTGGAGCTGATAGCCTACCGGCAGCACGACCTTCACCCCGAGATCGCGCGCCACGCGGAGCACGCGGACCTGGGCGTCGACGATTGCCTGCGCGTCCGCGTGGCGCGGATCGCTCGCGTCCAGGTAGGCCGCGTACACGGCGTAGGAGAGCCCTGGCTCGGCGCTGGAGGCGTCCACTTCGCCGGGGTTGTTGTGGCCGATCCAGACGACGTTCGCGCCGGCCGAGACCTGGCGCCAGAGCATCGTGCGCAGGTCCGCCTCGCTCAGGCCCGGGTAGGCGATCGTCGCCCAGCCGGCGTAGTGAGGGGTGTCCGTACCAGGATCCGCGCCGACAGGGGCCGCGGCAGCGCCGGCAGGGCCCATACTGGACGTAACGAGCAGAAGCAGCGCGACGGCGAGCGAGCCGGGTGCGAGCGGCGAGTGCGAGCCGGCGGTCATCCTGGTCCCCGGGCGCGTGGCCTCACGTCAGGCGGCCAGGCATTATGACAGACCGGCGGCTGCTCGTGCGCGGGAATCCGGTGCCGCCCGGTTGCGATATAATGACTTGGAGGTGGGCAGCTTGATCGATTACCTCCTGGCGATCGCGCGCAGTCAGACCGGCGCCTGGTCCTGGCTCCTCCACCGCATCACCGGCGTTGGCGTCCTCATCTTCCTTCTCGCCCACATCGTTGACACGGCGCTCATCGGCCTGGGGCCGGATGCTTACGAGCACGCGCTCAACCTGTACCGCATGCCGATCTTCAAGATCGGCGAGATCGCGCTAGTGTTCGCCGTCGTCTACCATTCGGTGAACGGCATCCGGGTCATTCTCGTCGACTTCTGGGAAGGCGGGACCAAGCACCACCGCCAGCTATTCTGGGGCTCGGTGATCGCTACCGCTGTGATCTTCGTGCCGACGGCGGCGATCATGGGGAGCCGCCTGTTCTGACCGCCCGAACACCGCCTGGGAGGACCGCCGTGATCACCACCGCCTACGGGACCAGGGCCCGACCGACCAACAACTTCGAGGTCTACTCCTGGTTCTTCATGCGCGTGTCCGGCGTCGTGCTGCTGCTGATGGTGTTCGGCCACCTGGCGATCATGCACGTCATCAACAGCGTGGACACGATCAACTACTGGTGGGTTGCCGAGCGGATGGCCACGCCGTTCTGGCGCACCTACGACTGGATCATCCTCGTCCTGGCGCTGCTCCACGGCATGAACGGGATGCGCGTCATCGTCGACGACTACGTGCACACGCGCGGCTGGCGGACCTGGTGCATGGCCGTGCTTTGGGTGGTCGGCTTCATCTTCCTCTCCCTCGGCTCGCTGGTGCTGTTCACCTTCACGCCCGTCCCGCGCCCGGTCTAAGTCGCGGCCCCGGCGCCCGGCCCCCCCGCCCGCGCATTGGGGCGCCGGGAGGGGGGTGTACAATAGCCTTGCAGGGTGCCCCGCCCCTCTGTCCGGCGACGCCCCAGCCCCACACTCAGCACGGAGGCAGCCAGGTGACGACGACGCACTATCACCGCCACGACGCGATCATCGTGGGCGCCGGCGGGGCGGGCCTGTACGCCGCGATCGAGGTCGCCCAGAAGACCGCCGCCGAACTCGGCCGTAAGGCCGACGTCGCCGTGCTGAGCAAGCTGTATCCCTCGCGGTCGCACACCGGGGCGGCCCAGGGCGGCATCTGCGCCGCGCTGGGCAACCTGGAAGAGGACCACTGGGAATGGCATATGTTCGACACCGTGAAGGGCGGCGACTACATCGTCGACCAGGACGCCGCGGAGGTCCTCGCCCGCGAGGCGATCGACGCGATCTACGACCTCGAGCACCGTGGCTTGCCCTTCAACCGCACGCCCGAGGGCAAGATTGCCCAGCGGCGCTTCGGCGGCCACACCCGCAACTACGGCGAAGCCCCGGTGCGCCGCGCCTGTTACGCCGCCGACCGCACGGGGCACATGATCCTGCAGACGCTCTACCAGCAGTGCATCAAGTACGACGTGAACTTCTTCAACGAGTTCCAGTGCCTCGACCTGCTCATCGGCGACGGCGTGCTCAAGGGCGTGGTCGCCCTCGACGTGCGGACCGGCGACCTGCACATCTTCCACGGCAAGGGCGTGCTGTTCGCGACCGGCGGCTACGGGCGCGTGTTCAAGATCACCAGCAACGCGCTGGCCAGCACGGGCGATGGGATGGCGATCGCCTACCGCCGCGGCGTGCCCCTCGAAGACATGGAGATGTACCAGTTCCATCCGACGGGCATCTACAAGATGGGCATCCTGCTGAGCGAGGCGGCGCGCGGCGAGGGCGGGATCCTGCGGAACAACGACGGCGAGCGGTTCATGGAGCGCTACGCGCCGGCCCTCAAAGACCTCGCCCCACGCGACATGGTGTCGCGGTACATCTATAAGGAGGTCAACGAGGGACGCGGCATCGGCGGCAAGGACTACGTCCACCTCGACCTGACCCACCTGGGTAAGGAAGTGATCGACGAGAAGCTGCCGGACATCACCGACTTCGCGCGCAACTACCTGGGAGTCGAGCCGTACACCGACCCCGTGCCCATCCAGCCGACCGCCCACTACGCCATGGGCGGCATCCCCACCGACAGCGAGGGGCGC
>Ga0070739_10004243_pt1 | contig 17120 bp, 17 predicted proteins | sample Coa_R1_7_FD_66445 | JGI IMG/M metagenome (GOLD analysis project Ga0070739, IMG submission 66445) | Surface soil microbial communities from Centralia Pennsylvania, which are recovering from an underground coalmine fire - Coalmine... | ecosystem: Environmental > Terrestrial > Soil > Unclassified ... | reverse complement strand
TCGCGCAGGGTCGAGATGTCGACGTCGGCGGCGGCCTTGATCTCCTCGGGCGTGCGGTGGGCGATGAACACCGGCTTGCCGCGCCAGGCGATGGTCAGGCGCTGGCCGACCTGGATCGGCGCCATGTCGAACTCGGTCGTCGACAGCGCCAGCGTGTCCTTGGCCGGGTTCAGGCTGTCGATGAACGGCCAGATCGCCGACACCGCGCCGACGGCGCCGAGCGCGCTCGCGGTCAGCAGCAGAAAATCGCGCCGCGATTCACCGGCCTGGCCCGGGCCGTGCCCCGCGATAACCTGCGATTGCGCCGATTGCGCCATGCAAACCCTCACCCTATCGCTGCTGCCCTGCGGGAAGCGACCGTGCCGGCAAGCTATACCGTTGAAGAAGGCGAACTATGCGACAGACTGCCGCATAAATCGGCGGCCCGGCCGGCCGAACCGCCGCCGCGCCGGCCGGTATAACCGGCCGCCATGTCCTTGTCCGTCCCCTCGAAGATTTTGCTGCGATTGGCGCTGTTCGAGCCCGACATCCCGCAAAATACCGGTACGCTGTTGCGCTTGGCCGCCTGTTTTGGGGTCGGGGTCGATCTGATCGAGCCGTGCGGCTTCCTGCTCGACGACCGGCGGTTGCGGCGCGCCGCGCTCGACTATCTCGCGCTCGCGGCGATTCGTCGCCACGCTTCGTGGGACGAGTTCCGCCGCGCCCGCGACGCCGGGTCGCGCCTCGTGCTGCTGACCACGGCCGGCAGCGAGCCGCTCCCCCGCTTTGCCTTCGCCGCCGACGACACGATTCTCCTCGGCCGCGAGAGCGCCGGCGTGCCCGCCTTCGTCCATGCCGCGGCCGACCGCCGGGTCAGGATCCCCTTGCAGCCCGGCGCGCGATCGCTCAACGTCGCCGTGGCCGGCGCGATCGCGCTCGCCGAAGCCTTGCGCCAGACCGGTCAGTTCGCCGCATGACCGCCGACATCGCCGCCCGCCAGGAACGCGCCGCCCAGTGGTTCGCCGCGCTGCGCGACCGCATCTGCGGCGCGCTCGAAGCGCTCGAGGACGCGGCCGGCGGCGCCGCCCCGGCGGGCCGCTTCGCGCGCACCGAGTGGCAGCGGCCGGGCGGCGGCGGCGGCACGATGGCGCTGATGAAAGGCCGGGTGTTCGAGAAGGTCGGGGTCAACGTCTCGACCGTGTTCGGCGAGTTCTCGCCCGAGTTCCGCGGCGAGATTCCCGGCGCCGCCGAGGACGGGCGGTTCTGGGCCGGCGGCATCTCGCTGGTCGCGCATCCGTGCTCGCCGCTGGTGCCGGCGGTGCATTTCAATACCCGCCACATCGTCACCACCAAAGCCTGGTTCGGCGGCGGCAGCGACCTGACCCCGATCTATCCCGACGAACCCGCGGCCGAGGCGTTCCACGCCGCGCTCGCCGCCGCCTGCGCCGGCTACGACCCGGACTGCCACGCCCGCTTCAAGCAGTGGTGCGACGACTATTTCTTTCTGCCGCACCGCAACGAGCCGCGCGGAGCCGGCGGCATCTTTTTCGACTATCTCGACAGCGGCGACTGGGAGCGCGATTTCGCCTTCGTGCGGGCGGTGGGCGAGGCGTTTCTTTCCGTCTACCCGGCGATCGTGCGGCCGCGCATGGGCCTGGCCTGGACCGCCGAACAGCGCCGCCATCAGCTCGTCCGCCGCGGCCGCTATGTCGAGTTCAACCTGCTCTACGACCGCGGCACCCGCTTTGGCCTGCGAACCGGCGGCAATGTCGAGGCGATCCTGATGTCGCTGCCGCCCGAGGCGGCGTGGCCCTAGCCGGTCCGGCGGCGCCTCGCGCACTCGTGATGCGGCGCGGCGATTAAAGGTACGCTATCGTGGCGTTTTCTCCGGACCATGACGATGCGACCGGTCCCGCGCCTCGCCGCGATCGCCACCGCCGTACCGCCCCATGCGCTCGACCAGAGCGCGGTCGTCGCGCGGCTCGAACGCCTGTTCGGGCGCTCGCCGGAGCTCGACCGGCTGCTGCCGGTATTCGCCCATAGCGGCGTCGAGCGGCGCTATGCCGCGGCGCCGCTCGAGTGGTTCGACGAGCCGCGCGGCTGGGCCGAGCGCAACCGCCGCTACCTGGCGGCGGCGGCGGACCTGCTCGAACGCCTGGCCGGCCGGCTGCTCGACCGCGCCGGCATCGCCGCCGAGGCGCTCGGCGGCGTCGTCACCGTATCGACCACCGGGATCGCCACGCCGAGCCTCGACGCCGTGCTGAGCGAGCGGATCGGGCTGCCGCGCACCGTGCGGCGGCTGCCGATTTTCGGTCTCGGCTGCGCCGGCGGCGCGCTCGGCCTGGCGCGGGCGGCGGCGCTTGCCATGGCGGAGCCGGAGCGGCCGGTGCTGTTTCTCGTCGTCGAATTGTGCAGCCTGTCGTTCCGCCGCGGCGACACCGCCAAGAGCCACATCGTCGCCACCGCGCTGTTCGGCGACGGCGCCGCGGGTGCGATCCTTACCTGCGGCGGCGACGGACCGGCGATCGCCGCCAGCGGCGAATACCAATGGCCGGACAGTCTCGATGTGATGGGCTGGGATGTCGGCGACGACGGGCTCAAGGCGGTGTTCTCGCGCGATATCCCGCATCTCGTCGCCACCCGGCTCGGCGGCGTGGCGCGGGAGTTTCTCGCCGCACGCGGCCTCGGGCTCGGCGACATCGACCGCTTTGTCTGCCATCCCGGCGGCGCCAAGGTGGTCGATGCCAGCGAGGACGCCTTCGGCCTCGCCCGCGGCAGCCTCGCCGAGGCGCGCGCGGTGCTGCGCGAGTTCGGCAACATGTCGGCGGCCAGCGTGCTGTTCGTGCTCGAGCGGGCGATGGCGGCGCCGTGGCGGCGGGCGCTGCTGACCGCGCTCGGCCCCGGCTTCAGCGCCGGCTTTGTCGTGCTGGAGCGGCGGTGAGCGTGCTCTACGCGGTGCTCGGCGCGGTCGCGGCGCAGCGCGCCGCCGAATTCGCCTTCGCCGCCGCCAACGCCCGCCGGCTCTTGGCGCGGGGTGCGAGCGAGCACGACCCCGCCGGGCATGCCGCGCTGGTTGCCGTGCATGCGCTGTGGCTGCTGGCGATGGCGGCGACGATCCCGGCCGCGGCGGCGCCGTCCTGGCCGCTCCTGGCGGTTTACGCCGCCTTGCAGCCGGCCCGCCTGTGGGTCGTCGCCAGCCTCGGACGGCGCTGGACGACGCGGCTGATCGTTCCCGCCGGCATGGCTCCCGTGCGCCGCGGGCCCTATCGCTACTTGCGGCATCCGAACTACCTTGTCGTCGTCGGCGAGGTGGCGATCCTGCCCTTGGCCTTCGGCGCGATCCTGCTGGCGCTGGCGTTCTCCGCCGCCAATCTGGCCCTGATCGTCCGCCGCATCCGGGCCGAGGATGCGGCCTGGGCGCCGTTGCGGGAGGCCTGAGCGCGGCGGCGCAGCCATTACATTCGGACAGACCAGCCCCACGCCAGCAGGCCTGGGCAGAACGATGATATTGTATTACCACCTTATCATAAGCCTTGTGTCATGATTCGGATTGCCATGGTCGATCTCGAACGCAGCTTCGGCTTTCTCGTCAACGACGTCTCCCGCCTGTTCGGGCGTCGTTTCGATCACAACGGGCACTGGCTCGGGCTGACCCGGGCGCAATGCCGCACCCTCGGCTATCTCGCCCGCAACGAGGGGATCAACCAGGCCGGGCTCGCCGACCTTCTCGAAATCCGCCCGATGACGCTGGTGCGGCAGGTCGACCGCATGGAGGAATCCGGCTGGATCGAGCGCCGTCCCGACCCGGCCGACCGCCGCGCCCGGCGCCTGTTCCTGACCGACAAGGCGCGGCCGGTGCTCGACCGCATCTGGGAGGTTGCCGACGCGACCCAGCGCGAAGCGTTCATCCGGCTGTCGCCGGACGAGAGCGAGCGGCTGATCGCCCTGCTGCGCCGGGTGCACAGCACCCTCGCCGAGCGGGTGCCGGCGGCGCCGCCCGGGGACAAGCCCGGCAGCCGGCCCGACACGGCGCGGGCGCCGCTGCGCCGCGAGCTGGCGGCGGTCGAGGGCGGACAATGACGACCTCTACCGACGAAGGCGCCCCGGCCGGCAGCCAGCGCCGCATCGCCATCGGGCTGCGCGGGCGCCTCGGCGCCCCGACCCGGCCGTTGCGCCAGCGGCTGCGCCTGCCGCTGATGCTGGCCGGTCCGCTGGCGGTGATCATTGCGGCAACCTGGTGGTTTCTGACCAGCGGCCGCTATGTCTCGACCGACGACGCCTATGTCCAGGCGGCGCGGACGATGATCAGCACCGATGTCTCCGGGCGCGTGTTGAAGGTGCTGGTGCACGACAACCAGCATGTAACCGCCGGGCAGATTCTGTTCGAGATCGACCCGACCACCTTCCAGATCGCGGTCGACGGCGCCCGCGCCCAGCTCGCCAACGCCCGCCTGCAGGTCGATGCGCTGAAAGCGACCTATCGGCTGAAGACCGCGGACGAACGCGGCGCCGAGGAAACCCTCGCCTATCAGCAGCGCGAATACGACCGGCAAAAGAAGCTGCTCGCCTCGGGCGTCACCTCGCAGGCGCAGTTCGACCAGGCGGCCAACGCCCTCGAAGTGGCGCGCCAGCGGCTGTCGGCGACCCAGCACGACGTCGGCAATACGCTGGCGCAACTGGGCGGCAACCCGGCGATCCCGATCGACCAGCATCCGATGGTGATGGCGGCGCAGGCGGCGCTGGAGCGGGCCCTGGTCGATCTGCGCAACTGCACGATCCGCGCCCCCGAATCGGGCATCGTCACCAAGGTCGAGCAGCTCCAGCCGGGCGAGTACGTCAACTCGGGCGCGCCGGTGTTTTCGCTGATTTCCGACCGGGTGTGGATCGAGGCCAATTTCAAGGAAACCGAGCTGACCCACATGCGCCCCGGCCAGGAGGCGACGGTGTCGATCGACACCTATCCCGACGCCGAGTTCAAGGCGCGGGTCACCAGCCTGTCTCCCGGCACCGGACTGACCTTTTCGCTGTTGCCGCCGGAGAACGCCACCGGCAACTGGGTCAAGGTGGTGCAGCGCCTGCCGGTGCGGCTGACGCTGGAGAAGCCGGATCCGAGCCTGCCGCTGCATGCCGGGCTCAGCGCCACGGTCGAGGTCGACACCAAGTACCGCCGGCCCTGGCTGGTGTGGCTGGAGAACCTGCGCGACCACCTGTTCGGGCCGGCCCAGGCCGGCGAGGCCAAGCGGTGAGGACGAACCCGCAGGGCTTTACCACCACGCGCACCGCCGATACCATCCCGGTATGATTCCGCGAGCGTGCCTGGCTGCCGCGACGGCATCGGCGGCAGCGTTGACGGCGCTGTCGCTGTCGCTCGCCGGTTGCACGTTGGGTCCCGATTTCTTCTCGCCGGCGCCGCCCGAGACCAAGAGCTACACTGAGCCGGGCGAAACCAACCTGCCCGACGCCGCCTCCGGCGCCAAGGCGAAGCAGCGCCTGGCGCTCGGCGCCAAGGTGGCGGACGACTGGTGGACGCTGTTCCGCTCGCCCGCGCTCGACCGGGTGATGAAGGAGGCGCTCGCCGGCAGTCCGACCCTCGCGCAGGCGCAGGCCCAGCTCGTCCAGGCGCGCGAGGGCATCGCCGCCGCCCAGGGCGCGACCCTGCCGCAGCTCGACCTCGCCGCCGAGGTGGCGCGGCAGCAGTTCAACGCCCAGCCGAGCGGGGTCAACCGCAAGCCGGTGCCGGTCTGGCTTTATTCGATCGGCCCATCGGTCAGCTATGCGCCCGACGTGTTCGGCGGGCTGAAGCGCACCGTCGAGGCGCAGGAGGCGCGCGCCGATCTCAGCCAGTACCAGCTCGCCGCCGCCTATCTCGCGCTGACCGGCAACATCGCCACCCAGGCGATCACGATCGCCTCGATCCGCGCCCAGATCGACGCCACCAACCGCATCGTCGCCGACGACGAACGCAACCTCAAACTGGTGCGCACCGCCCAGACCGCCGGCACCGCGACGATGGTCGACGTGACCAGCGCCGAAAGCCAGCTTGCCAACGACCGCGCGCTGCTGCCGCCGCTGCGCCAGCAATTGAGCGTCGCCCGCCACGCCCTCTCGGTATTCGCCGGCAAGCCGCCGGGCGCCTGGGCGCCGCCCGATTTCGAGCTGAAGAACCTCGCCCTGCCGCGCGACCTGCCGCTGAGCGTGCCGTCGCAGCTGGTGCGCAACCGCCCCGACATCCTCGCCGCCGAGGCGCAGCTTCACGTCGCCAGCGCGCAGATCGGCGTCGCCACCGCCAACCTCTATCCCAACCTGACGCTGAACGCCAACGTCACCCAGGGCGTCACCAATCTCGGCAATTTCTTTTCCGGCATCTTCACCGGCTACAACATCGGCGCCAACCTCGCGGCCCCGATCTTTCACGGCGGCACGCTGAAGGCGCAGCAGAAGGCGGCGATCGCCGCCTTCGACGCGGCGATGGCGAGCTATCGCCAGACGGTGATCCAGTCCTTCGGCCAGGTCGCCGACGTGCTCCAGGCGCTGAAGCACGACGACGAGGCGGTGACCGCGCAGAACCGGGCGCTGGCCACCGCCGAACAGGCGCTGAAGCTGGCCCGGCTCAGCTTTACCGAGGGCAACTCCACCCTGCTTCAGGTGCTCGACGCCGAGCGTCAGGCCGACCGCGCCCGCATCGGCGCGGTCCAGGCCGAAGCGCAGCGCCTGCTCGACACCGCCCAGCTTTTCGTCGCCCTCGGCAGCGGCTGGTGGAATACGCCGCCGATCCCGCCGCCGGCCAAGAGCCAGCCGGCGGGATAGGACGCCGGGCCTGGCGCGGCGCTCGGGCGGCAGGCGATGAACGAATTCGACACGCTCGGCGACGCCTTCGCCAGCCGCGAACTGTGGCAGATCATCGGCCTGTCGCTGAGCGTCAGCCTGTCGGCGACGGCCGCCGCCGCGCTCGCCGGACTGCCGCTCGGCGCGGCGCTGGCGGTATGGCAATTTCCGCTGCGCCGCTTTCTGATCCTGGCCGCGAACGCGCTCCTGGCGCTGCCCCCGGTGGTGGTCGGGCTGGCGCTCTACCTGGTGCTGTCGCGCTCGGGCCCGCTCGGCGCGCTCGGCCTGCTGTTCACCCCGACGGCGATGGCGATCGCTCAGGCGATCCTCGCCCTGCCGATCGTCACCGCGCTGGCGCATCGCAGCGCCGAGGCGCTGTGGCGCGACTACGGCGACGCGCTGATGGACCTGGGCACGAGCAAATGCCGCGCCATTCCCGCCTTGATCGCGATGGGCCGGCTGAGCATGCTGACCGCCGTGCTCGCCGGGTTCGGCCGCACCGTGTCGGAGGTCGGCGCGATCCTCGTGGTCGGCGGCAACATCGCCGGCTACACGCGGACGATGACCACCGCGATCGCGCTCGAAACCAGCAAGGGGAACCTGCCGCTGGCGCTCGGCCTCGGCCTCGTGCTGATCGGGCTGAGCACCTTCGTCAGCGCCGCCGCCTTTGCCTTGGCCGGGAGATCGGAACGGAGATGAGAATGCGACGCGTTATTGCAGCGCTGCTGCTCGTACTCGCCGGGTCGGCGACGGCCCGGGCGCAGCAGGCAATCGTCCTCGCCTCGACCACCTCGGTCGACAATTCCGGCCTGCTCAAGGCGATCCTGCCGGATTTTGCCAAGGCGAGCGGCATCGAGGTGCGGGTGCTGGCGCAGGGCACCGGCCAGGCGCTCGATACTGCCCGGCGCGGCGACGCCGATCTCGTGCTGGTCCACGACCCCGAGGCGGAGGCGGCCTTCATCGCCGAGGGCCACGGCATCAACCGCCGCCAGATCGCCTGGAACGATTTCATCATTGTCGGGCCGAAGGACGACCCCGCCCATGTCGCCGGCGGCCGCAACGCGGTCGCTGCGCTGACCGCGATCGCCAAGGCCAGGGCCGCCTTCGTCTCGCGCGGCGACCGCAGCGGCACCAACGCGCTCGAATTGCGCCTGTGGCAGGCGGCCGGGATCGACCCGAAGACCGGCGCCGGCGTCTGGTACAAGGATATCGGCGGCGGCATGGGAGCGGCGCTCAACGCCGCCGCCGGCATCCCCGCCTATACCCTGTCCGACCGCGGCACCTGGCTCAGCTTCAAAAACAAGGGGCCGCTGGTCATCGCCGTCGCCGGCGACCCGCGGCTGATCAACCGCTACGACGTCATCGAATTGAACCCGGCAAAACATGGCGGCGCCAGGCTGGCGGCGGCGCACCGCTTTGCCGAATGGCTGGTGTCGCCGGCCGGGCAGGCGGCGATCGGCGCCTACAGGGTCGGCGGCGAGGCGCTGTTCAACCCGTCCGCCGCCGACCCGAAATAGGCCCGGCCATCCGGTCAGTACGGATACCAGTAGCGGTGATGGTGGTGATGGCGCCAGTACCAGTGATGGTACGGGTGCCAGCACTCCCAGCCCCAGCCGTTCCACCAGCACCGCGCCTCGGCCGGCGTCGCCGACAGCGCGCCGACCACGGCCAGCGCGGCAAGCGTACCGAGCATCAGCTTTCTCATCGCGTCACCTCGACATGGTTGACGATGCCTGAGATAACGAGACGGTTCCGTAGCGAATTCCCCGGGCCGCTGTTCAACCGCGTCAGATCGCCTGGCGCACCCGGGGGATCACCTCGGCGGCGATCAGTTCGATCGTGTCGCTCGCCAGGCTTTGCGGCATGCCCGCCCATTCGGTGCTCATCACCAGGTGATTGACGCCGAGCCGGCGGTTGAGCGCGACGATCTGTGCGGCGACCTCGTCCGGCGAGCCGATCAGGAAGCGGTCGCCGACCAGGCTCAGGAAGTCCTGGCCGAGGCCGCCGTCATCGGCGGGCAGCGGCTGGCCCCAGCTGTGATAGGCGGCGTATTTGGCGCCGAGATACGGCGCGCACAGCCGCAGCGCCTCGTCGCGGCTGCGTGCGACGAAGACCTCGCGGCGCATCGGCAGTTCGGCGGGAAACGGCTTGCCCGCGGCGTCCAGTTCCCGGCGGTACAGCGCCATCTGCCGTTCCGCGGTGGCGATCCCGACCGCCGGGCCGATATACCAGCAATCGCCGAGCCTGGCGGCGCGGGCGACGGCGCGGTCGGCATTGGCGCCGACCCAGATCGGCGGGTGCGGGCGCTGCAGCGGCTTCGGCATGCACGAGGCGCCGTCGAGCGCGAAATGGCCGGCCTGCATCGTCACCGTCTCTTCCGTCCACAGCCGGCGCAGGGCGACGAGATTGTCCTCGAAGCGCCGCGCCCGCTCGCCGCGCGGCACGCCGAAAGCCTTGAACTCGACCTCGCGGTAGCCGAGCCCGACGCCGAGGATGATCTTGCCGCCGGAGATCACGTCGAGAGTGGCGAACTCCTCGGCGACGTGCAGCGGCGACAGCAGGGTGAGCAGCACCACCCCGGCGTTGAGCCGCAGCCGCGGCGCCTCGGCGGCGAAGCGGGCCAGCATCGGCACCAGCTGCAGCATCTGGAACGGGTGCGCGCTGTAATGCGAGGTCTTGGTCACCGAATCGTAGCCCAGCCGGTCGGCCAGCCGGACCAGCGCCAGGGTCTCCTCGAAGCGGCGGGAGATGTCCTCGCCCGGCTCGGCCTGGCCGCGGACGACGAGGCCGAACTGGAAGGCCGGCGCGGTCACGCCGCCAGCACCTGGCGCGGCCGGTAGATCGACAGGTGCTGCACCCGCGCCAGCGGCACCGCGTCGTTGGCGACGACGAGGCAGTCGAGATCGACGAAAAGGTGCCCCTTGTGCTCGTAATTCGCCGTCACCTTGGCGCGGATGCCGAGCCGGTCGCCGATCCGCGCCGGCGCGAAATTGCGGATTTTGCTGCCGACATGCATCCACGGGCCGAGGGTAACGTTGCGGTTCAGGGCGAAATTGCACAGACGCAGGACGACGACCGGGTGGACCAGCTTTTCGGCGGCATAGATCGCCGCGGTCTCGCGCACGTCGCGCAGATAGCCGGCGGCCAGCTCCGCCGTCGCCTCGAGCGGCTCGATGCCGAGCCAGGTGCCGACCGCCAGCGTATCCGGCCCGGCCGGCGGGCGGACGCTGCGCTCGGCGACCGCGGCGAACTCGGCGAGGCGCGGCGGCGCCGCCGGCGGCGGCAGCGCGGCGCGGCCGGTGGCGCAGACCATGCCGCGGGCGGTGACCTCGAGCGCCATGCCGTCGGCATCCTCGGTCGCGCCGACCGTGACGAGGTCGCCGTCGAGCACCGGCTTCAGAAAGCGGCATTCGGCGCTGCCCCGTTCGAGCCAGGCGCGGCCCCAGCGCGCCACCGGCTGGTGCGTCATGTAGGCATAGACGTCGACCCCCGGCACCAGCCCGCCCTCGAAGCCGAACTTGCGCGCCACCGCATCGTCGTGGATCTTGTTGTCGCTGGCCTTGGCGGTGTTGAAGGCCTCGACCTGATAAGGGGTCATCGCATCCTTTCCTGCCAGATGGACCGGGGCGCCGCCGTCGGGTCACTTGTCGGCGTCGAGCACCGCCTGGATTTTGGCGGGATCGACGTTGAGCGGCGGGATGCCGGAGCGTTCGACCTGGAGCAGTCCGCCGACGCGGCTGTCGCGCTGGCCCCAGCCGCGGTTCATCGCCTCGGTTAGCTCCTCGAGCGCGAGGTTGGCGAGGCGCATCGGCACCGCCATCTCCCTGCCGAGCCCGACCGCGAGCGAGACGTCCTTGTGCAACAGGCGCAGGGCGAAATCGGCCGGGTCGTATTGCGAGCTGAGGAACTTGCCGAGCCGGTCGAAGGTGCGCTGGCGGCCGGTCGCGCCCTGGCGCACCGCCTCCCACAATTCGAGCGGGTCGACCCCGGCCTTGATGCCCATCGTCATCACCTCGGCGAGGGCGACGCCGACCACCGCGCTGGTGCAGTTGTGCACGAGCTTGGCGATCGTGCCGGCGCCGATCGGGCCGATATAGCGGGCCTGGTCGCCCATCGCGTCGAGCACGCTCTTGTGGCGGTTGAACTGCTGCTGATCGCCGCCGACCCAGATCGCCATCTTGCCGCTGGCCGCCCCCGACGGCCCGCCCGAGACCGGGGAATCGAGCATGTAGACGTTCTTTTCGGCGAAGGCAGCGTTGATCTTGCGCACCACCGCGACTGAATTGGTCGACATGTCGAAAAACGCGGTGTCCGGGCGCATCCCCTCGATCAGGCCGTTGGGGCCGAGCGCCACGCTCTCGACATCGGCCGGCACCGGCAGCGAGGTGAACACGACGTCGACCTGCTCGGCGACCGCTTTCGGGCTGTCGGCCCACACCGCGCCCTTGGCGAGATAGGGCTCGGCCGCGGCGCGCCGGAGATCGTGGACGACGAGGTCGTGCCCGGCCTTCTGCAGATTGGCGGCCATGCCCTTGCCCATCATGCCAAGTCCGATGAAGCCGATCTTCATGCCTTCCTCCAAGTTGCGGTCACCGCGAGCGTCGCGGAGCAATCCCGCCGGGATTGCTTCGTCGCTCCGCTCCTCGCAATGACCGGAGCTAGCCCTGCCGGTGCCTGAGCTGGTTGTTGACCCGGCGGTCGCCGGCGAGCCAGCGTTTGAGTTCGCTGTGCGCGTCGGCCCGCCGCATCGCGTCGATCTCGGCGACGTCGGGCGGATCGCAGGTGAATTCGAGGATCATCCCGTCCGGCGAGGTGGTGTAGATCGACTTGCAGTAGCCGTGGTCGGTCTCGCGGAACGGTTCGCCGGCGCGGTTGAGGCGCTCCTTCAGCTCGTCGTAGGTGGCGTCCGAGACCTTCAGCGCGATGTGGTAGTGGCTGCGGACCTGGGGCGGCGATTTCGCCTGGGTCAGCGCGTACATCTCGTCGTCGGCGAACTGGAAGAAGGCGAGCGCGCCGCCGTCCTTCAGGCCGAAAAAGGTGTGGCAGAATTCGACCTCGCGGCCGAGATCCTCGCGCCAGGTCTTCTCGCACCAGGTCGCCACCAGGGGGATGCCGAGCAGGTCTTCGAGAAACCGGCGGTTGGCCTCGTGATCCTTGACGACATAGGCGTTGTGATGCAGCCGCAGCGGCAGTTCGCCGAGCAATTTCGCCGGGGCTGCCGCGGTTGCTTCAAGGGTGTCCATCTCCGCCCTCCGCGACTAGTCTGGCGGCGAGGATAGCAAGCCCGGGGAACGCATGGAACTGCCGCTCGACCCGCGTCTGAAGATCGGGGTGCAGACGATCCACCGCCGCACCGAGCCGGCGGCGGGACCGTGGCGCCCGACGATCGCCGAACTCGCCGATCTGGTCGGGCTAATCGACGGCAGCGGCTACGATTCGCTGTGGGTCGGCGACCACGTCGCCTTTGCCGTCGAGATCCTCGACCCGCTGCTGCAGCTGGCGCAGGCGGCGGTGGTCAGCCGCCGCCTCACCCTCGGCACCAACGTCTACCTGCTGCCGCTGCGCCACCCCGGCCCGGCGGCGAAGCAGGTGGCGACGCTCGACCACCTGTGCGAGGGGCGGCTGATCTTCGGCGTCGGCATCGGCGGCGAGTTTCCGCAGGAATACGCGGTATGCGGCGTGCCGATCGGCGAGCGCGGCGCGCGGCTGTCGGCGGCGATCCCGCTATTGCGCGCGCTGTGGCGCGGCGAGCCGGTCAGCCACAGGAGCCGCTATTTCGGCGAATTCGGCGAGGTGGCGATGCGCCCGCCGGCGCGCCAGCCGGGCGGCCCGCCGATCTGGTGCGGCGGCCGCGCCGACGCCGCCCTCGCGCGCGCCGGGCGCCTGGCCGACGGCTGGATCTCCTATGTCGTGACGCCCGACCAGTACCGCGCCGCCCTGGCCCGGATCGCCGCCGCGGCCGAGGGCCGCAGCCTCGGCCGGTTCGGCACCGGGCACCTTCTGTTCATCCGCCTCGACGACAGCTACGAGGCGGCGCTCGACGCCGCCGCGGTCTCGCTGAGCCGCCGCTACGCGATGGATTTCCGCCGCGCCGCCGAACGCTACGCCGCGCTCGGCCGGCCCGCCGCCGTGGCCGCCCGCATCCGCGAGTTCCACGCCGCCGGCATGCGCCACCTGGTCTGCGACTTCGTCGGCCCCTACGAGGACCGGCCGCGCCAGATCGCGGAGTTCGCCCGCGAGGTCATGCCGTTGCTCGAGGATTTGCGCTGACGGCGGGAAATTCTGGTTCGAGCCGTGATTCTGTGTCGGGCTTGGCATCCGCCCGGCCCTGTGCCTCTAGACACTTGCCGACCTGACCGCGCCGCTCGCGTGCAAGGCGGCGATCTCCGCGGCGGAAAAGCCCCAGTCGCGCAACACCGCGTCGGTGTGTTCGCCGACCCGGGCCGGCGGCATCTGCACCCGGGTCGGGGTGCCGAGGAATTTCGGCGCGGGACCGGGCTGCTTGATCCCGGCGACCTCGACAAAGCTGCCGCGGGCGACATTGTGCTTGTGCTCGAGCGCTTCCGACATGCGCAGCACCGGGGCGAAGCAGACATCGGTCTGCTCCATGATCGCGACCCATTCGGCGCGGGTCTTCTCGCGGAAGATGCGGGCGAAGCGCTCGCGCATATCGGGCCAGGCGGTGCGGTCGGTCTGTTCCGGCAGGGGTTCGCCGGCAAGCCCGGTACGCTGAAGCAGCAGAGCGTAGAATTGCGGCTCGATCGAGCCGATCGCGACGTATTCGCCGTCCTTGGTCTCGTAGACATGGTAATAGGGCGCGCCGCCGTCGGTGCGGTTGTGGCCGCGCTCCTCGATCCAGGCGCCGGAGGCGAGCGCGCCGTACATCATCATCATCAGCGAGGCCGAGCCCTCGACCATCGAGCAGTCGACAACCTGCCCCTGGCCGGTGGTGCGGGCGCTGATGATGCCGGCCAGCACGCCCATCGCCAGATACAGCGCGCCGCCGCCGAAATCGCCGACCAGGTTCAACGGCGGCACCGGCGGTCCGCCGGCCGGCCCGATCGCCGCCAGCGCGCCGGACAGCGCGATGTAGTTGATGTCGTGGCCGGCGACATGGGCGATCGGCCCGTCCTGGCCCCAGCCGGTCATGCGCCCATAGACCAGCCTGGGGTTGCGCGCCAGGCAGACATCGGGGCCGAGCCCGAGCCGCTCCATGACCCCGGGGCGGAACCCCTCGATCAGCGCGTCGGCCCGGTCGATCATCCGCAAGACGGCGGCGACCGCCTGCGGATTTTTCAGGTCGACCGCAAGGTTGCGGCGGCCGCGCGCCAGCAGGTTGAAGCGCGGGTCGTTGCCGTCGCGGTCGGTGTCGAGCCCGACACTGGCGGCGCGGTCGACGCGCACCACCTCGGCCCCCATGTCGGACAGCAGCATCGCGCAGAACGGCCCGGGGCCGATCCCGGCCAGTTCGACAACCCTGATCCCCGCCAGCGGTCCCATCCCCGATCCTCTTCGCTCCTGTCGGCGCCCGTGCCAGGATACTGCCCGGCACCGAGGGAAGGATAGAAGCGATGGACGCGACCCGCCTGCGCGAACTGCAAGCCCCGCTGAAGGCGAAGTACCGCGACGACCCCGCGGCCGCGGTGGTGACGCTGAAGGCGCGCGGCGACCTTGCCGACGGCCTCGCCTGCAAGGTCGATACCGGCCGCGCCCTGGTCGAGGCCGGGCTGCACCCGGCGACCGGCGGCAGCGGGCTGCAGGCCTGTTCCGGCGACATGCTGCTCGAGGCCCTGGTCGCCTGCGCCGGCGTCACCCTCAACGCCGTCGCCACCGCGCTCGACATCAAGCTGCGCCGCGCCGCGGTGCTGGCCGAGGGCGATCTCGACTTCCGCGGCACGCTCGGCGTCGACCGCACCGCGCCGGTCGGGTTCCGCGACATCCGCCTCAGCTTCGAGCTCGACAGCGACGAGCCGCCGGAGCGCATCGACACGCTGCTGAAGCTCACCGAGCGCTATTGCGTCGTGCTGCAGACGCTGCGCCGGCCGCCGCCGGTCACGGCGCGGCTCGCGCGTTGAATCGAAGACGCGATTCGCGTTCCTGAGATAAGTCATGCATACTGCCCCATCGGGGAACGCGGCTAGGCACTTGCGTGGTCGCCTCTATCGCGGTCAACTACGCGATCGGAGGAGCAATCGGGAATGGCAGGGACGGTCAGACAGGGTCTTTACGACCCGCGGAACGAGCATGATGCGTGCGGGGTCGGCTTTGTCGTCAATATCAAGGGCCGAAAGTCGCACGACATCATCCGCCGCGGGCTGCAGATCCTCGTCAACCTCGATCACCGCGGCGCGGTGGGCGCCGACCCGCTGGTCGGCGACGGCGCCGGCTGCCTGATCCAGATGCCCGACGCGCTGCTGCGCCACTGGTGCGGCGCGCGCGGCATCGAGCTGCCGCCGCCCGGCCGCTATGCCGTGGCGATGTGCTTTCTGCCGTTCGACGAACAGGCGCGGGCGATCGCCGTCGCCCATATCGAGCGGCTGGTGCGGGTCGAGGGGCAGAGCCTGATCGCCTGGCGCGAGGTGCCGACCGACCTCACCGGCCTCGGCGCCCGGGTCATCGAGACGATGCCGTACATCGCCCAGGCGATCGTCGCGGCCAGCCCCGAGGTGCCCGACCAGGACGCGTTCGAGCGCAAGATCCTGACGATCCGCAAGCAGATCCTGAACCGGGTCGGCGCGCTCAGCGAGCGGCACGGCCTGCCGGCCTTGCGCGACCTTTACATTCCGTCGTTCTCGACCCGGACGATGGTCTACAAGGGGCTGCTGCTGGCGCCGCAGGTCGAGAGCTTCTATGCCGATCTGCGCGACCCGCTGTGCATCTCGGCGCTGGCGCTGGTGCACCAGCGGTTCTCGACCAACACCTTTCCGTCGTGGCGGCTGGCGCATCCCTACCGCTTCATCTGCCATAACGGCGAGATCAACACGGTGCGCGGCAACGTCAACTGGATGCACGCGCGGCGCCAGGCGATGTCGTCGGAGCTGCTGGGCGCCGACCTGGAAAAGATGGTGCCGCTGATCGGCGCCGGGCAGTCGGACACCGCCTGCATCGACAACGCGCTCGAACTGCTGGTCATCGGCGGCGGCTATTCGCTCGCCCATGCGATGATGATGCTGATCCCCGAGGCCTGGGCCGACCCGCTGATGGATCCGCAGCGGCGCGCCTTCTACGAATACCACGCCGCGCTGATGGAGCCGTGGGACGGACCGGCGGCGATCGCCTTCACCGACGGGCGCCAGATCGGCGCGACCCTGGACCGCAACGGCCTCAGGCCGGCGCGCTACATCATCACCGACGACGACCACGTCATCCTGGCGTCGGAATCCGGCGTGCTGCCGGTGCCGGAAGAGAACATCACCCGCAAGTGGCGGCTGCAGCCCGGCAAGATGCTGCTGATCGACCTCGAACAGGGCCGCATCATCGACGACGCGGAGATCAAGGCCCGGCTTGCCGCCGAGCATCCCTACGAGGCCTGGCTCAAGGCGACGCAGTACAAGCTGTCCGACCTGCCCGACCCGCCGGAAGGCGGCGCGCCGGCGCGGCCGAACGATCCGTCGTCGCGGCTGACCCAGCAGCACGTCTTCGGCTACACCCAGGAGGACTTCCAGTTCTTCCTCGAGCCGATGGCGCGGGAGGGCGACGACCCGGTCGGCTCGATGGGCACCGATACGCCGATCGCCGCGTTCTCGGACAGGCCGAAGCTTTTATACAACTATTTCAAGCAAAATTTCGCCCAGGTCACCAACCCGCCGATCGACCCGATCCGCGAAGAGCTGGTGATGTCGCTGATCTCGATGATCGGGCCGCGCCCGAACCTGCTCGGCCACGAGGTCGGCACCCATCATCGCCTCGAAGTGGCGCAGCCGATCCTGACCGACAGCGACCTCGACAAGATCCGCAACATCGAGCATCTCGTCGACGGCCGCTTCAAGACCGACACGCTCGACATCACCTGGCCGGTCGAGGAGGGCGTCGACGGCATCGAGCAGGCGCTCGAACGCATCTGCCGCGAGGCGACCGAGGCGGTCGAGGCCGGACACAACATCCTGATCCTGTCCGACCGCGGGGTGTCGCCGACGCGGGTACCGATCCCGGCGCTGCTCGCCACCTCGGCGGTGCACCACCACCTGATCCTGCAAGGGCTGCGCACCAAGACCGGGATCGTCGTCGAGACCGGCGAGGCGCGCGAGGTGCATCATTTCTGCGTGCTCGCCGGCTACGGCGCGGAGGCGATCAACCCCTACCTGGCGTTTGCCACG
>Ga0070739_10004242_pt1 | contig 17125 bp, 11 predicted proteins | sample Coa_R1_7_FD_66445 | JGI IMG/M metagenome (GOLD analysis project Ga0070739, IMG submission 66445) | Surface soil microbial communities from Centralia Pennsylvania, which are recovering from an underground coalmine fire - Coalmine... | ecosystem: Environmental > Terrestrial > Soil > Unclassified ... | reverse complement strand
CCCGCCGCCGCGCGGCACGTGCAGCGACATCAGCACCAGCGTGCCATTGATCTTGTTGAACCAGTGCGGGGTGTTCTCGGGCACGATGATGAAGTCGCCCTTGGCGACGTTCTGCGATTTGCCGCCTTCGATGCCCGTGCCATTGCGGTTCGCGCCTTTGGCCTGCGTTTCCCCGGTCAGCTTGCCGCCGGTCACCAGGGTTCCGCTGCCGTCGATCACGTAAAACATTTCGGCTTCGGTTTCGTGGACCGCCGCCGGACCCACGGCGCTGCGGTATTCGAGATTCGCGTTGTAGGGCGCCAGGCGCAGGATCGGCTCGGCCACCGTAGGCTGGTCGCCTTTCTTGTCAGCCTTGGCCTTAGCGATCAGCGATTGTATCTCGGCGGCCGAAGTATAGGTCTTCACAGCCGGAGCGGAGCCTTGTTGGGCTACGCCCAATCCGGCCAGCAACACAACAGCGGAGGCGAAAGCGATAGCGCGCATATGGTCGAAATCCTATCACAGGACGCCTCCCGCCGTGCGAAGCGATGAAGAAAAGAAGAAGGCCGGCCGAGAACTTCCGCCCACTGTGTCCACTTAATAGAGGATAGGTTTGGCCGCGGGGAATGAGAAACGGATTCGATAGGTGGCAAATCTTATTTCAGGTTTCCGGAAAAGCTTTGAGCTAACCAGGCACGGGTTGCGTCAAATCGCCCAGACTGCGCGATAAACCCCGTTCAGCCAAGCAGAAACAGCCGTTTGGGTTCGCGCAAGGCTGCCTGTTCGTGGCACTCGGCGTGCAACTAGGCTTGCGTCGCCAGCTTTAGCTTCGGGATGGAGTGCGAAGTATGTTGTAACGGAGGGAACTTATGCGTCGGTTGTGTCCTTTGGGAAGAGCTGTTTTGCTGATTGCCGTGATTGCGATCAGCCTGACCAGCGCGCCGGTCAGCTTAAAGAAGCGGATTTATACACCCCGCGACAAGGCGTACTTCGCCGATGATCAAACCGTCGAGTTTGTCCGGCCCGGGCTGAATATCAAGATCAATTCCGCCGCGATTGCCTCCGACGGCACCATCACGGTTACTTATACCATCACGGATCCGGCTGGCCTGCCCCTCGATTTGGCCGGTGTCACCACTCCCGGCAACATCAACTTGAGTTTTGTCGCCGCCGTGCTGCCCAACGGCCAGGAACAATACACCGCTTATACGACCCGGACCGCCACGGGAACCGTGCTGGCCTCCACCCAGCAGGCGGGAGCGGATTCAGGCGGCACGTCCATGCCGGTGGGGCCTGGCCAGTATACCTACACATTCCACACCAAGGCCCCTTCCGGTTTCGACGCCACCGCCACCCATACCATTGGAATTTACGGGAACCGCAACCTGACGGCCTTCAATCTCCCGACCAACTACGCCAGCGCCGTGTTCAATTTCGTCCCCAACGGCTCGCCCGTGACTCACGTCCGGGAACTGATCAAAACGGCGAGTTGCAACAACTGCCACGATCAGCTTTCGGCGCACGGAGGCTCCCGGCGGGGCATCGAGTTATGCGTTCTGTGCCACACGCCTCAGACCTTGGATCCCAACACCGGCGCGACCATGGACGCCAAAGTGTTTTTCCACAAAATCCATATGGGCGAGAACCTGCCGAGCGTCAAGGCCGGCACGCCGTATATCCCCGCCAAGAACCAGTTCGGCACGTTCGATTACTCCGACGTCGCTTTTCCGGCCGATCCGGGCGATCCGCGGCGCTGCGAGACCTGCCATTCGCAGACCACTGGGGCAGCCCAGGCGACCGCGTATCTGACGCACCCCACCCGCGCCGCCTGCGGCGCCTGCCATGACGACGTGAACTTCGCCACCGGGGAAAATCACCCGGGCGGGCCGCAGTTCGACGACAATCTTTGCGCCAACTGCCATATTCCGCAGGGCGAATACGATTTTGACGCCTCTATAAAAGGGGCGCACGTGGCTCCCACGGCCTCCAGCCTGCTGACCGGCCTCGTGGTGAACATCGCCAATGTCGCCAATGGAACGGCCGGCAGCGCGCCGACGGTCTCCTTCACCGTCCAGGACGGGAGCAAGAATCCGCTGCCGCTCTCCAAGCTGAGCACACTGTCGTTTACCATGGCCGGCCCGACTACCGATTACGGCTACACCAGCTTCGGCAGCGACGTCACCACGCCGGGCTACGTGACCGAGAGCGCCCTCAAGGCCAACTGCGATTCCGGCGGCAACTGTAGCTACACCTTTACGCATGCCGTTCCCGCCAATGCCAAGGGCACCTACGCGATCGGCGTCGAGGCGCGCCGCACCGAAGTGGTGCTCGCCGGGACGACCTCCCAGCAGAGCATCACCTACGGCGCCAAAAATCAGGTGGTCTATTTCTCAGTGGATGGCTCGGCGGTGGCTCCCCGCCGCCAGGTGGTGGCGATCAACAACTGTAATCAATGCCACGTGGCGCTATCGGTTCACGGCACGCTGCGCAACAACACGGAATACTGCGTGCTGTGCCACAACCCGTCCAACACCGACGCCGCGCGCCGCGCCAGCGCCACGAATCCCGCCGATAAAGCCGCTCCGCCGCAGGGCATCAACTTCAATCTGATGGTGCACCGCATCCATTACGGCGAGAACATGCAGGCCGCCGGCCGCAGCTACATCGTGGTGGGCTTCGGCGGCAGCCATAACGATTTCAGCGATGTCGCTTTCCCCGCGATGGCTCCCAACGGCGAGACCACCGACACGCGCAACTGCTCGCTGTGCCACGTCAATTCCAGCCAGCTAAAATTGCCGGAGGGCTTGAACCCGGTGATCGATCCCCAGGGCCCCATTAACCCCATTCAGCCGATTTCCTCGGCCTGCACGGGCTGCCACGTGAACATCGCGGCGGCGGCTCACGCCTATGGCAACACCGTCCAGCTTGGCCAGACCACGGTGGAGGCTTGCACAGTGTGCCACAGCGCCGGGTCCGCGTACGCAGTCGATCAAGTGCATGCGCAGTATTAATCGCTGCGGGCGATTATTACTGCTGATCGCCGGAGCCGCGGCTGCCGCGTGGGGACAGCAGCCGCCTCTTCCGGCGGGCTACGCCGGCTCAGAAACGTGCCAGCTTTGCCATGAGGACATTTACAACGCCATCGGGCAGAGTCCGCACAAAGCCGTCGAGACCGGCGCGCAGTATGGTTTCCCCGGCCGCGCCTGCGAGGCCTGCCACGGCCCTGGCGAAAAGCACGCCGAATCGGCCGACGCCACGCTGATTCGTAATCCCTCAAGGCTCGCCGCCGCGGCGGCCGATAAAATCTGCCTGACCTGCCACCTGAACCAGCCCACGCACATCGGGCGGCTCCAGAGCAGCCACGCGAAAGATCAGGTGGCCTGCACCGCCTGCCACAAGATTCACGCCAACGGTCCCCAAGGCTTGGTGGCCCGGAAACCCGCGGATGTAAACCGGCTCTGCGCCAACTGCCATTCCAACGTCTGGGCTCAGTTTCAGCGCCCCAACCATCACAAGCTGCCCGAGGGCGCCATGACCTGCGTCGATTGCCACAACCCGCACGGCAGCGTCCGCCCCGCCTTGGGCCAGATCTTCGCCGCCAATGAGCCGGGCTGCCTGAATTGCCATGGCGACAAGCGCGGCCCTTTCACCTTCGAGCACGCGCCGGTGCGTTTCGAGGGCTGTCAAAGCTGCCATGAACCGCATGGCTCGGCCAATCCCCGCATGCTGGTCCGGCAGGAAGTCCGCATCGTTTGCCTGGAGTGCCACGCGAGCCTTCCGACGGTCAACACCACCGGCGCTATTGGCGTGGTTCCCCCGGCGTTCCACGATGTTCGCTCGCCGCGTTATCGAAACTGCACGGTCTGCCACCAGAAGATCCACGGCAGCTACGCAGACAGGAACCTGCTCCGATGACCCGATTCCTGCTCACGCTGGCCGCGCTTCCCCTGCTCGCTCAGCAGCCACAGCCGCCCGCGACCGCGCCGGCCCCGTCCGCCCCGGCGCAGCCCGCCGCGGCTCCATCGCCCGTCCCTTCCGGCGAGTCGTGGCTCACGGGCTCCATCGACCTGGGCTACCGCTGGCGCACGGACGTCGCCGGCAGTTTCGATACGTATCGCAGCATCGTGAATCTCGGCTCCGGCCCCAAGCTGCTGGGGACCGAGTTCGCCGTGGCGGATCCCCAGCATCGCGCTTTCGACCGCGTGCGGGTGCGCGCCTACAGCTGGGGCGATGAGCCCTACCAAAGCTTTCACCTCGACGCCGGAAAGTCGAACCTTTACGACTTCCATGCCGATTACCGCGATATCGCATATTTTAATTTCCTGCCCTCCTATGCCGACCCGCTGGCCTCGCGCGGCATCGTTCTCAACGAACAAGCCTTCGATACGCGGCGCCACCTGGGCAGCTTTCACCTCGACCTGCTTCCCGGCGGCCGGATCATCCCGTACCTGGCCTACGACCGCGATTCCGGCTCGGGAATCGGGACGGCGGCTTTCGTCTCCGACGGCAACGAATTTCCAGTGCCCAATCGCCTGCGCGATCTCACGAATCTGTACCGCGGCGGAGTCCGGATCGAGCTGCGGACATTCCACGCGACGCTCGAAGGCGGCGGCACGGCGTACAAAAACGACGAATCGGATTATCAGAACAGCGGCCCGAACTACGGCAACAACCTCACGCCGTTTCTGGGCCAGACGCTTCAGCTCAACAACCTCCTGGCCGCCTACGGCATCCGCGGCGACAGCAAGTACGGCAAGGGCCTGCTCACCGCGAATCTCACCCCGTGGATGGATTTCTATGGCCAGTTCCTGTACAGCCAGCCCGATACGGCCGTCAACTACCAACAGTACGACACCGGCAATCAGGTGCTTCAGAGCCAGTTGCTGTTTTATACTGGCCAGCAATATCTGCTCACGGCCGCGGCCAAGCTGCCGCACACCAGCGCGAGCGCGGGCGTTGAGATCCGGCCGCTGCGCCGCGTGCGCATCTTGGAATCCTGGCTGACGGACCGGCTGCACAACGCGAGTTCCGCCAATTCCACGAATCTGTTGCTCGCGGCGTCCAACACGTCCACGACGATTGCGGGCCTTCTGGCATCTTCGCTCGTGACCAATTACAACCAGGAAGAAGTGGACGTGATCTTGGACGCCACTTTCCGGCTCACGCTGCGCGGCGGTTACCGCTACGTTTGGGGCGATGCGATGGACGCGACGCTTCCGCCCGCGGGCCTGGCAAGCTCCGATCAGGCGAAGCTGCGCCGCCAGGTGGGGCTGGGCGCCGTGACCTTGCGTCCGGTCCAGAAGCTGACGTTCACCGCGGAAGCGGAAGCGGCCTCCAGCTCCGGAGCTTATTTCCGCACGAGCTTGTACGATTATCAGAAAATCCGGGCGCAAGCGCGATATCAGGCCACCGGCTCGCTCAGCTTCGCGGCGGATTTTCTGGCGCTGAATAATCAGAACGGCACGCCGGGCGTGAATTACGACTTCGAAACCCTTCAGGAAGCGCTCTCGCTTTTGTGGTCGCCGGCCAACCAGAACTGGGGTTTCGAAGGCTCGTATACGCGTTCCGCGCTGCATTCGAATCTGGGATATCTGGAGCCGCAGGATCTCGCGCCGCTGGTTTCGCGCTACCGCGACAACGCACATACGGCAACGGCACTGTTCCACGTGAAATTCGGGCGGGCGAAATCCATTTACACGCCGAGAATCGATGCGGGCGGGTCGTTCTTTCTATCTTCCGGCAGCCGGCCCACGGCCTACTATCAGCCGATCGTTAAACTTCTGGTTCCGTTCGCGAAAAACGCCACCTGGTTCAGTGAATGGACATACTATGGGTACGGCGAGGCTTTCTACTTATACGAAGGCTTTCGCGCGCATCTGGTCACCACCGGATTGAGGTTTTCCCGATGAAACGGGCGCTCTGCCTTCTGTTTGCCTCCGCCGCGGGGCTTTCCGCCCAAACGATCGCGGCCGATTCCACGCGCGGCCAACAGCTTTTTCAGACCCTGTCCTGCGTCCAGTGCCACAGCATCAACGGCCAAGGCGGGAAAGTGGGGCCCGATCTCGGCCGCCGCGTGGACCGCGGTTTCACCCCGGCCGCGCTGGCGGCGACGATGTGGAACCATGCGCCGCAGATGTGGGCCGCCATGCGCGAGCGCGATATCCGCGCCGGCGACCTCAACGAGCAGGCCGCGATGGACCTGTTCGCATATTTTTATTCGGCGCACTTTTTCGACAAACCCGGCGACGCCGCCCGCGGCAAACAGGCGTTCACCGCGAAGCATTGCGCGGATTGCCACGGCATCACGGAAGCGAAAAACCCGGCGGCCAAACCCGCCGCACAGTGGACCACTATCGGCCACCCGATCGAACTGGTCACGGAAATGTGGAATCACGCGGCGACGATGCGGCGGGAGTTCGCCAGCCGCAAGCTCGCCTGGCCGGAGCTGACCAGCCAGGACCTTTCCGACATGCTGGTGTACCTGCGCAACCTTCCGGCGGCGCGCAACCAGCCCTCGCGCGTGGAAATCACCTCGGGCGCAAACGGCTTGATGCTGTTCGAGTCCAAAGGCTGCGCGCTGTGCCATACGGGCTCGAATACGCTGGAATCAAAGTTGCGCGGCCACACTCTGACCGATATCGCGGTGGATATGTGGAACCACGCGCCCAAGATGGCCGCTTCCCCGCCCTCGCTCACTGTGGACGAGATGCGGGAGATCACCAGCTTCCTGTGGGCCAGGAATTTCTTTGAGGGCGCTGGCTCGGCCTCCGCAGGCGCACGGGTCTTCACCAACAAGCGCTGCGCGAGCTGCCACAACGACCCGTCGAGCGGCGCTCCTCAGCTCACGGGCGCGGGCCGGACCTACACGGGCGCCGTCATGGTTTCCGCTCTGTGGCATCACGGCCCCCGCATGCTGGAACAGATGAAGGCCAGGAACATCGCCTGGCCGCGATTCGAAAACAACGATATGGGAAACCTGATCGCGTACCTGAACTCGGGGAGATAAACATGCCCCATGAATCACCACACCGGCCGATCCTTGTCGTGCTGACCAGTCACTGGGTGAGCATGGCGGGGGTGGCGCTCGTTACGCTGGCGGGATTTTCCTGGCTTTTGGTGCTGCCGGCGAATTTTCGCAGCGGCATTACGAATGCCTACATCGGACTGCTGGCTTTCATCGCCATCCCGATTGTTTTTTTCGCGGGACTGATCCTGATTCCCGTCGGGATTTATCTGGGGAAGCGCCGCATCGCCGCGCAGTTGGATACGATGGACCGGCAAAAGGCATGGCGACGCGCCGGGACGTTCTTCGCGGTGATGACGGCCGCCAATGTGGTGATCGGAAGCCAGCTCACCTACAGCGCAGTGGAGCACATGGACACCAACCAGTTCTGCGGGCAGACGTGTCATGTCATGAAACCCGAGTATACCGCCCACCTCCAGCCGCCTCACGAAGCGGTGGCGTGCGCCACCTGCCACATCGCGCCGGGAGCCCAAGGCTGGCTCCGGGCGAAAACGGCCGGCACCCGCCAGTTGATGGCCGTGGTGTTGAATACCTATCCGAGACCGATCGAATCCGGCCTGGAGAGTAACCGCCTGGCGCCTTCCGCCCTGACTTGCGAGCGCTGCCACGAGCGAAACCGCTACTTCGGCCCGCGCCTGCGCACGATCACGCATTTCAAGGATGACGAGATGAACACCCGGACCGAAACGGTGCTGGTGATGATGGTGGGCGGCGGGGCCAACGGCGGTATCCACGGAGCGCACCTGGGGCCCGGAGTCCGGGTCCGCTACGCGGCCGCCGACAAGAGCCGCCAGACCATACCGTGGGTTGAGTACACGGCCAACGGCGTCACGCGCACCTATGCGGCTCCCGGCGCGAAGACCGATGGCTTGCCGGTATTCGAAATCGAGTGCTCGGATTGCCACAACCGCACCGGCCACGATTTTGCAACGCCGGAAAACGCTCTGGACCGGGGGCTCGCCGAAGGCAGCATTCCCGTTTCGCTCCCGTTTATCAAGAAGACCGGACTGGCGCTGCTCCAGGCCTCGTATTCGAGCCCCGAGGAGGCGGCGGGAAAAATCCCGGCCGGGCTGGAATCCTTCTATCGCGAGAAATATCCAAACATCGCCTCCGGGCGTTCCGCGGACATCCAACGGGCCGCGGCGGCCATCGGCAGCATTTACGCCCGCAACGTTTTTCCCGACCTGAAAGTCACCTGGGGCACGTATCCCAACAATCTCGGCCACATGGACTACCCCGGCTGCTTCCGCTGCCATGACGACAGCCACATCACGCCGGACAAGAAAACCATCGGCCAGGACTGCAACCTGTGCCACAACCCGCTGGCGATGGACGAAAGCAATCCCGCGGTCTTGAAGACCCTGGGGATGGATGAAAGCCTCCTGAAGCGTTAAAGCGAGGGCGGCTCCGGACGCCTCACTTCATGTGACACTTGGCGCAGTTGCCTTTGGTTTCAAAGGCCATTCCTCCGGGCCGGTGGCAGGACCCGCAAGAAGTCATGTTGGTTTCGGCGGTCTTATGCAGGTTGGGTTTGAAATTCAACGGCGCCTTGGCATCCTGGGGGAACAGGCCAGGGTGGCAAGTCTTGCAATCGCCTTTGGCGCGCATGATGTGGGCGGCGTGATTGAACGTCACGTTCCCGTTCTTCGCCATAAAAACCAGGGTCTGGGGCGGCTTTTTCTCCTGCTGAGCAGAGAGCACCAACGCGCTGAAGAAACTGACCGCTGCGACCAAACACGAAAGAAAGATCCGCATGAAAACGACTGTATCATTTTTCGAGCGGGGGGTCCGGAAGGAACGAGGAGCGCAGCCGCTCTATTTTCCGTTCTTCTCAGCGGCGCGGGCGGCCGCGAGGATGTTGGTCATCGTGTAATTTCCCTCGTGGCAGGCATACTCGACGACGCGCAGGGCGGTTTTTTGGAAGGACATTTCGCCGCTCCAGGGCCGGGTGAAAGCGGTGGGATCGTCCACCGTGAATTGATAAAGGATGGTGTCGGGACCGATGCGGCGCAGGCGTTCGATCAGATGCATATTTTCGTCGGCGCCGTAGAAATTATTGACGCCGATAAAATTGGTGGTATCGATCACGAGCGTATCGCCGTCCCAGCGCCCGCGCGAATCGCCCATATAGCCGCGGATGCGGGGATTGGCATGGGGGCGCGCGTTCAGCTCAATCAGCCGCCATTCGTGCATCATCTCCTGGTCGATGGCGACGAAGCCGGCGCTTTGAACAATTTGCAGGAAATTGTTGTTGGGCGAAGGGATCATCGGCAGGTCGCGGGAGATGCAGCGGATGCGCAGCGCCAGATCTTCCGGTCCGGCGGGTCCCGCCGGGCCGCGCTCGGCTCCAGCGGTGCGGGATTGATTCGCGGCGGCGCGCCGCAAGCGAGCCTGGGGATTGAAGGGGATTTTTCCATCCGGGGGATCGACGACGATGGAGGTGCGGAGGTTGACTGTAACGTGGGCGCCGCGGTCGCGCCAGAACTCGTTGTAGTTGCGCTGAAGATCGGCCTCGGGGCCGCCGTCACGGCGGTCGCTGTTGACCTGCGCGAGGGTTTTTCTCTCAAACTCGCGGGCTTCCTGTTCGGTGAAGAAAGCCTTGTTCGCCCACTCCGCCGGGCGCTCCAGAGGCGTGAGCGTGGAGGTGTCCCACGTACCCTGAAGGTCGGGCTGGCCGTCGGGGGTTCGGGGCGGCTTCCACGCCTGGCCACGCGCCGCCGCGCACGCGAAAAGCGCGCAGAAAAAAGCGGCCGGCAAAGAGCGAGCCCGCATGCCGGGTATAGTTTATCCGAACCGCGCGCGCACCGCGAGGGGGCCGCGCCTTGAACGCGGAGCCGGGCGAGTCTCAGTTGACCCAGCGGTCCTGATCGGACCTCTGCCTTTTGAGATACACCTGGAATTTTCGCTTAGCGCGCTTCAGTTTCCACGCCTTATAGCCTGCGCCAACCCAGGCCAGCGGGTCGAACCCGCCGACGCGAGGCGTCTTGACCCACACATAGCCGAAGATCAATCCCGTCAGTTGAACCAGGCCTAAGAGGCTTCCGCCCCAGGACACGAGGAAGAGAATTCCCGCCATGACCAGCATGAAGTAGCGGAGCTGCATCGGGAACACCAAGAACGCCAGGATCATGCGGTCCGGCCAAAGCGCCGCGCAGGCGGCGAGCACGGCGTAAATCGAGCTGAAGGCGCCGGCAACGATCTCGTCGGGCGACGCGAACGCATAGGCCGCGGCCACGGAGCAGGCTCCGGCGGCCGCACCGCACAGGATATAGAACCGGATGAATCGCTGCGTGCCCCAGGCCCGTTCCAGGTCACCGCCGAACATCCACAGGGCTAGCATGTTCCACACCACGGGCCAGAGCATGCTCCGTGTGTGAATGAACAGGTGGGTCGCCAACTGCCAGACCATAAGCGACCGCACCACGTCGGAGGGGACCAGCACCAGATCGCGGGCGACGGGATCGAGGGAGCCGCGGCCGAAAAACAGGAGCAGGAAGATCGCGACGTTGGAAATCAGCAGAGCCTTAACGCCTGGGGGGATTCGGTCGCTCGGAAGAAATGGCTGGGCGTACGACCGTGTACCGATGGCCATCCGATGAGATTCCTGACAACAAGAATACCATCCAGTCTCCGATTCCCCGGTGGTATCCTGTGTTTGGAAACCGGGGCCCAGTGTTACGCTTCTATACGTTGGCGTGAACGCTCCGAAACAATTCCAGACAGTTCCGGGAGAAGGAGAGAGTCGGTGGAAGAAGACAACAACAAACTGGGTTACTTTTTTCTGGGTTTGGGGCTGGGTGTAGCGGCCGGCATTCTTTTCGCGCCGAAATCCGGCGAGGAGACTCGCAGCTATATCCGATCCAAAGCGGAGGAAGGCACGGACTACGTGAAGCGCCGCAGCACCGAGTTGCGCGATGCGGCCCAAGAAGCAATCGACCGCGGGCGCGAGAGCCTGCGCAGACAGAAGGATAATCTCACCGCCGCGGTGGAAGCGGGCAAGCAGGCGTATCGCGAGGCGGTGAACAAGCCGGTTTCGGACTGACGCCGGGGACCGGCGGGCAGGCGCCCCTGCCTGCTCCGGGCGAGCCCGAGTCTCGAGGAGAGCAATCGCGCGCCGCGGCTGGAGCGCGCCGCACCCTATGGACACACAAGCGCTGCTGATCATCATGGCGGTTTTTACCGGCGTCGCGGCGGTCGCGCTGCTGATTCAGGCAGGGCTGCTGCTGGGAATTTATAGATCCTCCCGCGCGATGCAGGCGAAAGTCGAGCGCCTGGCGCCCAAGATTGAAGCCGTCAGCGAGAGCTCGCTTGCGACGCTCCATGAAAGCCGGGCCAAAATCGCGGAGATCACCACCAAAGCCAACCAGATTCTGGATACCACGCAGCGGCAGCTCGTCAAAGTGGAGGGCTTACTGGACGACGCTGCCCTACGGGCACGCAAGCAGATGGACCGCGCCGAGCTCGTGCTGGAGGACGTCATGACACGGGCACAATCGGCAATCCAGGCGGTTCACTCGGGAATCCTCAAGCCCATCCGCGAAATCAGCGGCGTGGCCAGCGGGTTGCGTGCGGCGGTTCAATTTCTGTTGCGCGGAAATCGTCCGAACCCGGACGAAGTGACCGCCGACGAGGAAATGTTTATTTAGAAGTGCTCATATAGAGAAGTGAGGTTTCTTCCACGGAGCGGCGCCGGTCTGTGCGTCCTGACAATTGCCCTGGCGGCGCGCGGGCAAACGGCAGCCGATCTCGTCAAAGAAATCCGTGCGGCCGGGCTGGAGGAGGCGCAGTGTTATCGCGTTCGCGATCTATCGCTTCCGAAGGAAGACCTGCACCTTTACTTAAACGACGGCTATCTGATTTTCGCCAAGCCGGTGCGGGGCGAACGGTGGGCCGCAGTGTTCACGGCGGACGTGGAAGGCGGAGATGGGGAAGTACTGCTGCTGCCGCCGTTCCGCGGCGAACGGCAGTCGCTGGCGCGCTTCACGCAATCGCCCAATCTTGATGAGCACTTCCACGCCGCGATCCTGCTTTTCACGGATGGGTCCGGCGAGCAACTTCTGGAGCAGGCGGCCCGGCGCTCCGCCCGCAGGGCGCCCGAGATCGCGCCGGTGATCGCGGAGCAGTTCGGCCCCACGCTCTCCAACATTGAGGAAGGATTCGAACTGCGGCTGGTGCGCGATCTGCTGACACCGCGCGCGAGCCGCCGCGGGCTTCTGTTCGCCACTCTCGGCGACGAGCGCCTGGGGAATTTCGACGTGTATTACGACTCGCGGGGGGCTGAGCAGATTCTCGCAGGGCGGATCGCCGAGCACAACGGACGGTTAGGCTACGATATCTGGACGAGTTTCCCGGCGCGCAGCTATCGCCAAGGCACAAGCCAGCCGCCCCAGCCGGATTTCACGGCCGAGCGCTACGAAATCGAAGGCGTGCTGGCGGAGCCCGACCTGCGGCTCAAAGCCGGGGTCCGCATCCAGGTCAAGATCGGCCAGGATCCGGTGCGGGTGCTGCCCTTCGATCTGTCGCGCGCGCTGGAAGTATCGTCGGCGCAGATTGACGGGCGGCCGGCTGAGCTTCTGGTTCGCGACTCGGCTCGCGACCGCGCGCTCCGGGCCGATGAGAATGACGCGTTTCTGCTGATCGCGTCCGAGCCGCTCGAGCCGGCGAGCACGCACCAGATCGAGTTCGAGGAAGAAGGCTCGGTGATTTCCACGGCGGGCCGGGACGTGTACTTCGTGGGAGCGCGGGCCAACTGGTATCCCCGCGCAGGCACCGGTCTTGCGCAGTACGAACTTTTCTTCCGGTATCCTAAGCGCCTGACACTGGTGTCATCGGGCGAGATCATCGAGGATCGAGTCGAGGGCGAGTTCCGCCTTACGCGCCGGGCCACCTCGGCCCCCATCCGGCTCGCCGGTTTCAATCTGGGGGATTACGAGAAGGTGGTTTCACCGGCGATGGGGGGCGCGGAAAATTTTCGTGTTGAAGTCTACGGCAACCGCAGCCTGGAGGCGTCGCTGCAACCGAGGTTGCGCGATAGCGCGGTGGATACAGGCGCGGTTCCGGCGCCGGTCATCCTGCCGGGGCGCCGCCGGTATCCGCCGCCGGTTACGCCGATCCCTCCACCCGCGCCCGCGCCTCCCGATCCGCTGGCCCGTTTGAAAAATGTTGCGGCAGACGTTTCCTCGGCCCTCGAGTTGTATTCGGGATGGTTCGGGCCTCCGGGCCTGAAGCGGCTCACGGTGTCGCCGATTCCGGGGCCATTCGGGCAGGGATTCCCGGGCTTGATCTATCTTTCGACGATCGCGTATCTGGATCCGGAAGCGCGGCCGGCTTCCCTGCGGGGTCCTCGGGAACAAGTCTTCTTTTCGGATCTCATGCAGGCGCATGAGGTAGCGCACCAGTGGTGGGGCGATCTGGTGATTCCGGCGGGCTATCAGGACGAATGGATCTCCGAGGCGCTGGCGAATTATTCGGCGCTAATGTATCTGGAAAAGAAGAAAGGGCCGCGGGCGCTCGAGGACGTGTTGGAGGAATACCGGGACGCGCTCCTAAAGAAAAATGCGGCCGGCGGCACGGTGGAATCTGCCGGGCCGATTACGCTGGGCTACCGCCTGGCGGCATCGGATTCCCAGGACACGTGGCATCAAATCATCTACGACAAAGGGACGTGGATTTTTCATATGCTGCGGCGAAGGCTGGGGGACGACCGGTTCTTGCAGATGCTGGCGGAACTGCGGCGCCGTTACGATTCGCATCCGGTTTCGACGGCTGATCTTCGCGCGTTAGTGAAGGAGCACCTGCCTCCGCGGGTCCGTCCGTCCACGGTGGATGATTTCTTCGAGAACTGGGTCTACTCCACGGGGATTCCGGAGCTGAAGATGAGCTACTCGGTGAAGGGGGCCGCTCCTTCGGTGCGCCTGGGCGGGAAGATTGAGCAGAGCGGGGTGGATGACGATTTTTCGGTGGAGGTTCCGGTGGAGATCCAGTTCGCGCGGGCGCCCTCGCAAACGATCTGGGTACAGGTATCCAACGCGGGCGCGACGTTCAGCTCGACGCTGCAACAAGCTCCGATCCGGGTCTCGATTCCGATCGGCACCGTGCTCGCCTTGAAGAAATAGGGCGCCGCGAACCTCATGCGGCGGGCATTGGCGCTTGACGGGGCACCCTGTCCGGTTATAAACTCCTGCGTGGGTCTTGTTACCCGCTTACAGGGGGTTAGCTGCTATGGGTATTTTTAAATCAATAGGAGTGGTGTTGTTTGCGGCCGCCGCGGCGATGGCACAGAGCGATCGCGGCACGATTACCGGAACCGTCACCGATCCGGCGGGGGCCGTGGTGGCGGGCGCGCCGATTCAGGCGAAAAACGTCGAAACCGGGGTCGTTTACGAGGCCGCGACGTCCAACACGGGAAACTACACCATCGCTCAACTGCCCGTCGGCACCTACGAACTTTCCACCACGGTGCAAGGGTTCAAGAAGTACACGCGGTCCGGACTGGAGTTGGGTGTGGCCCAGATTGCGCGCATCGATATCACGTTAGAGGTCGGCGCGGCGACCGAATCGGTGACCATCACGGAGGCAGCGCCGCTGCTCAACACCGAGAGCGGGGAACTGAGTCATAACGTGGACGTCAAGAAGATGGATGACCTGCCGATTCTGGGCATTGGCGGGACGCTGTCGGGCAGCGCGGGCATCCGCAATCCCATGGCGATGGTCCAGGTGATACCCGGCGTGACCTTCGTGCCCAACGCGCTGATGCGCATTAACGGAACGCCGGCGAACTCGCAATCCATCCGGATCGAAGGCCAGGATGCGTCTAACACCGGGACCCCGGGCGTCCCGGCGCAGACGCAACCCAGCGTCGATGCGATCCAGGAAACGGCGATTCAGACCAGCAATTTCGCGGCGGAATATGGGCAGGTTGGGGGCGGCATGTTCAACATCACGATGCGGTCCGGCACAAACCAGTTCCATGGCAGCGCCTATGACTACTTCGTGAACGAGATATTCAACGCAGGCAATCCGTTCGTCACGGGCAGCCCGCAGGGCAATCCGCGCCCGCGCGCCCGCCGCAACGATTACGGCTTCACCATCGGCGGTCCGGTATGGATTCCCAAAGTCTACAATGGCCACGACAAAACCTTCTTCTTCTTCAACTGGGAACAGTTTCGCGAAACCACGAAGGTGAACAATCAATTCCAGACGGTGCCGATCGCGGCTTACCGCCAAGGGAATTTCAGCCAGGCGATCCTGCCGAATGCCCGCGTGATCGGCACAGACCCAACGGGCGCCACCATGCTGGAGGGAATGATTTACGATCCGCGGACCCAGACGACGGCGGCCGACGGCCGGGTCTACCGGACGCAGTTTCCGAACAATAGCATTCCCGTGAGCCGGTTTGACCCGGTTGCGGCAAAAATCCAGGCGCTATTTCCGGCCCCTAGCGGACCCACGCCCAATGCGCTGACCAACAACTACCTGAACCCGTACGCTTACCACCGGACCACCGAAGTGCCGTCCGTGAAAATCGACCAGATCATCGGCACGAAGGGAAGGCTGGCGTTCTTCTGGCAGCGCACCAAGACGGAAAACCCGGATGGCAACACGATCTTCGGCCGGTCCGACGGTCTGCCCGATCCGCTGACGGGCGCGCTCGGAACATTCCAGCAGGCGCCTCTGTACCGTCTGAACTACGATCACACGCTGACCCCTACGATCCTGCTGCACTTCGGCGCGGGATATCGAAGCAATTACTTTTTCGTTCCCTCGGTGACCACGACGGGAAAAATCACAAACTACAATGCGCTGACCGAGCTCGGGCTGAAAGGCGGCCTGGAGTACAAGTGGTTTCCAACGATTACCGGACTGCTGGCCAGCAGCGGCGCAGGCGGCATGGTGGGCATCGGTTCGGAGGCCGGGACCAATCAGATCACGCAGAGTCCGTCATTCAATACTTCTCTAAGCTGGGTCCGGGGCAGCCATACCTACAAGTTTGGCGGCGAGTTCCGGACGGAAGGCTATCCACCCATCGTCGACGGCAACACTCTTGGGACCTACGCGTTCGCCCAGAACGAAACGGGCCAGCCGTTCCAGATCAACAACGTTGCTGGCTCCAATGTCGGTCTGGGATATGCCAGCTTCCTATTGGGTCTAGTCGATCAGGTGAGTATCAACCGTCCTACGCATCCGCGCCTGGGCAAAAAGCAACTCGGGCTGTACGCGCAGGATTCCTGGAAAGTCACGCGCAAGTTGACGTTGGATTACGGCCTGCGCTATGACTACTCGACGTATTTGCGGGAGCAGTACGGGCGGGCGCCGGAGTTTTCGCCGACGACGCCGAATCCGTCGGTGGGCGGCCTCCCGGGCGCCACGATCTTTGACGGCACTGGGCCGGGACGGTGCAATTGCGATATCGCGAAGAATTATCCCTGGGCATTCGGACCGCGGCTGGGCATAGCGTACCAGATCGATACGAAGACTGTTTTCCGGGCCGGGTTCGGCATCGTTTACGCGGGAACGGAAACCAACAACAACTCCGGCAGCGGGCTGGCCGCGTCGACTGCCAGCAACCTGCAGACAACGTTTGGCGCGCCGGTCACGACGCTGGCGGACGGCTATCCGGCCTCGGGCTATCCTCCCCCCTGGCCGAATTTCAATCCCGGCTTATATCCGAGCGCGGCGCCGGTTCCGGGTCCGTTCGGCGGCGCCTACATGGACCCCAACGCGGGCCGTCCTGGACGGCAGTATCAGTGGAGCGTCGGATTCCAGCGCGAGATCATGCGCGACATGGTAGTGGAGGCCACCTATGTCGGAAATCGCGGCGTGTGGTGGCAGGCTCCGGGTTTGCTGAACCTTGACGCCATCACGCCGGCGCTGCTGGCGGCGCACGGCCTGAACATCAACGATCCCAACGACCAGAAACTGTTAACCTCGACCCTGAACTCGCCGCTGGCGAAACAGCGGGGCTTCGGGACCGGACCGTATCCAGGGTTCCCGCTCGGCTTAACGGTTGCACAGGCGCTGCGGCCGTTCCCGCAGTTTTCGGGGATCCCGAGCGCGTTCAATCCGTTCCCAGTCGCCATCCCGGTCTACTGGGATCCGCTGGGCAAGAGCTGGTACGACGCC
>Ga0070739_10004241_pt1 | contig 17125 bp, 14 predicted proteins | sample Coa_R1_7_FD_66445 | JGI IMG/M metagenome (GOLD analysis project Ga0070739, IMG submission 66445) | Surface soil microbial communities from Centralia Pennsylvania, which are recovering from an underground coalmine fire - Coalmine... | ecosystem: Environmental > Terrestrial > Soil > Unclassified ... | reverse complement strand
GCGCTCGCCCAGGCGGCCGAGCCCGTCGAGCCGGTCGCGGTGGCCGACGACGACCTGGCCGTGCTGATGTTCACCAGCGGCACCACGGCGGCGGCGAAGGCGGTGATGCTCGCCCATGCCGACCTGGTGAGCTACGTGTTCGGCACCGCCGAGCCGGCCGACGGCTCGGACGTCGGCGCGGTCCTCATCGCGGCGCCGCTGTATCACGTGGCCGGCCTCGGCGCCGCGCTGGCCGCTACCTGGGCCGGCCGGCGGATCGTCCTCCTCCGCCAGTTCGACGCCGCCGAGTGGCTAGCGCTGGTCGCCGCCGAACGGGTGACCCACGCTTTCCTTGTGCCGACGATGCTCAAGCGCGTGCTCGACCATCCGGCCTTCGCCGCTGCCGATCTGGCGAGCCTGCAGGTGCTCTCCTACGGCGCGGCGCCGATGCCGCTCGCCGTCATCCGCCGCGCTATCGCCACTTTCCCGCCGAGCGTGCGCTTCTTCAACGCCTTCGGCCAGACCGAAACCGCCTCCACGGTCACGGCGCTCGGCCCGGACGACCACCGCCTGGACGGCCCGCCCGAGCAGGTCGAGCGCCGCCTGCGCCACCTGGCCTCGGTCGGCCGTCCCCTGCCCGACGTCGAGGTCCGTATCCTCGATGCCGAGGGACGCCCGCTGCCACCCGGCCAGGTCGGCGAGATCGCGATCCGCGCCGGGCGGCTGATGCGCGGCTACTACGGCCAGGCGGAGGCGACGCGTGCCGCGCTCCAGGACGGCTGGCTGCGCACGCGCGACCTCGGCTGGCTGGACGACGACGGCTATCTGTACCTTACCGGCCGCCAGTCCGACCTGATCATCCGCGGCGGCGAGAACGTCGCGCCCGAGGAGGTCGAGGCGGTCCTGGAGACCCACCCGGCCGTCGACGAGGCCGCAGTGATCGGCTTGCCGGACGAAGAATGGGGCGAGCGAATCGCCGCGGTGGTGGTGCCGCGCCCCGGCGCCGATCTCAGCGCCGCCGCGCTGGTAGACTACTGTCGCGCGCGGCTTGCCAGCTACAAGAAGCCCGAGACGGTGTTCTTCGCCGACACGCTGCCGCGCAGCGCGGTCGGCAAGCTGCTGCGCCGCGAGCTGCGCGCCCGCTACTCGAACGCGCCCGCGAACGGAGACGACCATGCCCAACCAGACCGGTAAGCGCTACGTCTGCACGACGTGCGGCTCGGAGATGCTGATCACGCGCGCGGGCAGCGGCGAGCTGAGCTGCTGTGGCCAGCCGATGCAGCCGCGCGACGCGGCCGCGCCGCCCCAGAGCCAGCAGACCCCGCCGGGGGTGCAGCGTGGCTAACCAGCTCGGCAAGCGCTTCGTCTGCGAGCAGTGCGGCACGGAAGTGCTCTGCACGAAAGCCGGGGACGGGGCAGTCCACTGCTGCGGCCAGCCGATGCAGCTCAAGCAGCCCCGGCCGCTCGCCTCCGCCGACTGATCCTGGATCGGCCACTTCAGTTGCATCGAGACCGGCGCGGCGCTCGATCGCGGCACCAGGCTTGCGAGTATGGTTGAGCGTGACGCGGCGGCCGATCTCCTCCTGGTCAACGCCCGCGTCGTCACGCTCGACCCGTGGCAGCCGTTCGGCGGGGCGCTGGCGATCCGTGCCGGCCGGGTCCTGGCGGTCGGCGCGCTGGACGAGCTGCGGCCTCTCGCCGGGCCGGCCACGGAGATCGTGGACGGCGCGAGCGGCCTGGCCGTGCCGGCCTTCCACGACGCCCACCTGCACCTGCTCAGCTACGCGCGCGCGCGCTCGCGCCTCGACTGCCGGGACGCGCGCAGCATGGCGGAGCTAGGCGCCGCGCTGGCCGAGCGAGCGCGCGCTCTGCCGCCCGGCGCCTGGCTGCGCGCGTGGGGCTACGACGAGGCGCGCCTCGGCCGCCACCCCGACCGCGACGACCTGGACGCCGCCGTGCCCGGCCACCCCGTGCGCCTCCAGCATCGCAGCCTGCACCTCGACGTGCTGAACACCACCGCCCTCCGCCAGCTTAGGCTGCTTGCCGCCTCGGCGCGCGAGGTGGAGCGGGACCCCGCCACCGGCGAGCCCACCGGCCGCCTGTACCACGCCGCCAAGCTGCTTCGCGGTCGTCTCGACCGTCCGTCCGAGGACGAGCTGGCCGGCGACGTGCGCCAGGCCTGCGAGCAGCTCCTGGCCTGGGGCGTGACGACGGTCCAGGACGCTTCGGCCACCAACGGTGTGGAGGAGTGGGAGCTGTTCCACCGCCTGGCCGCGCGCGGCGCCCTCCCGCTCCGCCTGTTTATGCTCCCCGGCGCCGACCACTGGCCGCGCGTCCTGGCCGCCCGCCCGCCCAGTCCTCGCCTGGGCCTGGGCCCGGTCAAGATCATGCTCGACGAGGCGACCAGCCACTCCGCGGACATTTGCGCGGCCGTCGCCGACGCTCGGCGCACCGGCCTCGCCGTCGCCATTCACGCCGTCAGTGAGGCCGAGGTGGCGATCGCGCTCGAGGCGCTGCGAACCCCTCACCCCCCTGCCCCCCCTCTCCCACCAGGGGCGAGGGGGGAGTTAGTGAGCAGAGCTACTCCCCCTCTGCCTTCGTGGGCGATGGAGGAGCTAATGGGTGACGCCACTCCCCGTGCTCGATGGCGAGCGAGGGAGGAGTCGGGAGGCGCCGGGACTCCCCCTCCCCGCTGGTGGGGGAGGGGGTTGGGGGGTGAGGGGGGCAATCGCCTCGAGCACGGCGCGGTCATCCCCGACGCCTGGCTGGACGAGCTGTGGCGGCTGGGGGTGATGGTCGTCGGGCAGCCGGCGCTGGTCTACGAGCGGGGCGACGTCTACCGCGCCGAGTACCCGCCGGAGCTGCACGGCTGGCTGCACCGCGCGGCGTCGCTGCGGCGCGCGGGCGTTCGCTACGCCGCGGGCTCCGATGCGCCGGTGACCGAGCCGGCGCCGGGCCTCGGCCTGTTCGCCGCTCGGACGCGGCTCACACGGAGTGGCGCTGTGCTCGGGCCGGGCGAGGTCCTAAATCCGACCGAGGCATTGGCGGCGTACACCGCCGCGCCCGCGGCGGCAGTAGGCGCCGCGCACCTCCTCGGCCGGCTGCGGCCGGGCGCGCTGGCCGACGTCGCGGTGCTCGATCCCGACGCGGTCGACGCCCCCTCCCCTGAAGCGGCCCGTCGCCCGGTGCGCCTCACGATCACGGAGGGGCGGGTGGTCTGGCGGCGCGACGGGTAGCGAGCCGCGGCGCCTCACGGCACCAGAACGAGCTTGCCGAACACCTGCCGCTCCTCGAGGAGGCGATGCGCCAGCGGCGCGTCGGCGAGGGGAAGGACGCGGTCGACCGAGGCGGATAGCTCGCCGCGGGCCAGCGCGGGCAGGATCTCGGCGGCCAGGGCGCGAGCGGTGGCCGGGAACTCGGGGTCGCCCTGCAGGTAGCTGCCGCGCAGGGTGATGCCGCGCCAGATCAGGGCCAGCAGGTCAATCGTCGCGCGCCGCCCGCTCGGCGCGCCGTACAGCACGATCCGGCCGCCATGGGCCATGCACTCGATCGTGCCGGACAGCGTCGCGCGGCCCACGCCCTCCAGCGCCACGTTCACTGCCCGCGCGCCGAGCGCCGCCGCGATCGCGGCGGGCCAGGTGTCGGCCCTGGTATCCACGCCCAGGTCGCAGCCGAGGGCGCGGGCGCGCTCGAGCTTCCAGTGCTGCGTGCTCGTGGCGATCGTCCGGGCGCTCAGGCGCCGCGCGAGCTGGAGCGCCGCGGCGCCGACCCCGCTGCCGGCGGCGTGGACGAGCGCGGTCTGGCCCGGCTGGAGGCCGGCGAGGCTGGCCAGGGCGTGCCAGGCGGTGCCGAACGCCGTGGGGAAAGCGGCCGCGTCGGCGGCGGCCAGCCCGGGCGGCAGCGGGAACAGGTGCGCGGCGTCGGCGACGGCATACTCGGCGTAGCCGGCCTGCACCCAGCCGCAGACGCGATCGCCGGCCGCGTAGACTGTGACGCCGGGGCCGAGCGCGGCCACGGTCCCCGCGGCCTCCAGGCCTGGGACGAGCGGCGGCCGGGCGTCGCCGTAGTGGCCGGCGCGCAGCAGCAGGTCGGCGTAGTTGACGCCCGCCGCCTCCACTCGCAGCAGCACCTGGCCGGGCCCCGGCGCCGGCGCCGGCACCTCCTCCAGGCGCAGCACCGCCGGCCCGCCGAGCTGGCGCACCACGACGGCCTTCATCGTGGCCCCGGCGCGGCGAGCTATCTACCCCTGTGGCCTGGCGCCGGTCGGCTCGCCGCTGAAGTCGGGGCGCCGCCGCTCGACGAACGCCGCCGAGCCCTCGTCGTAGTCCGGGCTCTGGCGGATGCGGGCGTAGTAGACGCCCTCGATCGTCTCGGCCTGGCTCAGCGGCATGTCCAGCGAGTTGTAGATGTACTCTTTGGTCCCCTGGACCACGATCGGGCCGTTGGCGTTGATCGTCTCCGCCAGCTTCGTCGCCTCGGCCATGAGCTGCGCCTGCGGGTAGACGCCCTGGACGATGCCGATGTGGTAAGCGGTCCGGGCGTCGATGAACTGGCCGGTCAGGCAGAGCCAGAACGCCCAGCCGAGGGGGACCGTTCGCGGCAGGATGTAGGCCTGGCCGCCCGCCATGTGCGACCAGCGCACCTCGGAGGCGCCGAACTGCGCGTTCTCGGAGCAGAGGCGGATGTCGCAGCCCAAGGCCAGGCCGAAGCCGCCACCCGCGGCGTAGCCGTTCACGGCGGCGATGATCGGCTTGTACAGGCCGATATGCTTGAAGTAGGTGGCGTACTTCTGCATCGCCCGGCCCTCGGGCGTGGCCATCTCGGGGATGCGCACCTCACCGCGCGAGCGCTGCAGGTTCTCCTTCAGATCGCCGCCGGCGCAGAACGACTGCTCGCCGGCGCCAGTCAGGATGATCGTCCAGACGTCCCTGTCGTCGCGGCACTCGACCCAGGCCGCGGCCAGCCCCTTGCGCACCTCGTGGTTGATTGCGTTGCGCTTCTCCGGGCGGTTGATCGTCACGTAGGCGATCTTGTTCCGCTTCTCCAGCAAGACCACGTTCGACATCGCGTTTCTCCTACGAGCGCTCGCTCGGTAATCAGTCCAGGATGCCCTCGGCGGCGAGCTTTTCGATGGTCGCCGCGTCGTAGCCAAGCACGTCGCGCAGCACGGCGGCGGTGTGCTCGCCCATCAGAGGCGCCGGCGCGCGGACCTCCGGCGGCGTCTCGGAGAGGCGCACCGGCGGGTACTCGGTCAGCACCGGGCCCATCTCCGGCTCGTCGAGCTGCACGTACAGCCCCCGCGCGCGGTACTGCGGGTCGCGCTCGAGCTGGTCCTCGACGTCCTGCACCGGCGCGGCGGCGACGCCGGCCGCCTGCAGGCGGGCCATGACCTCCTGCCCTGTGTAGTTGCGGGTCCACTCGCCCACTAGCCGATCCAGCTCAGCGCGGTGGCGCTCGCGTGCCAGCGGCGTCGCGAACCGCGCCTCGCGGCTCCACGCGGGATCGCCGATCGCGGCGCGGAACCGCTCCCAGTCGTCCTGGCTCTCCACGGCGATCACGCACCAGCGGTCCTCGCCGGCGCAGGGATAGGCGCCGCGCGGCGCGGCGCCCGGCCGGTAGTTGCCGACCGGCTGGGGGACGCGCTGGTTCACGATGTAGTCCAGGTAGTAGGGCCCGAGCAGCGAGGCGCCGACCTCGATCTGGGCGCCGTCGATGTACTGGCCCTGGCCGGTCCGCTGACGGTGCAGCAGCGCGGCCATCACCGCCGCGGCGCCGGCCACGCCGGACATGAAGTCGGGGTGCTGCGTCCGCGCCTCGGCCGTGGGCAGGCCGCTGGCGGGGTGGTTCCAGAGGTAGGTCATCCCGAACAGGCAGAGCAGGTTCGGGCCCCAGGTGACGTGGTGAGCGTGCGGGCCCGTGTTGCCCAGCCCTTTGAGGCTGATCAGGATGATGTCCGGCCTCACCTCGCGCAAGCGCTCGTAGCTCAGCCCCCAGCGCTCGAACACGCCGAGGCTGAAGTTCTCCACCACCACGTCGCTGGCGGCGATCAGCTCGAGCAGCAGCTCGCGGCCGCGGGCAGACTGGAGGTTCAGCGTCACGCTCTTCTTGTTGCGGTGCAGCTTGACGAAGCTGGGCGACTTGTTCCAGCGCGCCTGGTTGGCGCCGCCACGGTGCGTGTCCGGGTGCCGCCGCGACTCGACGCGGAACACTTCGGCCCCATACTCGCCCAGCGCCTTCGCCACCGTCGGCCCGGCCGCGCCCGTGCACAGCTCGACGACGCGGATTCCCTCGAGCGGCAGCGTGCCCATCTCGCGGCCTCCTTCAAATCACCCTATTCGCGCGCAGTGCCGCCAGCTCGTCCGCGGACAGGCCCAGCTCGCCGCCGAGGATCTCGGCGTTGTGCTGGCCGACGAGGGGAGCGGCGCGGCGCACGCGGGCGGGGAAGTCGCCGTACTTGTGCAGCGGCCCCATCTGCCGGTACGGCCCGACGACGGGGTGCTCGGCGTCGAGGAAGACCGCGCGCGCTCGCGTCTGCTCGCTCTCCACGAAGTCGGCGGGCGTGTTCATCGGCGAGACGGCCAGGTGCCGCGCCTGCGCCTCCAGGTAGAGGTCGTGCTTGGCATAGCGCCGGCAGAGGGCCTCGACGTACGGGTTGATCAGGTCGCTGTTCTCGCGCCGCAGGTGCTGGTCCTCGAACAGCGGGTCGCACAGCTCGGGCGGGTTGCCGATCCACTCTAGCAGCGCCAGCCAGTGCTGCCGCGGCAGCACGAAGAACCGCGCCCAGCCATCCCGGCAGGGATACAGGTCGTGCAGCTCGAAGGTGCGTTCGGCGTGGCTCGTCCGCACCGGCTTCTGATGGTGGTAGGAGTAGAACGGCACAACGTAGCCGCCGATGTGCGCCGCCGCCTCGCTCACCGAGGCGTCGACGTGCTGGCCGCGGCCGGTCGTCGCGCGGTGGAACAGCGCCACCTCGGTCGCCAGCGCGGCGTGCAGCGAGGCCATGCCCGAGGCGAGGTCGCCGGGCGCGACCACCGGCGGACCGCCCGGCTCACCGCTGAGGGCCATCAGGCCGCCCAGGGCGAAGGCTACCAGCTCGTCGCCGCGGTAGTCGCGGTACGGCCCCGTCTGACCGAACACGGTGACCGACGTGACGACGAGGCCCGGATTGAGCGCGGCCAGCGCCGCGTAGTCCAGGCCCCAGCGTGCCATCACGCCTGGGTTGAACGTCTCCACGACGACGTCGGCCGTGCGCGCGAGCTGGCGGAACAGGGCCTGGCCGTCCGGAGTCTCCAGGTCGAGGGTGATGCCCCGCTTGTTGGCGTTCCAGTGCAGGAAGTACAGGCTGCGCTCGCGGTCCGCCACGTCGCCGGCGAAGGGCGGCCGCGCGCGGGTCGGGTCGCCGCCGGGCGGCTCCACCTTGATCACGTCGGCGCCCAGATCGGCAAAGAACTTCGTGCAGGGCAGGCCCTTCTCGTCGGCCAGGTCCAGCACGCGGAACCCGGCCAGAATCCCCTCACCACTTGGCGGGGCCATAGTGTCTCTCCTCGCGGGCGGCCCGGCGCCGCGGGCGGCTCGACTACTGGTACAGCCTCTGGATCAGACCTTCCTGCTCGATCTCCTGCAGGAAGCTGAGGTCGACGAAGTCGCTCGGCTGGAAGTCGCGGGCGGCCGGATCGGTCTCGCGGTCGAGCACAGCCTGGATGCCCGCCTCGCTCGGCGCCGGCAGCGGCTGGTACAGGTCGCGCACCGAGTCGTAGACCAGCGCCACCTCGTCCTCCGGCAGGCCGCCCATGTACTGCTGCATGATGCGGATCGCGTCGTCGCGGTCGGTCTTGAAGTAGTGGATCGCCTCGACGTAGGCGTGCATGAAGCGCTGCACGCCGTCGCGGTCGCGCTCGATCAGGAGGCGGGTGGTGGCCAGGGTACCGCTCGGGGCGAGCACGTTCAGGTCCTGCGCACCGGCCAGCCGCACCGCGCCGGCCTGCTCGGCGGCCAGCCCGATCGCGCCGCCCAGGACGCCGGCGTCGAGGCTGCCGCTGAGCAGTGCTGCCAGCGTCTGCGGGTGGCCGCCGGTCTGCAGGATGTTCACGTCCTCGGGATTGACTCCCACGTTACCGAGGCCGACGCGCAGGAAGCTGTCGGCCTCCGAGCCGTACTGCGACACGCCCACCGTCTTGCCGCGCAGGTCCGTCAGGGCGTGCACGCTCGACTCGTGGGGCAGGTACAGCGCCTGCGTCGAGAAGTTGGTCGAGGTGGCCAGGATCACCGGGTCGGCGCCCTGGATGCGCGCGCGTAGGATCGCCGTCACGCCGGGCAGAGCGTAGTCGAAGTCGCCGGCAATGAGCGACTGGACCAGCCGCGGGCTGCCAGTCACCAGCACCACGTCGGCATCGAGGCCGTGGCGGGCGAAGATGCCGGCCTCCTTGGCGATCCAGGGGACGACGAAGGACTCGGTCGGCGCGACGAAGGCCACGTTCACCTTCCGCGACGCCGGAGCCGCCGCGGCGGCCGGCGTCGCGGGCGCGCTCGCCGCGGCTGGCGGGCCGGACGCCGCGGGTGAGCCCGCGGCCGCGGCCGGTCGGTCGGGAGCACGGGCGCCCGGCTGGCAGCCCGCGGCCAGCACGACGAGCACGCAGGCGGCGACCGCGACGACAGACCGCATCGTTCGCTCTCCCTTCGTGCGCCAGCCCGGCCCTCGCCCGGCCCGGCGTGGGCGCATGCTACGCCCGCCCCGGCCGGGGTGTCAACCCGCCGCGCCGATGCTGGGAGCCGATCGCGGGCGCTTCGAGCCGCCGCCTCGACGGGCGTACCTGCTCGTCGTCCCTACGGTGTCGGCGTGGGCTCCGCGGGAGCCGGCACGGCAGCAGGGGAGGGCGCGCTGTCGGGCAGCCCGGGCGCACTGGGGAGTGGCAAGTCGCCAGGTAGGCTGGGTGGTCCAGCGGAGGGCATCACCGGCACGATCAGGGGCGCTGGGACGGGCGGCAAAATGATCGGGGGCGGGGGCGGCAGGAGCGGACGACGCCGTGGCCCCGGCCCAAACACGCGCCCAACCGTCAGCAGCCTGCCGTTGATCAGGACCAGCGTCGGGCTACCCTGCAGGGTGTTCCCCACGTGCCGCCCGACACAAACGGTGGGCTGTCCGGCCACGGCCGGCGGGCAGCTAATGCTCTCGATGCCCTGGGTCGTCCAGTGGAAGATCCGGATGACGGTGCCCGGCGGCAGCAGGCCCGCGGGTAGATTGATCGTGACCGCCATGCTGCCCGTGACGACGTGCGTCCCGGAAATGGCAGCAAGATTCCCCGGCCCGGCTGTAACGTCCACCGGGCAGTCGGTTGTGACTCCCCGCGGATGTGACGTCGGCGTGGCCGGGGTGCAGTAGGCTAACCCGCTCGTCGCGTCCGCAATGGGCTGCACGGTACAGACGTCGCCCAGGCTGTCGCCGCAAACGTTGATGGGAATGTTGATCGGGACCTTGATGACGTTGCCCGATAGTACGCCGGGGCTGTTTGCCGCTGCACCGACGGTGTCAACTCCCTGTTCCTGCGGGGCCGCTACCGTGCGGGCCGGCAGCAGCAGGCCGACGAGGCTAGCCATCGCCACGATGCGCAGGCAGATCCCGAGCCGCCATCGGCACGCCATGTGGTCCGCCCTCCGCCCGCGCGGCGATGGGCTGCAGGGATTCCCGGGTAGGCCCGAGCCGCCCTCGGGCCGCTCCGGTCCGCGCTATCCTAACACGGCGGCTGCTCGGTCCGATAGACTCGCCCGCCTGCTCGACCGGCAGTGGCGCACGGCGGGCTCCGCGGTGTCCCGGTTGGCCGCCGTGCTTCCGTGCCAGTCCTTCCCCGCTCGCCGCTCGCTCAGCGCGGCGGGCGGTACTCGCCGAGGTACTGGACCGCGAAGTCGCGGTACTTGTCGTTGAACACGCCGCTGAGGTCGACCGAGCCGTTGATCAGGCCGAGGTCCTCGAACAACTGGGCGTCCGACTCGAGCGTGGCTCGCGACACGACGCCGTTCGGGTCGACCCAGGAGTACTTGATCTTGCGGTAGGTCGCCGCGTCCTTGAGCGGCGTCTCCTGGGTCAGGATGTCGATGATCGCGTCCTCGTCCACGCCGTACTCGAAGGCGTTGATGTAGGCGCGGGCGGCGCGCAGGTAGGCGACCATGAAGCGCTCGCCGACCTGCGGCCCCACGCGGTCGATGCCCGTCGAGAACACCGCGTACAGGCGAGAGGTCGTCGGATACATCTCCTCCTGGGTCGCCAGGATCTGGTGGACGCCCCGCTCGATGCCCGTGGTGACTAGCGGCTCGGTGGAGAAGCCCACCTCGATCCCCTGGTTCTGCATCGCGGCGTACACCTCGGGGTAGTTCATGGGCGACCAGTCGAGGCTGCGCGGGTCGATGCCGTTGCGCATCAGCCAGCGCGAGGCGACGAGGTGCGGCCCGCTTCCCACGCCAGCCTGGACGTAGATCGTGCGGCCCAGCAGGTCCTGCGGCCCACGGATGGCGCCACTGTCCCAGACGTCCTTCCGCACCACCAGCGCCAGGTTGCCGGTCGACTTCTCGGTCTTGCCGGCCGATTGGAGGTCGGCGACGATCTGGAGGTCGGTGCGGCGGTTGAAGGCGTTGAAGCAGGCGATGCCCGTGGAGCAGGAGCCCGCCTGGAGCTGTCCCTGGGCGATGGCCGGGAGCTGGTCGAGGATGTTGCCGGTGGGGAAGAACTCGACGTTCAGCCCCATCTCCTTGAAGTAGCCGAGGTGCTGGGCGACGAAGAACGGCGCGTAGCTCGCCTGCGGGATCACGCCCACCTTGAGGTCGACGGCCGGCGTCGTCGCCAGAGCCGGCGCCGTGGTCGGGGCTGACCCGCTGGCCGCCGCGGTCGGCGCCGCCCCCGCCGCCGTCGGCGCTGGCTGGCTCGGCGTCGCGGCGGCCGTCGGGGTCGCCGCCGGTCCCGCCGCCGGGGCGCAGGCGGTGGCGACGATGATGGCGAGCAGCAGCGCGAGCGCGGGCAGGTTGCGCGCGAGACGTTCCCAGCGGACCATGGCGCCTCGACCTCCTTCGCGGTGCGCGCGGTTCGCCTATTGTCGCCCGGACCCGGGACACTGGCAAGCGATTGTCCGCGGCCCCCGTCCAGAACGGGGCGGAGCGCTCGTCTTGACTGCCGGGCGAGGGCGACATACCATGCCCTCACGGTCAGGTGCCAGGCGCGGTGCCGCGCGCCGGGCGGCCGGGAGAGGGATCGCCGATGGCGTCCGATGCGCCGCGCCCGCCGCTGCCGCTGGCCGGGACGCGCACGCTCGAGCTGGCGCACATCATCGCCGGGCCGTCCGGCGGCCTGCTGCTGGCCGACCTCGGCTCGGACGTGATCAAGGTCGAGAGCCCGGACGGCGGCGACCAGGCCCGCCGCTGGAAGGGCAACTACTCCTTCACCGCCTTCAACCGTAACAAGCGCAGCCTCGCGCTCGACCTCAAGCGGCCCGAGGGGAAGACCATCTTCGAGCGGCTCGTCGCCACCGCCGACATCGTGCTGGACAACTACTCGCCCGGCGTGCTCGACCGCCTGGGTGTCGGCTACGAGTGGGGTCGCCAGGTCAACCCGCGAGTCATCTACTGCTCGGTGAAGGGCTTCACGCCGGGGCCCTACGGCAACCGTCCCTTCCTCGACGAGCTGGCGCAGATGATGGGCGGTCTGGCCTACATGACCGGCCCCATCGGCCAGCCGCTCCGCGCCGGGGCGTCGATCGTCGACATCGGCGCCGCCACCTACGGCGTGCTGGGCGTCCTGACGGCGCTCTACCAGCGGGCGCTGACCGGGCGCGGCCAGTACGTCCAGGCCGGCCTGTTCGAGACCACCGTGTTCTGGATGGCCCAGCACGTCGCCGCGGTCTCCGCGACCGGCGAAGAGGCGCTGCCGATGGCCGCCCGCGGCATGGGGCGGCGGATGGGCTGGGGCGTCTACGACCTGTTCGACACGGCCGACGGCGAGCAGCTCTTCGTGGCGATCACCAGCAACGCCCACTGGGAGCGCTTCTGCCGCGAGTTCGACCTGCGCGACCTCGCCGAGCGCCCCGACCTGGCGACGAATGACCTGCGCTGTGACCACCGCGAGGCCTACATGCCGCGGCTGCGCGCGCTGATCGGGGCTTTGCCCCGCGCCGAGCTGGTGCGGCGGCTCAGCGCGATCGACGTGCCCTACGCGCCGGTGAACAGGCCCGGCGACCTGCTCCGTGACGAGCATCTGCGCGGCGCCGGCCGCTTGCTGCCTGTCACAACGCCGGCTGGCGAGCCGGCCCTAGCCCCGGCCCCGCCGGTGGTGAGCACGGCGTACGCATACGCCGTGCGCCACGAGCCGCCGCGCCTCGGCGAGCACACGGCGGCGATCCTTACCGAGCTGGGCTACGCCGCGCCTGACATCGCCCGCCTGGCAGCGGAGGAGGTCGTGCGGCTGGGAGAGCGGTGACCCGCTCTCCGGCCATTCCGACCGACGATTTAGTAGCGATACGAGGGAGCGCGAGGATGAGTGGCTACCCGAGGGTGATCCTCACTGAGGAGGGCATGCGTGAGGGGATGCAGATCGAGCGGGCCGACATTCCGGTCGCCGACAAGATCCTCCTGCTCGACGCCCTCTCTGAGACCGGCCTGCGCCACATCGTCGTCGGCTCGTTCGTCAGTCCGAAGTGGACGCCGCAGATGGCCGACGTCGAAGCGCTGGTGCGCGGCTTCCACCCCAGGCCCGGCGTGCGCTACACGGCCGTGGCCCTGAACGAGCGCGGCGTCGAGCGAATGCGGGAGTTCGTCCCGCCGCTCGACCTGCCCCGCCGCGGCGCCCAGACTGGCGTCCACCTCTGCGACGTGTTCGCCCGCCGCAACACGAACGCCAGCCAGGCCCAGGAGATCGCCGCCTGGCCGCGGGCCATCGCGGCGGCGCGCGAGCGCGGCGCCACCGAGGCGGGCATTGGCGTCAATGCCGCCTGGGGCTCGAACTGGGTCGGCGAGTTCACGCACGAGCAGCGGATGCACCTGCTGCGGCGCCAGTGGCAGCTCTGGGACGCGGCGGGCATCAAGGTCACGCGCGTCTACCTGGGCGACCCCATGGGCTGGAACATGCCCGACCAGGTCGAGCGCGACCTGGTGGCGATCAAGGAGCAGTGGCCCGACATCCACGACTTCAACCTGCACCTGCACGATACGCGCGGCGTGGCGCTCACCTCGGCCTATATGGCGCTGCGCGTGCTGGAGGCGCGCGACACCCTGCGCCTGCAGCCGGCGATCGGCGGCATGGGCGGCTGCCCCTACTGTGGCAACGGCCGCGGCGCCGGGATGATCCCGACCGAGGACCTGGTGCACCTGCTGGAGGAGCTGGGCATCCCCACTGGCGTCGACCTGGAGCGACTGATCGAGGCGGTCTGGCTGGCCGAGGAGATCGTCGGCCATCCGCTCTGGGGCCACGTCTCCAAGACCGGGCCGCGCCCCCGCTACGACCGGCTCTATCCGATGGACATGCCGTTCGTCGAGACGCACGACGAGGCCAAGCACTTTCTCAAGGGGCCCGCCACCTACGCCGGCGGCCTGTCGCCCTGGAAGCAGCCGATCACGAGCTACCAGCGCCCGGAGTGGCGGCCTGTGGCCGGCAACGGCCATGCGCCGAACGGGGCCGCCGGCGCCTCGCCGGCGACCGACGCGATCAGGCGCACGACGTAGCTGGCTACCCGCTAGGACAAGCGGGCGGCGAGCCGGCGGAGCTGCCTGCCGCGGTTGAGCGGCCACTCCGCCCTAGCGGCAGGGCACGCGGTAGGCGTCCAGGCTGAGGTGCTTCAGCAGTGAGTCGAAGTTCAGGCTGTTGGCCCGCGGGCAGAACCGGCTGGTCGACAGGTAGTACTCGACCTCGAACACGGCCTTGCCGGCGCTGACGAACGGCGCCAGCCGGTCGCACTCGTGGTACTGGAAGCACTGCTCGTTCAGGGCCCAATCGAAGGAAGGCAGCAGGTCGGCCACCTGGTCGAGGTCGTTCTTCAGGGCGATCGACAGGCCGTGGGCGTGGGCGGCGCTGGCCAGGTAGCGGTTGTAGGCGAGCTGGTCCTGGTACGAGAGCGGGAAGCCGCTGCTATTGGCGTAGCCGTCGACGTTGTCCGCCTCCACGGCGTCGAAGCCCTTCGTCCGGCACAGGTCCAGGCGCGCGCTCATGATCGGCCCGAGGATGTCCAGACGGCGGATGTCGAGCCAGCGCTCGCCGGGCCAGCCGTTGCGGTTGCCCTTCACCGCCGCGGGGAAGGCGCTGGCGTCCGGGCGCCAGTTCTCCCAGGTGCCGGCGCTGAGGTAGCAGACGACGCGGCGCCCCTGCGCGTGCAGCGCGGCGACCACGCTGGCGTCGTTGTCGAACAGGTCGACGTCGTACACTGCCGCGTCGACCGAGCGATCGACCGGCGTGGTGAGCTGCCACTGCCAGGAGGTGCCGGGCGCGGGTCGCCAGATGCCGGCCGGCGGCGGGGTGGACGTCGGCGCCTGGGCGGCCAGGACCACGCCGTCGCCTGTGGAGCGAGCGGCCCACGAACCGAGCATCGCGGCGGACGAAGCGGCCAGCGCCGACAGGGCGAGGAGCAGCAGCGCCAGGCCGCGGGCGCACTGAGGGTCTTGCACAACTACCGCCTGGTCCCTGCGGCGGAGGCGGGCGTCTGCGCGGCGTCCAGCAGGTCGGCCTCGTCGAAGGCGTACATGCGGAGCGGGTTGTCCCAGAGGATCTTGCGCTTGAAGCTGTCCGGGAGGTCCTGGCGGGCCGCGAGCAGCGCCAGGTTCTTTGGGAAGGCGGTCGGCGGCTCGTGCGGGTAGTCCGAGGCGCAGAAGAAGACGTCCTCGCCGAGAACCTCGACGGCGCGCGGCAGCTCCTGCTCCTCCAGCTCGGCGTGGACGAAGACGCGGCCGCTGCGAAGGTGCTCGCTCGGCGGCACCTTCAGGTCCGGCGCCTGCCCGCCGCGGTTGGCGTACTCGAGGTCGAGCCGCTCCAGCAGGTAGGGCACCCAGCCGCAGCCGGCCTCGCAGTAGGCCACGCGCAGGCGCGGGAAGGCGTCGAACACGCCGCCGAAGATCATGCTCGTCATCTGGAGCATCTGGCTGAAGCCGTGCGTCAGCGTGCGCGCCTCGATCAGCCGGTGCAGGCGCTCCAGCCCGAGGCCCTGGGCGGCGCCGCCGTGGACGGCAAGGAGGCAGCCTAGCTCTTGCGCCGCCTCGTAGACCGGCCAGAACGAGCGGTGGCCGAACGCCTCGTACAGGCCGCAGGCCGGCAGGATCGCCCCGACGAAGCCGCGCTCGCCCACGGCACGACGCAGCTCGGCCGCCGCGGCCGGTGGGTCCTGGAGAGGGATCAGCGCCATGCCCTTCAGCCGCCGCGGCGCCAGGCGCAGGTAGCGATCGTACAGCCACTCGTTGTAGCCGCGGGCGAGCACCGTCGCCCAGACCGGATCGGCGATCAGGCCGAAGCCGAGCCCGAGAGTGGGGAAGATCACGCTGGCGGTGATGTTGGTCGCGTCGAGGAAGTCGAGCCAGTCCTGGCCGGTGGGGTTCAGGATCGCGCGCCCGCGGCCGTCCGCGACCTTGCTCGCTGAGCGGTGGAAGCCGTCCAGGGTCGGGAAGAAGGGATGGCCGAACAGGGCCGGGTGGTTGCGGAAAGGCTCGGGCAGGTACTCGATCAGCTCGTGGTCGGACTCACGGACGTGCCCGTCGGCGTCGATCACATGGCGCTGGCTCACGGTTCCTCCAGTGATTGGCCGTCAGCGGTCTGCGGTCGGCTAATAGCGGTCAGCTATCAGCCGACCGCGTTCAGCCGTCGGCGATCAGCCGTCAGCGATCGGCTTTCGGCCGCCGGCCGTGGCGATGATCGAAGCGGCCCGCTCGGCCGCCGGGCGTTGCTCCACGGCTAGGGTTGGTCTATCGTACAGGCGCCGACGATGCAAGAGGCGGCCGGGCGGCGGGGAGCGGGAGATATGAGCGGCGGTACAGCCAGGCTCTCGCGTTTCTTGCTGGCGCTGGGCGCCCTGGCCTGGGTGCTGGCTTGCACGCCGGCCGCGAGTCCGGCCGGCGCGCCGACCGCGGCGCCTGGGGGTGACTCGGCCGCGGTGGGGGCGGCGCGCGGCCCAGCGGGCGCGGCGGCGGACGCGGCGCCGGCCGCTCCTTCGGCGCCTCCGCCGGCGCCGGAGAAGCTGAAGATCATCTACAGCTCGCTGGCCGGCAACTACATGCCGCTCTGGATCGCCGTCGACGCGGGCCTGTTCCGCGAGCAGGGGCTCGATCCGGAGCTCCTGCTGATCGAGAGCGGCACGGCGGCCACGCAGGCGCTAGTGGCCGGCGAGTCGCCGCTGGCCAACGTCGGCGCGGCGGCCGTGCTCGGAGCGATGGTCGAGGGCTTCGACGGCGTGTTCGTCCAGGCCGTCGTCCAGGTGCCGCCGCTGGCGATCTTCAGCCGCGACGCGGTGGCGACGCCGGAGGACCTGCGCGGCGGCCGGCTGGCGGTGACGCGCTTCGGCTCGTCCACGGACGTGGTCGGCCGCATCCTCCTGCGCGGCTGGGGCCTCGAGCCGGAGCGGGACGTGGCCGTGCTGCAGATGGGCAGCGTGTCGGAGCAGCTCGCGGCGCTCGAGCGCGGCGCCGCCGACGCGGCAGTGCTCTCCGACCCGACGTCGCTGCGAGCGGCGAAGCTCGGCTACCGCCAGCTCGTCGACGCCGCCGAGCTGGGCATCCCCTACATGCACCTGGGCACGGTGGTGCCCCGCGGCGTGCTAGCGGCGCGGCCCGACCTGGTGCGGCGCTACATTCTCGGCTACCAGGCGGGCCTGGAGCGCTTCTTCGCCGACCCGGCGCTGGCCAAGCAGGTGCTGCGCCAGTACGTCCGCCTCGACGACCCCGAGCTCCTCGACGCTAGCTACCAGGCCTACGCCACGAAGTACTTCCACCACGACACGCGGCCGCGCGCCGAGGCACTGGTGCCGATCCTCGGCGCGCTCACGAGCGAGCGGGCCCGCGAGGTGGCGCCGGAGTCGCTGATCGACGACCGCATCATCCGCCAGCTCCAGGCGGAGGGGCTCGTCCCGAGCGACCGGTGACCGGCGAGCGGCGGTATGATCTAGCGGGGCGCCATCGGCATCACTGGTGTCCAAGG
>Ga0070739_10004236_pt1 | contig 17132 bp, 13 predicted proteins | sample Coa_R1_7_FD_66445 | JGI IMG/M metagenome (GOLD analysis project Ga0070739, IMG submission 66445) | Surface soil microbial communities from Centralia Pennsylvania, which are recovering from an underground coalmine fire - Coalmine... | ecosystem: Environmental > Terrestrial > Soil > Unclassified ... | reverse complement strand
CGCTCGGCAAAGAGGGCTCCGCCGAGCTTGAGAATTTCCGGGGGTGTTTTCAGCCAGCTCTGGGACTTGGTGTCGAAAGCGCCCAGCTTCTGCAATTCCAGGTATTGCTCCTCAGTGAGGAGCTCGATGCCCATGGCAGCCGCCATATCCAAAACGTTGCCGGCCGGTTGCAGGCCTTCCTTTTCGCGTCTCTTCTGCCCTTCGGGGCTGTAGCAGACGCCGCGGCGTTCCAGGGGGCTTTCCGGGCAACAGTCGCAGAAGACGTATTCGGCCGTCCGGTTGTCGATGCCGATGACATCGGGTTCGCCGCCGGTGCGTTCCATTTCGTGCAGCGATCTGAGCGCCCGGGCGTTGCTGAGGAGCCGGGTCTGGACGGAGGCCCAGCCGAGGCCAGGATGACGGGCCGGGTGGGCCTCGAAGCGGCGTTGGAGAACCTTGAGAAGCTCCTCCCGCTGCGGCTTGGAGAGAGTGGAGGAGGGCATGGGGATTGGGGCAGGTGCGGACTGAAGCCCGCACCGGCACGCCAAGCGTGCGGCCCAGAGGCTTAAATCATGACCTTGCGCGGGAACTGGGCGTTGTCCTCGAGGAAGGTCTTCTTGCGCTTGAGCTCGGCGGCGGTGGGCTGCATGACGCCGTTGGCATCGGTGACGCGCGAGACCAGGGTGTGCTCCCCGGGGGTTGCGCCTTCCCATTTGTAGGTGAACAGCTTCCAGGAGTACTTGCTGTTAGCGGGGTCGAGGGTGGCTTTCTGCCAGGGCCCGTTATCGATCTGCACCTCGACGGATTTGAGCGGCGTGCCGTCGTTGAGGACGAAACCGAAGATCTGATAGGCGCCGCCGGTTTTGCGCACGCGGGCGATGACGGATTTGGGGCGCATCCGGGTGACTTCGTTTTCCACCCACTGGGTTTCGGGATCAGCGTCCTCGCCGGTGCCGCCCACGCCGCGCAGAGTGCGGTACCAGCGCGTCTGGAAGTGGCCCACGAAGCGGATGTCCTGAAGGTGGACCTCGCCGAGCCATTTCACGTTCGCTACGCCGTACCAGCCGGGCATGATGAGGCGCACGGGGAAGCCCTGGTTGAGCGTCAGGGCCTCGCCGTTGAGGGAGTAAGCCACCAGAGGCTCGGGCTTCATGGCGTTTTCGAGCGTGACGCTGCGCGCGAACTGCTGATCGAGCTTGAAATTCTGCTGGCGGAAGGGCAGCTCCAGCGGGCCGTGATCGTAGCCAAAGAAGACCACCTCGCGGGCCTCGGGCTGAACGCCGACATGTTTGAACAGATCGGCCAGGCGGACGCCTTTAAATTTGCCGCAGGAGGAGAGGCTCTCCATAGCGCGGGCGCTGTTCCCGGAGCACTCGAAGCCGTTGACCACTTCGACGGACTTCATGGACTTGAGCTCATCGAGAGTAAATTCGGTGGGCTTGTTCACCATGCCGGTGAACTTGAGGCGGTATTTGGCGGGGTCGATTTCGGGCTTGGCGAAGTGCTGGGTGGTGAAGAACTGGTCCTTGGGGGTGAGCAGGCCGTCGATTTTGCGGATATCGAGCTGGCGCATGGGTCCGTTTGGGTTGGCCGCAGGGTTGAAGTTTTTGGGGATGTCAGTGAATGGGACGTCGGCTTCGCCGGCGGCCGCGGCGGGGATGGCCCAATCGGGGACGAGCGCGAGCAGGCCGGCGGCGGCGAAGCTGCGCCTCAGGGTCTCTCTGCGGGTGATTGTTTCCGGACTAGCTGCGGACATGCTGGCTCCCATGGTGTGGCTCGTAAGATTTCCCGAGGACTATCATAGTGCATTCCGGAGTCCCGCGCGCAACCTATCGCCCTGTAAACTAAGGATACTGACCGATGGTTTCCTCGCAGATGGCGGTTGAGGCCGCCACAGTCACATTCGAATCGCTGGAACTGGAGTGCGGGGTGACGCTCGCGCCGGTGGATTGCGCCTATGAGACCTACGGAACGCTGAACGCGGAGCGGTCGAACGCGATTCTCATCCTGCATGCATTTTCGGGCGACGCGCATGCCGCGGGCGAGGGCGGCTGGTGGGCCAATATGATCGGCCCGGGCAAGGCGTTCGATACGGATCGATATTTCGTAATCTGCTCGAACGTGCTGGGGGGCTGCCGGGGGACGACGGGGCCGGGATCGCTGATTCCGGGGACGGACCGGCCGTGGGCCATGAGCTTTCCACCGGTGACGATCGCGGACATGGTGCGATTGCAAAAGCTGCTGATCGATCATCTGGGCGTTCCGCGGCTGCTGGCGGTGGCGGGCGGCTCGATGGGCGGGATGCAGTCGCTCGAATGGGCGGTGAGCTATCCGGACCGGGTGGCGTCGGCGATCGTGATCGCGACGACGGCGCGGCACAGCGCGCAGCAGATCGCGTTCAACGAAGTGGGCCGGCAGGCGATCATGGCGGACCCGGACTGGAACGGAGGCAATTATTACGGAGGCAAGCCGCCGGCGCGGGGGCTGGCGGTGGCGCGGATGGTGGGGCACATCACCTACATGAGCGACGAGAGCATGCGCGAGAAGTTCGGGCGCAGGCTGCGGACGCCGGACCAGTTCGAGGTGGAGAGCTACCTGACCTACCGCGGCTACAAGTTCGTGGACCGGTTCGACGCGAATTCCTACATCTACATCACGCGCGCCATGGATTCCTTCGATTTGACGCAGCGCGGGGCGCTGCCGACGCTGTTCGACCACGCGCGGACTCGGTTTCTGATGATCAGCTTCACGTCGGACTGGCTGTATCCGAGCTACCAGGCGCAGGAGATCGTGAGCGCGCTGCGGAGCCGGAACGCGGACGTAGCCTACTGCAACCTGGAAGCCCGCTACGGGCACGATTCGTTCCTGGTGGAAGTGGACGAGCAGACGGAGCTGGTGCGCGGGTTTCTGGCAAGCACGTCCCGCGACCTCCAGCGCACCAACAGGAGTTCCGCCGGGCGTGCGTGACATATACGGACGCCGCGACTTCGCCATCATCAGCGAACTGGTGGCGCCGAAAACGCGCGTGCTCGACCTGGGCTGCGGCGAAGGCGAGCTGCTGGCGTGGCTGAAGGAGCATAAAGACGTCGACGGGCGCGGCGTGGAATTGACCGGGGCGCGGGTGCAGAAGGCCATCGCGCGCGGGGTTTCAGTGTACCAGGGCGACCTGGAAACGGCGGTGGACGATTACCCGGACCAGGTGTTCGATTACGTGATCCTGTCGCAAACGTTGCAGGAGGTCCGCGATCCGCTGCGGGTGCTGCGGGGCATGCTGCGGGTGGGCAAGCGGGCGATCGTGGCGTTTCCAAATTTCGGGCATTATTCGGTGCGGCTTTCGACGCTACGGAGCGGGCGCGCGCCGAAGACCGGTCTGTTTCCCTACGACTGGTGGGATTCGCCCAACATTCACTTCTTCACGGTGCTGGATTTCGAGGCGCTGGCGGAGAGAGAGAAGTGGCAGGTAGAGCGGCGCATCTTTCTGGCGGGGCAGCGGCAGGTATCGCTTTTGCCGAACCTCCTCGCGGAGATCGCGGTGTTTCTGGTGCGCGGATCGTAGTGCTCATCTTCGCGGTGGACCGCGCGGGCGCGGGCGGGAGGCTGGACCATTTTCTGCAAGCGAAGCTGCCGCAGTACAGCCGGGCGCGGCTGCAAGCGTGGATCAAGGAAGGCCGGGTGCGGGTGGAGGGCGCGGCGGCGAAGGCGTCGATGCTGCTGAAGCCGGGGCAGGAAGTGGAGGTTTCGCCGGCCGAGCCGCCTCCGCTGCGGGCGACGCCGGAAGACAAGCCGGTCGAGGCGCTGTACGAAGATGCCGCGGTCGTGGCGGTCAACAAGCCGGCGGGGCTGACGGTGCACGCGGGCGCGGGCGCGCACTCGGGCACGCTGGTGAACCGGCTGGTGCACCGCTTCCAGGCGCTCTCTGGGGTCGGGGGGGAGCTGCGGCCGGGGATCGTGCATCGTTTGGATAAAGACACGAGCGGCGTGCTGCTGGTGGCGCGGACGGACGCGGCGCACCGGGCGCTGGCGGCACAGTTCGCGGCGCGGACGGTGGAGAAAACCTACCTGGCGCTGGTGCAGGGCCGGGTGCGGGCGGATTCGGGCCGCATCACGAAACCGATCGCGCGCGATCCGGTGCGGAGGACCCGGATGACGGCGCGGCTCGCCTCGGGGCGCGCGGCGCTGACCGAATATCGAGTGCGGGAGCGATTCGAGCATTTCACCCTGCTGGAGGTTCGCATCGCGACGGGGCGCACGCACCAGATCCGGGTGCACCTGGCGAGCGAGGGTCACCCGGTGGCGGGCGATCGTGTATACGGGGCGAAAGCGGCGCCACGGATGTTTCTGCACGCGTGGCGGATCGGATTCACGAGTCCGGCGTCGGGGGAGCGGGTGACGGTGGAGGCTCGGCTGCCGGCGGAGCTGGAGGAGTGGCTGGGGGTGCTGCGGGCGCAGCGCGTATAATTTAGGAAGAAATGAAGTACCTCGCCCTTGTAGCCGCGGTTGCGATGGCCGTGCGGGCCCAGTCTCCCAATGCTGCTCCCGCGAAGGCCGCGGGGCAGGCCGAGGTGGCGGCGGAAGCGGTGGACCAGAATCCGATCCGGTTCGACGTGACGCGCGTCAGCCTGCTGTTCACGGTGTCGGATAAGAAAGGCCGGTTCATCACCGACCTGACCAAGGACGAGTTCGAAATTATCGAGAACAAGAGGCCGCAGACGATCGCGGAGTTCACGGCGGAGAGCGATCTGCCGCTGCGGCTGGCGATTCTGATCGACACCAGCAACAGCATCCGGGAGCGTTTTAAGTTCCAGCAGGAAGCGGCCACGGATTTTATCGAGAAGGTGGTGCGGCACGGGCGGGACAAGGCGATGCTGGTGAGCTTCGACACCTCGGCCGAGCTGGTTTCCGATCTGACGGACGATACGGTGAAGCTGTCCAATGCGATTCGCGACCTGCGGCCGGGGGGCGGCACGGCGCTGTACGACGCGATCTTTTTTGCCTGCCGCGACAAGCTGATGAAAGAGGAGCCGCCGGAGAAGTATCGCCGCGCGATGGTGATTTTGAGCGACGGAGAGGACAACCAGAGCCACTATTCGCGGGACCAGGCCCTGGAGATGGCGCAGAAGGCCGATGTCGTGATTTATACGATCTCGACGAACATCACGCGGATCGACACCGACGGTGACAAGGTCCTGCGGTATTTCTCACAGGAGACGGGCGGCCAGGCGTTTTTCCCGTTCAAGGCGAGCGACCTGGCGCAATCGTTCGAGAATATCGAGAACGAGCTGCGGCACCAGTACATCGCGCTCTACCGGCCGGACCCGCTCAAAGCGGATGGCCTGTATCACACGGTGGAGATCAAGGTGAAGAACCGCAAAGACCTGTCGGTTCGCGCGCGGCACGGCTATTATGCTCCGCGGCTGAACCCGTAGAACCGGCGTGGGAGCGGCGCATGGCCGCAGAGACAACTTACGCGGCCTTCTGAACTTTGCCGCTCTTGATGCAGGAGGTGCAGACGCGGAGGCGCTTGGAGGCCCCGTTCACCATGGCGCGCACCTGCTGCAAGTTGACGTTCCAGCGGCGCTTGGTCACGTTGTGGGCGTGGCTGATGCGGTTGCCGAACTGGGGCCCGCGCCCGCAGATTTCACACACTTTAGCCATACTTACGCGATTCTAGCATATTCGCGGCGGGCGCCACGCTAGGATTGTAGTGTCACGGCCTTCTTGCCGAAGCCGCCAAGGAACGCCAATTGGACAAGCACCAGCAGTTTCGAAAAGACGATGTTTGAGGGACGGGAATCCTCGCCGGCATGAAAGCCGTCTGCCTGCTGAGCGGAGGGCTGGATTCGTCCACGTGTCTGGGCGTCGCACGGCGGGACGGGTACGAGTGCTACGCGCTGTCGTTCGATTACGGCCAGCGCCATCGCATTGAACTGGAGGCGGCGGCGCGCGTGGCGGCGCACTTCGGCGCGCGGGAGCACCGGACGGCGCGGATCGATCTGCGGGCGTTCGGGGCGAGCGCGCTGACGGCGGAGATCGAGGTGCCCAAGCACCGGTCGCTGGCGGAGATGCGCCGCGGGATCCCGGTGACGTATGTTCCGGCTCGCAACACGATTTTCCTGTCGTATGCGCTGGCTTGGGCGGAGGCTCTGGAGTGCCCGGACATTTTTATCGGTGTGAACGCGATCGATTACTCGGGCTATCCCGATTGCCGGCCGGAATTCATCCAGGCGTTCGAGCGCATGGCGAATCTGGCGACCAAGGCGGGAGTCGAGGGGCGCACGCACACGCGCATTCACACGCCGCTCATCGAGCTCGATAAGGCCGCGATTATCCGGCTGGGGGCGGAGGTAGGGGTGGATTTCGCGCTGACGCATAGCTGTTATGATCCCGGCCAGGGGGGCGATCCATGCGGGCACTGCGACTCTTGCCTGCTGCGGCGGAAAGGGTTCGCGGAGGCGGGGCTGCGCGATCCGCTGAGATATCCGGATTGAAGATTTCCGAGATCTTTTATTCGATCCAGGGCGAGGGGATGCTGGCGGGCGTGCCCAGCGCGTTCGTGCGGCTGAGCGGGTGCAATCTGCGGTGCGTGTGGTGCGATACGCCGTACACCTCGTGGGCGCCGGAGGGACGCGAGATGGCGCTGGAGCGGGTCGTCGAAGAAGTCCGGGGCACGGGCGCGGCCTATGCGGTGGTAACCGGAGGCGAGCCGATGATCGCGCCGCAGATCGGGGAGCTGACGCGGGCGCTGCGGGGCTTGGGGATGCACATCACCGTCGAGACGGCGGGCACGGTGTTTCAACCGGTCGCGTGCGATCTGATGAGCATCAGCCCGAAGCTGGCGAATTCGACTCCGCAGGAGCGCGAGGGCGGAAGATGGGCGGCGCAGCACGAGCGGCTGCGGTACCAGCCCGGCGTGCTGCGGAGACTGATGGGCGAGTACGACTACCAGCTCAAGTTCGTCGTGAGCGATCCGGCGGATCTGGAAGAGATCGGGAAGATGCTGCGGGAAACGGGGGCGGACAGGAGCCGGGTGGCACTGATGGCGGAGGGAGCCACGGCGGCGGCGATCGCCGGGCGGGCCCGCTGGCTCGCGGAGATCTGCAAGCGCGAGCATTTCCGCTACAGCCCTCGCCTGCACATTGATCTGTGGGGCGATGAGAGGGGCCGCTAATGGTGTACGGTGAGGACCAGATTCTGGGACAGGGGCGTTCCGTTCAGCGTGACGCGGACGGGCAGATCGCCATCCGGCGCCTCGGGCACCGTGACGTTAAATTGATACAGGCCCACGAAGCCGGGATCGAGCCCGGCGTAGGCAACCGCGGCCGGAGCCGCGCCAAAGGAAAAAGCGACCGGGTTGACCAGCGTGCTGAGCTCGCCGGGAGTTCCCGGCGGGATGAGGCTGCCGTCCGAGTTCCTCTTTACGTCGCCGAAGCCGATGCCGAAGATCGTGATGGTCTCGCCCGGTTTCGCCGGGCTGAACGTGTAGCCGGGGATCAGGCCGGGATTGCCGACGTAGGTGTTATCGGCGTGGAAGGCGGCCAGGTAGTTCGTTCCGTTGACGGTGAACTGAAGAAGGCCGGGAGCGGCGGCATCCTTTTGCACCGTGAACGGAGCGCTGGTCTTCGTGCAACCGGTGACGGTGACGCTGACGGGGCCGGTGGCGGTATCGGCGGGGGCTTGCACGTTCAGTTGCGTGCTGCTGACCAGCCACACGAACGCGTCCTTTCCATTGATCCGGGCGCTGACGCCGGCGAGCGAAGTGGGGGCGCCGGGGTTGAAGTCGATGGCCTGCCAGAGGTAGTAGTTGCTGACGGGGTTGCTGGCGAAATTCGAGCCGAAAATCTCAAGCCAGGAGCCGGCGGCGAAGCTAGCGAGCGCACCGTAGGCTCCGGCCGATTGGACCTTCGAGATGGAGGGCGTGCCGGAGGCGCAAAGCGCGGGAGTCAGCGTGTAGCTGGCGGTGTAGGTGTGGTCGGCGCCGGTGGCCATGAGGTCGCCGTTAACGGCGTTGACGGCAACGTAGAAGTGCACGGGGCCGACGTTGGCGGCGGGCGGGGTCCACTGAAAGGTGTAAGCTGTAGTGCTCACCTGGCTGCCGGCCGGATAGTAATGTTCGATGAATTGCACGGGAGCCGAGGCGGGGCAGGACCTTCCCGGAATCTTGACGGAGTTGTCGTCGCAGATCACGATCTGATTAGCTCCGGCGGTAAAATCGCCAGCCTGGCCGTTGACCTGGTCTAAGTCGAGCCGCGCGGTCATCTGAAATCCGAAGTGTTTATTGACGGGGTCCGAGGCGCTGACGGTGATGGTGACGGGCGGGCCTCCGGGCGTGTACGAGCTGCCGCCGGAGAAGGTGGTGTGTATGCCGTAACCGGGGAAGGCGTTGATGGGGCCGCCGTCCTTGTTGTCGGAATGGCACGCCGAGCAGGCCAGGGGGTTGTCGCCGGGCGCGCCGGTATAACGGGGCTCGGGTCCGTACTCGTAGGCCAGCGCAGAACAGGCGAACGAGACCAGCAGAAGCAGGCGGGGCATGGCCGTCATTTGTCTAAACACCGCAGCGCCTTTTTTGCTGTGGTGCTCAAGGGGATTTTCTTGAGATCTCCCACCGAACACCAAAGCGAGCCGGGGAGCCGCCGGCGAATGATTCCCTGGCAAACCTCCAGCGTGTATTGACGGTTCAGGATGGCATGGCGGAACAGGCCGAGGCGTTCGCCGGCCAGCGCTTGGGGGCCGGGTTCGGGCAGGTCCCAGAAGCCTTGGACGCGCGGGCTGGACACGAGCAGGACTTTTTCGCCGCGGCGGATCAGTAAGAGCGTCAGAGCGAGCCGCACGGTTGCGGGTTTGATGCGGGGAGGCGGCAGGCTCGCCTGGGCGCCGTGGCGGTACGCTTCGCAGTGGGCCGAGACGGGACATCCGGCGCAGCGGGGATCGCGGGGCAGGCAGACAAGCGCGCCGAGCTCCATCAGGGCCTGGTTGGAGCGGCCGGGGTGACGGCGGTCGAGGAGTCCCTCGGCGATGGCCTGGACGTCGGCGCGGGCGTCGTTCGCCAGGCGCGCGGCCACGCGGCGCACGTTGCCATCGACCACGGCGTGCGGGAGCCCGAAGGCGATGCTGGCGATGGCCGCGGCGGTGTAATCGCCGACGCCAGGCAATGCGCGGATCGAGGCGTAATCGCGCGGGAACGAGCGCTGGGCGGCGATCCGTTGCGCGGCCTTATGGAGATTGCGGGCGCGGGAGTAGTAGCCGAGCCCGCCCCACAGCGCGAGAACCTCGGTTTCCGGGGCTTGGGCGAGCGAGGACGGATCCGGGAACCGGGCAAGAAAGCGCTCGTAATACGGAATCACCGCGGCGACGCGCGTCTGCTGGAGCATGATCTCCGAGATCCAGATCGCGTAGGGGTCCTGGGTGCGCCGCCAGGGGAGGTCGCGCCGATTCCGTTCATACCAGCGCGCGAGCTTCCTGCGAATGCTCGAAAAGTCCAATTTCCTATACTAGTAATAATCCCTGCCTTGAGCGGCGCCATCTTGAGCAACCACATCCAGATTCGCGGTGCGCGCGTGCACAACCTGAAGGACCTGACGGTATCGATCCCGCACGAGCGGCTGACGGTGATTACGGGCGTCTCCGGTTCGGGAAAATCGTCGCTGGCGTTCGACACGATTTACGCCGAGGGGCAGCGGCGCTACGTGGAATCGCTTTCCGCGTACGCGCGGCAGTTTCTGGAGCGCATGGAAAAGCCGGATGTGGAGGAGATCGACGGGATCGCGCCGCCGGTGGCGATCCGGCAGAAGAACACCACGCGCAACCCGCGGTCCACGGTGGCGACTTCCACCGAACTGTACGATTTTTTGCGGCTGCTGTGGGCTCGGGCGGGGCGGACGTATTGCCCGAACTGCAATCTTCACGTCGAGCGCGATTCGGTGGATCAGGTGGCGGCGAAGATGCTGGCGCAGCCGGAGGGCTCGCGCTGGTACGCGCTGTTTCCGATTTCGAGGGAGAAAAAGACAGAGGCGCTGCGCGACCGCTTGTTCGAGCTGCGGAGGAACGGCTTCAACCGGCTGTATCAGAACGGGCGGGTATTCGAGTTTTCGACGCCGGAATCGCTGCTGGACATCGATTTCGCGAAGCCGGTGCAGGCGCTGGTGGACCGTATCGCGATCTCAGCCGGAATGCGGCAGCGCGTCGTGGACGCCGTGGAGATCTGCTACCGCGAAGCGGGGGAGGCCATCTTCGAGCCGGCCCAGGGCGGCGAGCCGCTGCGCTTCAACGAGAAGTTTGCCTGCAAGCGCTGCGGCAAAGAGTTCCTGGAACCCGAGCCCGGGCTGTTCAGCTTCAACAGTCCGAACGGTGCGTGCAAACGCTGCCAGGGTTTCGGCAACACGATCGACTACGATCTGGATCTGGTGATTCCGAACCGCTCGCTGTCGATACAGGAAGGCGCGGTGGAGCCGTGGACTAAGCCGCAGCACTCGGGCTACCTGGCGGATTTCCGCAAGTCGGCGAAGGGGAAGGTGCGTCTCAACGTTCCGGTGTACGAGCTGCGGCCGGAAGAGTGCAAGATTCTGTTCCATGCGATCCGGGATTACTTCCAGGAGCTGGAGACCAAAAAATACAAGGTTCACGTTCGGGTGTTTTTGAGCCGCTACCGCGGCTACACGCTGTGCCCGGATTGTGGAGGGTCGCGGCTGCGGGCCGAAGCGCTGTGGATTCGGGTGGGCGGAAAAAGCCTCGCCGATGTGGTGAAGCTCAACATCGCGGCCGCGCTGGAGTTTTTTAACTCCCTGGAGCTTTCGCCGGAGGAAGCCGCCATCGCGGAAAAAGTGCTGGTCGAGATCCGGCAGCGGCTGAAGTTTCTGAACGACGTCGGGCTGGAATATCTGACGCTGGATCGTCTTTCGATGACGCTTTCCGGGGGCGAGGCGCAGCGGATTCAACTGGCGACGTGTTTGGGCTCGCGGCTGGTGGGCGCCTGCTACGTGCTGGACGAGCCGTCGATCGGGCTGCACAGCCGCGATACGGCGCGGCTGGTGAAGATCCTCCAAGAGTTGCGCGACCTGGGCAACACGATCCTGGTGGTGGAGCACGATCCGGAGGTGATGCGCTCGGCCGATCACATTCTGGATCTGGGGCCGGGGGCCGGCGAGAACGGCGGGCGCGTGGTGTTCGAGGGCTCGTTTCCGGAGCTGATGGCGAGCGGCAACGGATCGCTGACCGCGCGGTATCTGCGGGGGGAGCTGAAGACCTCGCATTCCACGATCCGGCGTCCGGTGAATCCCAAACGCGTGGTGCGATTCCTGGGCGCGCAGGCGCATAACCTCAAAGGCATCGACGTGGCGATTCCCTTGCAGATGATGGTGGCGGTCACGGGCGTATCGGGGTCGGGGAAATCGACGCTGGTCCACGATGTGATTTACCAGTCGCTCCAGAAGCGCATCGACCGGCAGGCGGCCAACGCCGGCGGAGAGGACTGGGGCGCGGCGCCGGAGAAGCAGAGCTGCCGCAAGGTGGAAAGAGCCGATCTGCTGACGCAGGTGGTGCTGGTGGACCAATCGCCGATCGGGCGCACGCCGCGCTCGAATCCGGTGACGTATATCAAGGCGTTCGACCTGATCCGCGAGCTGTTCGCCTCGACGCCGGAAGCGGACCGGCGGGGCTACACGGCCGGGCATTTTTCCTTCAATATTCCGGGCGGGCGCTGCGAGACCTGCCAGGGCGACGGCACGGTGACGGTGGAGATGCAGTTCCTGGCCGACGTAGAGCTGGTGTGCGACGACTGCAAGGGGACGCGCTACAAGCCGGGCATTCTGGAGGTGCGCTACCACGGGCTGAACATCCACGAAGCGCTTCAGCTCACGGTGAAAGAATCGCTTTCCTTTTTCGCCTCGACGCCGCGGCTGGTGGACCGGCTGCGGGTGCTGAACGACGTGGGGCTCGGGTATCTGCGGCTGGGGCAATCGGCGACGACGTTATCGGGAGGCGAGGCGCAGCGGGTGAAACTGGCGGCGCATCTGGCGCAGGCGACCAGCGAAGGCACGCTGTATATCTTCGACGAGCCGACCACGGGGCTGCATTTCGACGATATCGCGAAGCTGCTGGACGCCTTCGAGCGGCTGCTGCGCTCCGGCGGGAGCATCCTGATCATCGAGCACAACCTGGAAGTGATCCGCCGCGCGGACTGGGTGATCGACCTGGGGCCGGAGGGCGGGGAGGCCGGGGGCCGCATCGTAGCCGAGGGCACGCCCGAGCAGATCGCGGCGGTGACGGAATCGTACACGGGGCAATATTTGCGGCAAGCCGGAGTGGAAGCCGCCGCGCCCGGCAGACGCTCGTAATTCGAGGGCGAATCCCCCACCCCGCCTCGGTCGAGCGGAAGCTACCCCTCAACAAAAACCGGTATATGGACTCATCCGAGCCGGGCGCCGAACATGGTTTACAGCACGATGCGCAACGCAATTGGCTCGCTGCTCCTGGTTGTTGCGCCGGGATTCGCAGCCTCAACGGAGCGATCGCTCCCCAGCTTTTTCATTCCGAATTCCGGGCTGGTCGATCCATCGATCCGCTACTTCGTGGACACGCCCGGTCTGCAAGCGGGCTTCGGCGCGGCAGCCGTAATTTTCCAGGTTCACGATCAAACTGTGCGGTTGCGTTTTGCGGGCGCGAACCAAGACGCCGCGGTGGAAGCTCGCGAGCCGCTGGGCGCACAGGCAAATTTTCTCACCGGGGAACGGGGGAACTGGACGACCGGCCTTCCGCTCTATGGAAAAATTCTGTACCGCAATCTTTATCCCGGTATTGACATGACCTACTCGGGCGCCGGGGCGAGCATCAAGTCCGAATTTCTGGTCGCGCCCGGCGCCGATGCCGGGCGGATCGTTCTGGATTACTCAGGCGGCGTTTCGATCGCCTCGAATGGCGACCTGGTGGTGCGGACAGACTCAATCGAGATGCGGGAGGAAGCGCCGGCGGCGTATCAAATTGCGGCGCGGGGCAGCCGCGTCCCGGTACGCGCGCGATATCGGGTCAGGAATGCGCACTCGGCCGTTTTCGAGCTAGGCGCGTACGACCCGGCGCGGCCCCTGGTGATCGATCCGACGCTGTCTTACGCGACGTATCTGGGCGGCAGCGGGATGGGCGGGGTGCAGACGGTGGCTGTGGATTCCGCGGGAAGCCTATATGCGGCCGGGTGGACGGAAGCGCTGAACTTTCCGATCGCGGGGGCTTACCAGGCCTCGAATGCGGGCGGCGTGGATGCATTCGTGGTCAAGTTGAACGCGGCCGGAACGGGGCTGCTTTATGCCACCTACATCGGAGGCCGCGGCGACGACCGGGCCTACGGAATCGCGGTGGACAGCTCCGGGTCCGCCTACGTGGCAGGCGGGACCACCTCCAGCAATTTTCCGCTCGTCAGCCCGGCTCAGCCGTCGTTCGGCGGCGGCAAAGACGGCTTTGTGGTGAAGCTGAACGCGACGGGGAACTTACCGGTGTACAGCACGTACCTGGGCGGCCTGTGTTCCGACCAAGCGAACGCGATCGCGGTGGATTCTTCCGGAAACGCCTATGTCGCCGGGGACACGCTGTCGAGCAATTTTCCGCTGTCGCATGCCACGCAAGCGGCGAACGGCGGCGGCAACGACGCTTTTATTACGAAGCTGAGTTCGACCGGGGGCATTCTGTTCAGCACGTATCTGGGAGGCTCGGCCGACGAGCACGCGGGCGGAATCGCGGTGGATGGAAGCGGGAACGCCTATGTCGGCGGGGGAACCTTTTCCACCAATTTTCCGGTGCGCGGCCCGATCCAAGCCGCGAACGCGGGCAGCCAGGACGCCTTCGCCGCGAAGATTTCCACGACCGGTTATTCGGTGGTCTATGCGACTTACCTGGGAGGAAGCGGCGGGGCTTCCGGCACGCCCGAACAGATCAACGCTGTGGCGGTGGATTCCAGCGGCAACCTGTACGTCGTGGGCGCGACGAACTCGAACAATTTCCCGGTGACGGCGGGAGCGTTCCAAACCTCGGCCAACGGGATGCAGGATGCCTTCGCCGCGAAGATCAACACAGCCGGCAGCGCCCTGGTGTACAGCACCTATCTTGGCGGCAGCAGTTTCGACTGGGCCACGGACGTGGCGATCGACTCCAGCGGCAACGCCTATGTCGCGGGCTACACATCATCGCCCAACCTGCCGGTGCTCGGGGCGGTCCAGGCCACGCTCAACGGAGCTTACAACGGCTTCGTTTCCGAGTTGAACGCGCCGGGCAACGGGCTGATCTTCGCGACGTTTTATGGCGGAAGCGGCTCGGACGCGATCAACTCGATCGCTCTCGATTCCAGCGGCAATATTTACGTTGGGGGACAAACCAGCTCGCAGAACCTTCCGCTGAAAGGGGCGCTTCAGTCCGTCAACACCGGGAACATCGTGGGCTGGCTGGCCCGGTTCGGGGTGGGGACACTGACGGGACAACTCCCGCAGGCGATCTCGGTATCGCCTTCCTCGGGCAGCGGAAATACGGTCACGTTCACGGCGCAGTATTCGGATGCCAGCGGCGCGGGGGCGATCTCGACGGCTTCGCTTCTGGTGAACACCAGCGCGGCGTCCAGCTACGCGTGCCAGGTGAACTATCTGCCGTCCATCAATCAATTCACGCTGGTCAGCGACTCCGGCACCAGCTATACCAGCGTGCTCCCGGGCGGGGGAAGCGCGCAGAACAGCCAGTGCACTCTGAGCGGCTCCGGCAGCTCGGCGACGCTGTCCGGGACCTCGCTGACGGTCACCTTTTCCCTGACGTTCCAGCCCGGTTTTGCCGGCACAAAGACGGTGTATCTCTATGCCACGGACGCAAACGGCAACACCGGGTGGGTGTCGCGCGGGACCTGGACGATCACGGTGCCGCCGCCGCAGCCTGCGGTAAACTCGGTTTCGCCGAACAGCGGGATCGGCTCCACGCAGACGTTCACATTCGCGTTCTCCGACAGCCAGAACGCGCTGAATATCACGGGGATGGCGATGCTGTTCAACACTTCGCTGACCTTCACCAACGCGTGTTATATCGTCTACGACACCAGCCGCGGAACCATCGGCCTGGTGTGGGACAACGCGGCGGGCCAGAACACGCGCCCGGTCACCTCCACCACGGTCCTGCAAAACAGCCAGTGCTCAATCGGGGCCTCCAGCCTGACGATTGCGGGGTTGTCGGATATCGTCACGGTCACCATCACTTTCAAGAGCGCCTTCAACGGCACGAAGAATATTTACATGTACGCCGCCGACGGCGCAATCAATACGGGATGGATTCCGGAGGGGACGTTCACCGCGGCCAGCGGCGGAACTCCCGTAGCCAACTCCGTGGTGCCGAATTCCGGCATCGGGCCCAGCCAGCGCTACAGCTTCACGGTATCGGATCAGGGCGGGTCCAGTTACATTACCGGAGTTGGAATCCTGTTCGGGCCTTCGACGGCAAGCCTGGATAACACCTGCCACTTGGTGTGGGACCGCACCTCCAATACGATCTCGCTGTCTTATGACATCGCCTCCCACGGCTCGGTCACGCTGACCGCCGGCTCGAATACGACCATTTCCAATTCACAATGCACGCTGAACGGGCTCAACACGACCATCGTGACCAACACGACGCAAGTGGTGGTGACGGTGGATCTCATTTTCCATTCGACCTTTGCCGGAGCGCAGAACATTTACCTGACGGCCTCCGAGGTCGGCATCAGCACAGGTTACGCTCTGGTGGGAAGCTGGACGGTGACCGGGGGCGCGCCCGTGGCGGTTTCGGTATCGCCATCGTCGGGCTCGGGAGCCGCGGGATCCCTCCAGAACTTCACGTTCGTCGTGTCCGATTCGGTGTCGGCGGCGAATCTGTCGGGCATGTCGATGCTGTTCACACCCGGCGCGCCCAGCGGGCTGGCGAGCGCCTGTTATCTGCTGTACAACGCGGCGAACTCGACCATCGGACTCTACGGCGACGATGGAGTGAGCTTTGCGAGCAAAACGATCGGCTCCTCGTCAACGTTACAGAACAGCCAGTGTGCGGTGGGCTACACGGTCGCCAGCGTCTCGGGCAACTCGATCAGCTTCAGCATCCAGCTTCTGTTCACCACGTCGTTCCGCGGAACCAAGAACGTGTATTTACAGGCCAATGAGCCGGCCGCGAACTCCGGCTGGGTGAGCCGGGGGACGTGGACGATTCAATGAGGCTAGTGCGTGTCGTCCTGCTGCACGCATCCTGAGGCTAAGTTGCTCCATTCGCGCTGGATGTAATAGTTCTGGCCGCCAACGATGTTGGTATAGTTGGCTCCCGTGGTATAGGGAGTGAAGGTCCAGGCGCACTTGTCGCCGATCTCCTCGCCGTTCTTGTCATACCAGGCGGTGCCGAGGGGATCGGTGACGGCTTCGAAAATCTCGTGGGACAGGGTGTTGGCGGTGGAATCCGCCTGGGCGTTGTTATGGGGATAGACACCGGTGCTGCACCCGAGCACGCCTGCCGGGTTGGGCTGGTAGATCACCTGGACGGTCGTGCCGCCGCAGGGCCCGGCGGAGTGCCAGGCGCAATAGTTAGCGCCCTTGGGAAAATTCGACGCCAGGACGGCATAGATGGCATTGGGGTCCGGCGCCTGGTTCGCCGCGGTCAACACCTTGCACACCTCCCCCACGATGGCGCTCACTGAGGGCCCGTGCGAGGGCGGCGCAGAGATGTCCACATAATCGTTCTTGGGATAATTGAGCACCGGCCCGGAGGGCGTGTATTGGTGCATCATCCCGTAGAACGCGGTAGTTCCGAGACCTCCCACAAAGTTCTGGAGGATGGGCTGCTCCGCGGTGAACGCGCTCGGCGATCCCCACCAAACGAAGTGAAAATCCGACGAGCTCAGCACCGGACCGCCGTGGAAGATCAGATTGGCCACGCCGCCGCCACTGCCAGGTTTCCCCTTCTGCGCCGTGCCGCCCGTGGCTCCGGGGGGAAAGATATTATGGGCCTGATTGTTCTGGCTCGTGTGATCGCTCTGGGCCAACGCGCACAGACTCATCCACGCCAGGCCCGGCACCAGCAGGCCAGCCTTCGCTGCAACCGTTCTCAACATTTCTCCTCCGACTGTCTTGCTCCGACTATTTCCCTCGACCGCAGGCCGCCGCGTGGCGGCGCTCGACAGG